>ERZ836877.1280-NODE-1280-length-39050-cov-37.175971_pt1 | contig 39050 bp, 28 predicted proteins | sample MGYA00519469_ERZ836877 | MGnify/ENA primary metagenome ERZ836877 (study PRJEB31850, sample SAMEA3708809) | human gut metagenome | biome: human gut; feature: human-associated habitat; material: faeces | place: China | collected 2014 ...
TTTGAAATCGAGATGGTGAAAAACTCCCTTGCGTCATCTTCCCAGGCTCCAAAACGCCGCAGGAAGCGCATGATGTCCGATGCGGAGGTCATCACGGTCCTTATCTGTTTCCACTTCAATGCATACCGCAATTTCAAGCACTATTATCTGTGCTGTGTATGCGGACAGTGGAGACATCTGTTTCCCCGGCGCTTCTCGTACAACCGTTTTGTCGAGATCATGCCGCGTTGCTTCGTGGCGCTGACAATGTTCCTGCGGCTTGCCTGTTTCGGGAAATGCACCGGCATCAGCTTCGTTGACAGTACCTGCATCCCGGTCATACACAACAAGCGGGAATTCAGCATGAAGGTATTCAAGGGCATCGCGGCCAAGGGCAAGAGCACCATGGGGTGGCATGTGGGCTTCAAGCTGCACCTCCTGTGCAACGAAAAGGGGGAGCTTGTGAATTTCGTCCTCACCCGGGCCAACGTCGACGACCGGCAGGAGTCAGTCATTGACACTCTGACTGACAAGGTGTTCGGCAAGCTGTACGCCGACAAGGGATATATCTCGCAATCACTTTTCGGACATCTGTGGGACAACGGAGTACATATCGTGACCGGACTGCGGTCAAACATGAGACAGCGTCTGATGCCCCTCTACGACAGGATAATGCTCCGCAAGAGAAGCATCATCGAGTCAATCAACGACATGCTCAAGAACGTGGCACAGCTGGTGCATTCCCGTCACCGGAGCGTCCACAATTTCATAATGAACCTGCTTGCGGCAATGGGGGCATACTGCTTCTTCTCCACAAAGCCGGGAGTCAATTTCGATTATGAGGCGCCTGACTCAAACGGGCAGCTCGTCCTCTGGCAATAAACAGCGACGGTTAAAAAAAGTCAGGCGACCCGGTCGGATCGCCCCATATCTTATGCCCCTTTTGTGGGTACAACGTTTGTGCTTGTGTTATCCCGAACTCGCGTTAAACGGATTCAGGGGGGAAGGTCTCGCAGATTACGCGGATTACGCAGAGGCCATCCGGCAGGTATCTCCAAAATCAACTTTAATCCGTGGAATCCGATTAGCGAAGCGAAGCCAATCTGTGTTATCTGTGGAATCCGTGTAATCTGTGAGAGCCTCGGGAGCGTAGCGACCCCCAATCCGTGCGAATAACGTCCGGATGGCCTCTGCGTAATCCGCGTAATCTGCGAGACTTTATAATAATACCCGGTTTGATTGCGGAGGAATACCGGTTTGATTGCGGACGCGCCGCGGCGCGTCCCTACAAGTGGAAAACATCCGGATGGCTTCTGTGTAATCTGTGTAATCTGTGAGACCTTCCCCCAAAATCGGCTTAATCTTTGCTTATCTCTAAAATAATCTGCGGGAAATCTGCGTATCTGCGGAATCTGCGTGAGACCTTCCTATTAACAAATCTGAGGAATCGGTATGAGAGTTTTGGGGAGCGGGGGAGGTTTTTCCGGGGGAATTGCGTAAATTTGCGGTAGATTATGGAAGAAGACTTCGACATCCGCCGCGACGCCGCGCGTTCCGACTCCGACAACGACTTCGAGAGGGCGTTGCGCCCCCGCCGTTTCGACGACTTTTCCGGCCAGGACAAGGTTGTCGAGAACCTGCGCGTGTTCGTGCAGGCCGCCCGCATGCGCGGCGAGGCCCTCGACCATCTCCTCCTCTACGGCCCTCCCGGACTGGGCAAGACCACCCTCTCGGCCATCATCGCCAACGAGCTTGGGGTGGGCTTCAAGGTGACCTCCGGCCCTGTCCTCGACAAGCCCGGCGACCTGGCCGGCATCCTGACCTCCCTGGAGGAGAACGATGTGTTGTTCATCGACGAAATCCACCGCCTAAGCCCCGTGGTAGAGGAATACCTCTACTCGGCGATGGAGGATTACCGCATCGACATCATGATTGACAAGGGGCCGGGAGCGCGGTCGGTGCAGCTGACCCTCTCCCCCTTCACCCTCGTTGGGGCCACCACCCGCAGCGGCCTGCTGACCTCACCCCTGCGTGCCCGCTTCGGCATCCCCTGCCATCTGGAATATTACGACCACGAGATACTTGAGCGCATCATCCTCCGCTCCGCCCGGCTGCTGTCGGTGGAGTGCAGCGCGGAAGCCGCCCATGAAATAGCCCTCCGCTCACGCGGCACCCCCCGTATCGCCAACCGCCTGCTGCGGCGTGTCCGCGACTTCGCGATGGTGAAAGGCTCCGGGGCCATCGACCCCGAAATCGCCCGCTACGCCCTCGAAGCCCTCAACATCGACCGCTACGGGCTCGACGAAATCGACAACAAGATTCTCGCCACGATAATCACCAAATTCCGGGGAGGGCCGGTAGGACTGTCGACCATCGCGACAGCCCTCGGGGAAGACCCCGGCACCGTCGAGGAGGTCTATGAGCCGTTCCTCATCAAGGAGGGCTTCATCAAGCGGACACCCCGTGGCCGCGAGGTCACCGACCTGGCCTGGAGCCACCTCGGCCTCGACCGCCTCAACTTCGACCGGGGCCTCTTCGACTGACCCCCGCTGCCGTCAGCTCCCCCCATCACTCCCATCCCTCCCAATTCTCCCAATTCTCCCACAACTCCCATTCCTCCCATCCCCCCACCTCTCTCCCCTTCCAAGAGACCATGGCTTCAATCAAGTCGCTATTCAAAGATACCGCCATATATGGCGTAAGCTCAATCGTCGGGCGATTCCTCAACTGGTGTCTCGTCCCGATGTACACCTACCTGTTCGCCGCAGGGGAATACGGCATCGTCACCAACATCTACGCCTATGTGGCCCTCGCGCTGGTGATTCTCACTTACGGCATGGAGACCGGATTCTTCCGTTTCGCCAACCATGACCGCTGGAAAGACCCCTCGGAGGTCTACACCACCGGACTGATTTCGCTCGGCACATCTTCGCTGCTGTTCATCATCGCCGGATGTCTCCTCTCCCCCGAGCTGGCGCGGCTGCTCGACTGCGGCGCTCACCCCTCCTTCATATGGATGATGGTGATTACCGTCGGGGTGGATGCCTACACCTCCCTCCCCTTCGCCTATCTCCGCTACAAGAAACGCCCCATGCGTTTCGCCACCCTGAAGCTCCTCAACATCGGCCTCAACATCGGCCTCAACCTCTTCTTCATCCTCCTCTGCCCCTGGGTGTGGAAGACCGCCCCGGAGACAATCGGCTGGTTCTATGACCCCACCTTCGGCATCGGCTACATCTTCCTGGCCAACCTCATCAGCTCCCTGACGGTACTGTTGCTCCTCTACCCCGAACTGACATCGGTCAGCTACCGCTTCAACGGCCGGTTGCTCAAGGAGATGCTGCTTTACAGCTACCCCATCCTAATCCTCGGCATCGCCGGAATCATGAACCAGACCATCGACAAGATTCTCTACCCGATGCTAATCCCCGACAAGGCGGAGGCGATGGCCGGACTCGGCATCTACGGGGCCAACTACAAGATAGCCATCGTCATGGTGATGTTCACCCAGGCGTTCCGCTTCGCCTACGAGCCGTTCATCTTCGCCCAGAACAAGGAGGTGAAGGGAGCCGACAAAAACGCCTCCTACTCCCAGGCGATGAACTGGTTCGTCGCTTTCGGACTGCTGATATTCCTCGGGGTGATGTTCTTCCTCCCGGTGCTGAAATATTTCATATCCCCGCAGTATTTCGAGGGACTGAGGGTGGTGCCGATCATCATGATGGCCGAACTCTTCGCGGGCATCTTCTTCAACCTCTCCCTATGGTACAAGCTCTCCGACAAGACCATCTGGGGCACCTGGTTCTCACTGATGGGCCTGGCCGTCACGCTGCTGCTCAACATCCTGTTCGTGCCGCGCTTCGGCTACATGGCCTGCGCCTGGGGCGCCTTCGGCTGCTACGGGTTCATGATGGTAGCCAGCTATCTTGTCGGCGACCGCAAATATCCCATCGGTTACCAGTTAGGGAAACTCGGACTCTACTTCCTCTCGGCCATGGCCCTGTGGGGGATTGCCACCCTCCTCACCACCGGCAACAACTGGATTGACTTCCCCTGCCGCGCCCTGCTGCTGGTCATCTTCGGCGGAAGCGTCCTGGCTGTCAACCGCGTATGGTCGCGCCGCCGGAAACTCTCCTGACCCCTCATCCATCAACGTCACTGACATGAAAATCGCCCTGCTCTCGACAAACCACGACCTCGGAGGCGCCGCCATCGTCACCCGACGCCTCACCGACGCCCTGCGCCTCGCGGGTCACGATGCCCGCATGATTGTAGCCCGTCCGGGGGAAATCATCCCCGGCGACCCCGCCGTGATGGCCGTCGACCGCCGGAAATGGCTTCCGCCGTTCCTCGCCGAACGGGCCGAACTGTGGGTCAAGGGGGTAAGGCGCAAGGATATTTTCAAGGTGTCGACAGGCCGCTACGGGGTCGGGCTTCACCGCCATCCCTTCGTGGCCGAGGCTGACGCGGTGATAGTCAACTGGGCCTCACAGGGATTCCTCTCCCTCGCATCGCTGGAAAAAATCACCGCCACAAGCAAACCGGTCATATACACGATGCATGACCTCTGGCCGGCCACATCCCTATGCCATCTCCCCGGCAACTGCCCCCGCTTCACAGAGACCAACCCCTGCGCCACCTGTCCCTACTTCAACGGCAAGCGCGGCTCACTCCTGCGCCGGGAAATCGCCGCCACCAAACGCCGGGTGTTCGCCGCCGACAACCTCCGTCTGGTGGCCGTCAGCAACTGGCAACGCGACCAGGCCCTCCGCTCGGCCATCCTCCCCGGGAAGGAAATCACCGTCATCCCCCACCCCTTCCCCGTCGACCTCTACACCCCCGGGGAGAAAGTCACCCCCGACGGCAAACGCCTGATTGTTATGGCTGCCGCACGTCTCGACGATTCCGTCAAAGACCTCCCCGCCGCCATCGACACCCTCAACACCTTCGCCTGGGAATACCCCGCCCTCGCCGCGAATGTCGAGGTGGCCTTCGTCGGCGAACTCCGCGACGACACCGAACTGAAACGCCTCCGTCTCCCCCACACCAGCCACGGCCTGCTCACCCCCGAGCGCCTGCGCGACCTCTACACCCGCGCCACAGTCGTGCTGTCCTCCTCCCTGTACGAGACAATGGGGGCGACCCTCATGGAAGGCATGGCCGCCGGAGCCATCCCCGTCAGCTACGGCGACGCGGGCCAGACCGACATCGTTACCGACACCGTAAACGGCTTCCTCGCCCCCCTCCACAACCCCGCCTCCTTGGCCTTCGCCCTCTCCCTGGCCTTCCAGACCGCCCTCGACCCCGACACCGAAATCACCCCCGCCTTCCTCCACACCGAAGTCGCCCGCCGCTTCTCCCCCTCCACCATCGCCTCCCGCTATCTTTCCCTCCTCCCCCCACTAATCCCCCCACTCCTCCCAACTCTCCCATAATTCCCATCCCTCCCAAATCCCTCACGCAGATTTCCGGTAGGGACGCGCCGCGGCGCGTCCGCGCCAACCCTGTCCGAAAAAAAGTCTCGCAGATTACACAGATTACGCAGAGGCCATCCGGACAGAAACTCACCACCCTCCCCTCCGGATGGCCTCTGCGTAATCTGTGTAATCTGCGAGACCCTCCCCGTGAGACCTCATTCGTGGGACACAAAACAACGCCATTATCAATCAAGGGGTTGCAGGATTGGAAAAGTTTGCTTACCTTTGCGTCGCCTTTCAGGCAACTTTGGGAGGGGTATGCCCTGTCGGCGCCCTGCAACCCATAGTCAGTCAGCAAGTTGCGGGCTGCGCGGGCGGTTGCGACACTTCTCCCGGGGTTGGGGCCAAACGGCTTCCGAGCCGGACACGCCCCGTTGCAATTATCTTTTTATTTATTAACCATTTAATTAAATGACTGAAGAAGTTAAAAACTCTCCTATCGCTGATTTCGACTGGGATGCCTACGAAAATGGCGATACCAAGAGCGACAAGTCGCGCGAGGAGCTTACCAAAACCTACGACGAATCGCTCAACACCGTCAAGGACAAGGATGTAATCGAAGGTACCATCATCGCCCTCAACAAGCGCGAGGCTGTGGTTAACATCGGCTACAAATCAGACGGTATCATCCCCATGAACGAATTCCGCTACAACCCCGACATCAAGGTCGGCGACGTTGTGGAAGTGTTCATCGAGAACCAGGAAGACAAGAAGGGCCAGCTCATCCTGTCCCACCGCAAGGCCCGCGCATCCCGCAGCTGGGAGCGTGTCAACCAGGCTCTCGAAAACGACGAGATCATCAAGGGTTACATCAAGTGCCGCACAAAGGGCGGTATGATTGTCGACATCTTCGGCATCGAGGCCTTCCTCCCCGGCTCGCAGATCGACGTGAAACCCATCCGCGACTACGACATCTTCGTGGGCAAGACCATGGAGTTCAAGGTCGTGAAGATCAACCCCGAGTTCAAGAACGTCGTTGTTTCCCACAAGGCTCTCATCGAGGCCGAGCTCGAGCAGCAGAAGCGCGAAATCATCGCCAAGCTCGAAAAAGGCCAGGTGCTTGAGGGAACCGTCAAGAATATCACTACCTACGGTGTGTTCATCGACCTGGGCGGCGTAGACGGCCTCATCCACATCACCGACCTCTCCTGGGGCCGCGTGAACCATCCCGAAGAGGTTGTGCAGCTCGACCAGAAGCTCAACGTCGTTATCCTCGATTTCGACGACGAGAAGAAGCGCATCGCCCTCGGACTCAAGCAGCTCATGCCCCATCCCTGGGACGCTCTCGCTGCCGAGCTCAAGGTTGGTGACAAGGTCAAGGGCAAAGTTGTCGTCATGGCCGACTACGGCGCATTCGTGGAGGTTGCTCCCGGCGTCGAGGGTCTCATCCATGTCAGCGAGATGTCCTGGTCGCAGCACCTCCGTTCCGCTCAGGACTTCCTCAAGGTTGGCGACGAGATCGAAGCCGTAATCCTGACCCTCGACCGCGAGGAGCGCAAGATGAGCCTCGGCCTCAAGCAGCTCAAACAGGATCCCTGGGAAGACATCGAAATCAAATATCCCGTCGGCTCGAAGCACACCGCCAAGGTCCGCAACTTCACCAACTTCGGTGTGTTTGTTGAGATCGAGGAGGGCGTGGACGGCCTGATCCACATCTCCGACCTCAGCTGGACCAAGAAGGTTAAGCATCCCTCGGAATTCACCAAGATCGGTGCAGACATCGAGGTTGTCGTTCTCGAAATCGACAAGGACAACCGTCGTCTCTCCCTGGGCCACAAGCAGCTCGAGGAGAATCCCTGGGAAGTGTTCGAGACCATCTTCACTCCCGGTTCCGTACACCAGGGCACCATCATCGAAATGCTCGACAAGGGTGCCGTCGTACAGCTCCCCTACGGTGTTGAAGGCTTCGCCACTCCCAAGCACCTCGTTAAGGAAGACGGCAGCCAGGCCAAGGTTGACGAGAAGCTCGACTTCAAGGTGATCGAGTTCAACAAGGACTCCAAGCGCATCATCCTCAGCCACAGCCGCATCTTCGAGGATGCCAACAAACCCGAACGCGCAGAGGCTCCCCGCAAGGCAGCCAAGCGTGCCGACCGTCCCCGCAAGGAGGAGACCCCGCTAATCTCCACCCCCGTGGAAAAGACCACTCTCGGCGACATCGAGGCACTTGCCGCCCTCAAGGAAAAACTCTCCGGCAAGGCATAAGCCTCACCGCTGTCTGATAAACCGACAAGTCGGAGTGTCAAAATTTTGACACTCCGACTTTTTTCATATCCCCCTGAGGATATTAAAGTTGTCAAACCCGATAACGCCGGTAGAATCGGCAAAGTTGGTGGAATTGGTAAAGTTGGTGGAACCATATTCAAAAACCTTCTTTCGGAATCGCCCTGGGAATCCACCACAATTCTGTCGGTAATAAATTTTGGCACACTGTTTTCCATTCTGTGTAGAGGATGTCTCCGCTTCCTAATCGGTTTGTAGGAGCCAGCACACCTGTTTGTAAAACACAATAATTTACAATAACAAAAAGTTTACAATACGGTTACTTTTGACGGAATATTGACTATTTTACCTAAATTTGTCATCGCAAATAAACGCAAATTCAATCCACTGACAGCTTACAGCCCCTCGAATCTCCCTCCGTAGCCCGTGGGGACAGCAAGCGACAAGGTCGCAAATAAGCAATGACTGATTTTGTCAATCATCCTTTCAACGAAACGAGAACGCGCAACGATGTCGCGCGGATTCTTGTCGTGGACTCCGACACAACTGTCGGGGAAATGATTCGTGACAATTTCGCCCTGGAGGGATATGAAGTGGAAAGCTGTCTCACCGGCGACGAGACTTACAACATCGACCTCTCGCAATACAAGGTGGTACTTCTTGACCTGAGCATAGACGACGACTGCGGACTCGGCCTGGTCGAGCAGATAAAGCAGATTTACGACCCCGGCGAAGTGGCCGTCATCGCCTATTCGGTAAGGATGTCGCCCGAGACCATCATCGCCGCTCTCAATGCCGGAGCCGATGACTACCTGATCAAGCCCTTCTCAATCCGCGAGCTGAAAGCCCGCGTCCGCTCCGTCCTCCGCCGCCGCTGACCCATCCCGCTCCCCCATTCCTCCCAAAACTCCCAGTCTTCCCAAAATTCCCAAACCTCCCCTCCTTACATCAGCCTTACCTGATGTTGAATTTTGTCACCCCTCTGTTTTTACCTGTCCCGCTGCAATGTAACATCCCGGCTTCAGGATAATCGTGTCTCCACGGTCACCTTCGGCGACCAGACTTCCGGCAACGTCGTGGATTACCGCGTCATCCAGAAGGATGGCCCTCCCCTGTGGGTCAACTTTCACCAACGAAGGCTCCTCAACCCCCTCACATACAGAAGCCTCCGCGAATCCGTCAAGGGGGATGCGCTCACGTATCACCGGAAGCAGAATCCTCTCCATAACAGCATATCCGGCCTCATTGGGATGCACCCCATCAGAGGTGAAGCCCTCATATAATTCGCGGTCCCTGCCGGTCATCGCCGAATAATAGTCAATGTAGGGAATATCATTGATGTCGGCATATTCCCGCATCAGCGCATTGAGATTTTCAATCTTATCCTTGGCATCGGATATCGCGGTGTTCCATCTGAACCCCGCAGCCGGGAGAACCGACGCGAGGAAAACCTCGATATTGTTCGCACGGGCGATTTCAACCATGGACAGGATGTTGCCGAAAGTCCGACGCTCATCATAGGGGTAAAGGTTTTCGGCCACATCATTGGTGCCGCCCGCGATCACCACGCCAGCAGGTTCAAGGTTGACGACATCCTCGCGGAACCGCAACAGCATCTCGTAAGTGGACTGTCCTCCGATGCCACGGCATATAAAGTCGTTCTCGACAAAAAAGTCGGGGTGTGCGCCGTTCCATAAATATGTGATTGAATTGCCCATCATTATTACCCGCGTGCCGGAGTTGGGTTGCTCCATCACGCGCCGGTTGGCCTGTTCATACATACCGAAATTGGCGATGTCTGTCGCCGTGGCGTTCAATGCCGACAAAAGGAATGTCGCCACCAAATACTTCAGAATCTTCATTTGTGCTTTTCTTGCCTGGAAGACAGGCAAATTTTATAAGTGAGTTTTATAGGGTTGGTCTCAAAGAAGCTGACCGGGCCAAAATGCCGATAAAACGAAAAAAATCGCTTGCACTCCATTCAATGGTCTGCAAGCGATTGACCCTTTGAGGGTCGGGGTGAGAAGACTCGAACTTCCGACCTCCACGTCCCGAACGTGGCGCGCTAACCAACTGTGCTACACCCCGAGATGCCTTGCGTTTCCGCTTAAAATTCGACCTTCCCCCGCTTCGGGAGGGCGGTTTCTCATTTACAGGCTTGCAAAGGTAATACTTTTTTTCGGATTTGGCGGGATGCGGAAGCGATTTTTTTGATTTTTTCTCGCTAAGGCGATTTCCGGCTATTCCCGGGGCGGCTTTATTTTAGCAAATAAGCGTTAACAGGGAGATGAAATCGAAAAATTTCAGTAACTTTGTGGCTTGATATTCTTTATCGCCCAATTCATTCACCATCATTCGTGGAAACTAAATATCTCTTTGTGACCGGCGGCGTTGTTTCCTCCCTTGGGAAGGGGATTATTTCCTCATCGCTCGCCTGTCTGCTGAAAGCGCGTGGCTACCGCGTCACCATCCAGAAATTCGACCCGTATATCAACATCGACCCGGGCACGCTCAACCCCTATGAGCATGGAGAATGTTATGTGACCGTCGACGGCCACGAAGCCGACCTCGACCTGGGCCACTATGAGCGCTTCACAAACATACAGACCACCCGCGCCAACAACGTGACCACCGGACGCATCTACCAGAGCGTCATCAACAAGGAACGCCATGGCGACTACCTGGGAAAGACCGTACAGATTGTCCCCCACATCACCGACGAAATCAAACGCGCCGTCAAGCAGCTCGGCCGCACCGGCGAATTTGACTTCGTGATCACCGAAATCGGCGGAGTCGTGGGCGACATCGAGTCGCTCCCCTTCCTGGAGGCGGTAAGACAGCTCCGCTGGGAGCTGGGCCAGAACAGCCTATGCCTCCACCTGACATATGTCCCCTACATCGCCGCAGCCAAGGAGCTGAAGACAAAGCCCACCCAGCACTCCGTCAAGAAGCTCCAGGAGCTTGGCATCCAGCCCGATGTCCTGGTGTTGCGCACCGAGCATCCGATGACAGCCGAGGCGCGACGTAAAATCGCCCTCTTCTGCAACGTGGCTCCCGACGCGGTTATACAGTCAATCGATGTCCCGTCGATTTACGAGGTACCGATTAAGATGCACGAGCAACACCTCGACGAAATCGTGCTCCGCAAGACCGGCATCACCCCCGAAGGTGAACCCCATATGGCTCCCTGGCTCCACTTCCTCGACAAGCTCCACGCCGCAACCAAACCGGTCACCATCGGCCTGGTCGGCAAATATGTCGAGCTCCAGGACGCCTACAAGTCAATCAATGAGTCGCTTTTCCAGGCGGCCACCTACAATGACCGCAAGCTCGACCTGCGTTACATCCACTCCGAGAAGCTCAACGACGACAACGCCGACGAGCTGCTCTCACCCCTCGACGGCGTGATTATCGCTCCCGGTTTCGGACAGCGCGGCATAGAAGGGAAATTCTCAGCCCTGAAATGGGCCCGCGAGCATGACATCCCCACCCTCGGCATATGCCTGGGCATGCAGTGCATGGTGATTGAGTTCGCCCGCGACGTCCTCGGCATGGCCGACGCCAACTCCACCGAGATGAATCCCTCGACCACCCACAACGTCATCGACCTTATGGAGGAGCAGAAGAGCATCTCCAACATGGGGGGCACAATGCGCCTGGGGGCATATGAGTGCAAGCTCCGCCCCGACTCACTGGCCTCCAAGGCCTACGGCCAGACACTCATCAGTGAGCGTCACCGCCACCGCTTCGAATTCAACGACGACTACCGCAAGGGATTCGAGGAGGCCGGAATGGCATGCGTGGGGGAGAACCCCCACACAGGGCTGGTAGAGGTTGTCGAGATTCCCGGCAAGCGCTGGTTCCTCGGCACACAATACCATCCCGAATACTCCTCCACCGTCTTAAACCCCAACCCCCTCTTTCTCAGCTTCGTGAGCGCCGCCATAAGCTACAATGCCGAAAAGGCCGAAGCAGGCGCGAAAACTGAAAAGTAACCTTAAACCCTGATTTCCGAGAAATGGACAAGAATACACTTACCGGCCTGGTGCTGATGGGCGTGCTGATTTTCGGCTTCATGTGGATCAACAACAACAAGCAGAAGCAATTGCAGCAACAACAGCAGGAGCAGGCCGAGGCCGCAGCCAAGACCCAGGACGAAAACCGCCCGGTGCTGGGTGTCGACTCGCTGACCACCGCCGAGGTGGCCGCCATCCCCGCCATCGTCCGGGAGGCCGGTGCCCGTGTGGCCGGCAACGACTCCGTGACCCGCTACGACTACTCCACCGCCAAGGTGTCACTCTCTTATGACGGCCAGACCGTCAGCGGCACCGTCAAGGCCGGTGGCCGCACCCTCCCATACCAGACAGTCGCCAACGGCGACTTCTCCGACGACGTGACCGTCGCCGACCGCAACGAGGCCATCCGCAACCTCCGCGAAGCCCTCGACGACGCCCAGCGTTACGGCTCATTCGCCCGCTACCGCAGCGGCAAGGAGCAGTCGGTGGCCCTCAAGAACTCCAAGCTCAGCCTTGAGCTGACCACCCGTGGCGGCTATATCTCACGCGCCACCCTGCTCGACTACAAGACCTATCTCCCCGAGAACCAGCATTCCAACGTCATCGACACCGCCGACGTGGAAATCTGTCGTCCCGGCTACAATGAATACGCCTTCGAGCTGCTCTCAGCCTCACAGCGCTTCAATACCTCCGAGCTTTACTTCACCCCCCGCCAGGTCAATGACTCGGTGGTCGAGATGACCCTCGACCTCGGCGACGGCGCGATGTGGGGTCTCCGCTACACCCTCCCCGAAGACAGCTATGTGGTCAATATGGAGGTGTTCCAGAAAGGCATGCAGAAGATAATCCCCTCTTCCGTGGCCACAACCACACTCTACTGGAAGCAGACGATGGGACGCAACGAGCGCGGACGCACCTTCGAGGAACGCAACTCCGGACTCTACTATAAATATCTCGGCGACTCCCCCGACGACCTCTCGGCCCAGGGAGAGAAGCAGGAATCGCTCAACCAGAAGCTGAAATGGATCGCCTTCAAGAATCAGTTCTTCTCGATGGTGATGATTCCCCGTACATGCTTCACCTCCGCCGACGTGGCCTCGAAAGACCTCAAGGAGAATCCCAAGTTTGTCAAAGACCTCGCCGCCGAGGCTGTGATGGATTACAGCTCGGAGGCCGAGACCCCGGTCTCCATCGACATCTTCATGGGGCCCAATCTCTACCCCTTGCTCTCCTCGCTCGACAAGGAGATTCCCGGCGCAGAGGATGACTCCCTCGACCTGACCAACCTCATCCCCCTGGGATGGCCCATCTTCCGCTGGATCAACACCCTGATAATCATTCCGGTGTTCACCTTCCTCAGCAAGTTTATCAGCTCCTACGGCCTGATTATCTTCCTGCTTACGGTGTTCATCAAGGTGATACTCTTCCCTTTCACCTACAAGAGCTTCAAGTCGCAGGCCAAGATGCGCCTGCTCGCACCTGAAATCAAGGAAATCAACGAGAAGTATCCCGGACAGGAGAACGCCATGGTGCGCAACCAGAAGACCATGGCCCTCTACTCCAAGGCCGGGGCAAGCCCCATGTCGGGCTGTTTGCCGATGCTGCTCCAGATGCCGGTGCTGATTGCCATGTTCTGGTTCTTCCCCTCGGCCATCGAGCTTCGCGGCCAGCACTTCCTCTGGGCCACCGACCTCTCCGCCCCCGACGTGATTTTCACCCTCCCCTTCACCATACCCTGGTATGGCAACCACGTCAGCCTGTTCTGTCTGCTGATGACCGCCACCAACATCATCTACACCCGCATCAACATGCAGAATCAGGGCGGTTCGGCCGCGATGCCCGGAATGAAGTGGATGATGTACCTCATGCCGGTGATGTTCCTCTTCATCTTCAACGACTACGCCGCCGGTCTGAGCTACTATTATTTCCTCTCGCTGCTGATCACAATCATCCAGACCTACCTCTTCCGCTACTTCACCGACGAGGAGAAGATGCGCGCCCAGATGAAGGCCAACGCCGCCAAGCCCCGCAAGAAGTCAGGCTGGATGGCCCGTCTCGAAGAGGCCCAGCGCAAGCAGCAGGCAATCCTGCGCGAGCAGCAGAAACAGCAGCAGAAGAGAAAATAACCGCCCGGATCATCCCCCACGGCCCGACACCTGACCAGCCTAAAAAGTCCGACATCCCAACCAGAAGGTTTATGCCCCTGCTGACAATCGACCAAGGCAACAGTTCCGCGAAGATAGCCCTCTGGGAGGGCCCGGAACTAATCAAGGAGGAGACCTTCCAGCGCCGCCTCCACAAGCGCGACCTCGAAGAGGTCGTCAGCCGCTATTCCCCGCGCAAGGCCCTCTGCTGCTCGGTGACGGGCAACGGCGAGGAGATGGTTGCATGGCTGTCGAAACGGGGCATCCAGGCCAGCGAGCTTTCCTCGCGCCTGCCGCTCCCTCTGGTCATCGACTACAAGACCCCGGCGACACTCGGCCCCGACCGCATCGCAGCGGCCGTCGGAGCCTGGAGCCTTTTCCCCGGGGAGAACTCCCTGGTGGTAGACATGGGGACAGCTGTCACCTATGATGTCGTCACCGCTGACGGACATTATGCCGGAGGCAACATCGCCCCCGGAGTCGGAATGCGCCTGAGGGCTTTGCGCAGCTTCACCGCCCGCCTGCCGGAGGTCAACGGCTACGGGGAGACACCCGAGTTCGGCCACGACACGATGACCGCCATGCGTGCCGGAGCCGTCCGCGGAGTCGCCGGTGAAATCAACTACTACCGCGGGCTGCTCCCACCCGAGACCCGGGTGGTGCTGACCGGCGGATGGTCAAAACGCGTCAGCGAGCTGCTCGACTTCCCAGTCACCATCGACCCCTGCCTGGTCACCAAAGGCTTGCTTAGCATACTCCTATACAACGAGAAAATATGAACAGACTCTCTATATCCATCCTCGTGGCGATGGCGTGGCTGCTCGGTTGCGCCTCAGCCTCCGCCCAGAATTCCGAGATTTCCCCATATTCCCGCTTCGGATACGGGGCATTGTCAGACTACTCCAACGCCTCCCAGAAAGCAATGGGCGGGGTCGGTCTGGCCTCACGCTCGGGAGAGGCCATCAACTTCATGAATCCCGCCTCATATGCCGCCATCGACTCGGTGACATTCCTCTTCGACATCGCCGCCAACATCAAGTCGCTCTCGACCTCCGAGACCCGCGACGGGGTCAAGAAATCCGGAAAGGACTTCACCGGCGGCCTTGACTATGTGGCCCTCCAGTTCCCGATGACCCGATACGGCGGTATGGCCATCGGTATGGTGCCTTACTCCGAGGTCGGCTACAAGTTCGGCAGCGAGATTTCCAACGGCACCAACGAGTACCAGGGCTCCGGGACTCTCAACGAGCTTTTCGTCGGTCTGGCCGCACGTCCCTTCAAGGGCTTCACCCTCGGTCTCAACTTCAGCTACCTGTTCGGCACACTGCTCAACGACACCTACATATACAGCGCCTCGACCACCTCGCTCTTCGAGCGCGTCCTGGAGGTGAAAGACTACAACATGCGTCTCGGTGTGCAGTACGGCTTCAACGTCAACCCGGAGAATGAGGTGACCCTCGGTGTCATCTACACCCCCCGCAAGTCGTTCCACGGCCATGCCTACGGAGTAAAGTATGATGTCGGCCAGGACACCAAGAACGACACCATCGGCTACGGCTCCATGAAGGGCCATTATGACCAGCCCGAGACCTGGGGTGCCGGTATCTCCTGGAAATGGCGCAAGAAACTCACCGTCGAGGCCGACTTCACCTACCAGCCCTGGAAGGATGTCAAATACCGCCTTATCGAAGGATTCGACAACGCCGGAGCCAACCAGTTCGACAACCGCTGGAAAGCCGCCCTCGGAGCCGAGTTCCAGCCCGCGCTGCGAGGCAACTATATCCAGCGTGTGCGCTACCGCCTGGGTGGCTACTGCTCCAACGACTACATAATGGTAGGAAGCAACTCGGTCAGGGAATACGGCCTGTCGCTCGGTTTCGGCCTCCCCGCCCCCTCCACCAAGACTATGATCAACCTCTCGTTTGAATACCGCCACCGCGAGGCTCATCCCGTCAAGCTGGTCAGCGAGAACTATTTCCAGTTCACAATCGGAGTGAACGTCAACGAGCTCTGGTTCTGGCAGAACAAACTGCGCTGACCCGCGACCGTCACGCTCCCCGGTGTGTTTCCCCTTTATGGACAGGAAAGGATTGACAATGAGACTCTTCCCGCTGGTGCTGACAGCCCTCGGCTTCGGCGCGGGGATTGTCATGCAGTCATGCGGCGAAGACAAGCGCGAGACAATCGCCATCTCCGCCGACCCCGAGACATTCCCGACCATGAAGACCATCGATGTCTCCACCACCATCTCCGACTCCGGCTTCACCCGCTACCACATCACAGCCCCCCTTTGGCTGATGTTTGAGGAAGCAAAAGAACCTCATTGGAACTTCCCGGAGGGTCTGTACGTTATTAAATATGATAATGACATGAAGGAGAATGGCACATTCACGGCCGACACCGCCACATACTGGAGCGTGACCAAAATCTGGAGGTTCGACCGCAATGTAAGGATGAAGAATGTAAACGGCGACCGATTCCTCACCCAGCAACTATATTGGGACCAGACCCAACGCAAACTCTATTCCGACTCTTTCATACATATCGAACGGGCTGACAGGATTATCGAAGGCTACGGCTTCGAGTCAAACGAGGCGATGACCGAATATGTCATCCGCCGCCCTTCGGGAATCTTCCCCACCTCCGATTTCGTCAGCAACCGTTGACCTCTTGACAATGAAAAACAAATGGACGCAACCTGGCTGATACTGACTTTGATCGCACTCGGTTTCTCGGCGCTCTTCTCGGGCATCGAGATCGCGTTCGTCACCTCCGACCGCGTGCGTGTGGAGCTTGACATACAGAAGGGAGGGCTTCTGGGCCGCTGCCTGAGCCTTTTCTACTCCAACCCAAACTTCTTCATCTCCACCATCCTGGTAGGCAACAACATCGTGCTGGTGGTTTACGGTATCGGCGCGGCAAAGATGATAGAGCCGTGGCTTGAGACCATCTTCGACAACCAGGCATGGGTGCTGATAAGCCAGACCCTCCTCTCCACACTGGTCATACTGCTGACCGGCGAGTTCTTCCCCAAGACAATCTTCCGCATCAATCCCAACCGCTCTCTGCGGCTGGTAGCTCCCTTCACCGCCCTGCTCTACTGCCTGCTGTATCCAGTGTCGCTCTTCTCGACATGGATTTCCAAGCTGCTGATGCGCCTGGGCGGCATAAAGGACAAGGACACCAAACTCGGCATAATCTCGATGGGCGACCTCAACGAATACCTTGAGCAGACCATCGACGAGAAAGCCGACGAACACGCCGAGGTGGAGCGCGAGGTGCAGATTTTCCATAACGCCCTTGACTTCTCCGAGACCCATCTGCGCGACTGCATGGTGCCCCGCAACGAAATCGTGGCCGTCGACATCGACTCCACCGACCGCGACACCCTCTCGGCCCTCTTCACCTCATCCGGACGCTCCAAGATTCTTGTCTACCGCGAGGACATCGACAACGTGCTGGGCTACATCCACGTCAGCGAACTGTTCACTCCCGAAGTCGACTGGAAAGAACGCCTCAAACCGGTAGTCTACGCCCCGGAGACCCTCCTGGCAAGCAAGATGATGCGCCGCCTGCTGGCCGAGAAGCGCTCCATCGCCGTCATTGTGGACGAGTTCGGGGGCACCGCCGGAATGGTCACCCTCGAAGACCTCATGGAGGAAATCTGCGGCGACATACAGGACGAACACGACTCCACCGACATCGTGGAGCGCCAGCTCGCCCCCGATGTCTGGGAGTTCTCGGGACGCATCGAAATCGAGCATCTCAACGAGACCTATCATTTCGACATCCCCGAGTCAGACGAATACCAGACCCTCGCCGGATACATCCTCTGCGAGACCGGTCAGATTCCCGCACAGGGGGAAACCATCGAGCTCGGCCCGCTCCGCCTCGAGGTCACCCGCAAATCGGCCTCACGCCTCGAGCTGATAAAGCTGACCCGCAACCCCTGACCTCCCCAAGCATCCCCCCCTCCCCCAATCCTCCCACTCCTCCCAAAACTCCCAAAACTCCCATAATTCCCAACCCCAGAAACCATACACAAATTTAAATATCGACATGGAAACAATCAAAGTCAATGTGAAGGATGTCCTTCAGACCGTAACAGGCGAGCAGATCCAGGCCCTTGACCCGGAGGCAACCGCCGCCCTTGAGAAACTCCATAAAGGGACCGGACTCGGTTCCGATTTCCTCGGATGGGTCAACCTTCCCTCCCAGACACCCGACAGCCTCGTTGCAGACATCGAGGCCGTGGCCAAAGATCTCCGCGAAAACTGCGAGTTCGTGGTCGCAATCGGTATCGGCGGAAGCTACCTCGGAGCCAAGGCCGTCATCGAAGCCCTCGGCGACAGCTTCTCGATGCTCCGCGAAAAGGGTGACAGCCGCCGCTGCAACGTCCTCTTCGCAGGCCAGAACATCGGCGAGGACTACCTCAACGAACTTCAGGATTTCCTCAAAGACAAGAAATTCGGTATCGTGGTAATCTCCAAGTCAGGAACCACCACCGAGCCCGCCATCGCCTTCCGTCTGCTCAAAGAGCAGCTTGAGAAGCAGGTAGGCAAAGCCGAGGCCGCAAAACGCATCGTGGCCATCACCGACGAGAAACGCGGCGCACTCCGCCAGCTCGCCACCGAGGAAGGCTACAAGACATTCGTCATCGCCGACAACGTGGGCGGACGTTTCTCTGTGCTGACCCCCGTCGGACTCCTCCCCATCGCCGTCGCCGGATTCGACATCCGCAAGCTCCTCGATGGCGCACGCCATATGGAAGCCGCTACCGTCGCAGCCAACGACTCCAACCCCAGCTTCCTCTACGCCACCACCCGCAACGCCCTCTACCGCGCCGGAAAGAAAATCGAGATCATGGTCAACTACAACCCCAAACTCCACTTCTTCGGAGAATGGTGGAAGCAGCTCTATGGCGAGAGCGAAGGCAAGGACGGCAAAGGCATCTACCCCGCGTCAGTCGACAACTCCACCGACCTCCACTCTATGGGCCAGTGGATTCAGGATGGCGAACGCACCATCTTCGAGACCGTCATCTCCGTGGCCAAAGCCGACAAAGAGACCGTCATCCCCACCGATGAAGCCAACCTCGACGGCCTCAACTACCTCGCCGGCAAACGCGTCGACGAAGTAAACAAGATGGCCGAACTCGGCACCCGTCTGGCCCACGTCGACGGCAATGTCCCCAACATGCAGGTAATCATCCCCGCCCTCAAGGAAGAATACCTCGGCGAGCTCATCTACTTCTTCGAGAAAGCCTGCGGCATCTCAGGTTACCTCCTTGATGTCAACCCCTTCAACCAGCCCGGAGTCGAGGCCTACAAGAAAAACATGTTCGCCCTCCTCGAGAAACCCGGTTACGAGGCAGAGACAGCCGCCATCAAAGCCCGTCTCTAATCCCACCCTCCTCCCCCACCACAAGGCCCCGGTAGCCGCGCCCAGCGCGGCCCCCGGGGCCTTGCCATCTTCAATGGGAATAATGGGAAATTTGGGAGAGGATGGGAATTAATGGGAGTTTTGGGAGGATTGGGAATTATGGGAGATTTGGGAATTTTGGGAAAATTGATGACCTTGGGCGCCTCAAAAACTTTGTGGCCCATAACTCCCAATCCTCCCAAAATTCCCAAAATTCCCAAAATTCCCAAAATTCCCAAATCTCCCATAATTCCCAATCCTCCCAAAACTCCCATTAATTCCCATCCCCTCTCATTCCCCCATCAATATCCCTCATTTCTCCTCCGATACTCCCGTCTTGCGCGGCTCATCTCCTCCCTGATTCCCCCATTCTCCAGAAAATCGCGTTTGGCCTTCTCAATCAGTCTGACCAGCAAATACAGCTCCTGACGAATCATCGTGATACAGAGATTAGCCAACGTCACATCATCCCTCAAAGGCGCAATCCTCCGGTATAATTCCGAATCATTGTTGACCTTGCAGAAATCCCTCACCCGTCGTTGTTTCTCCTCATCCCACAACCCCAGTCCCCTTACCCTCAGATAATCCTCATAATCAGCCAGAAGCTCATCGAAACTCGCCTTGGCGACATTGAAAAGCTTGATTTCAGTCTCGCGGGAAGTAACCGCCGCGGCCGACCCCTCAATGATATTCTGTTTCCCGCTACGCGCCGCCTGCACCATCTGGTCGACCGTCCTGTCCTTCTTATCAAGAAACCGGTTGGCAAAATGAAAAGTCAAATCATAGATACACTCCCCTTTCTTATAAACAATCAGTCCCCTGTAATCCCCAATCGGCCTTATAAACTCCTTATTTTCAGCATTCATACCAATCTCTCCTCATTATATTCATTGTATGTAATTATCACCCCAAAGATAACCAAATTCCCCCACATCCCAAAATCCCCTCCCAAAATTCCCAATTTCCCCATAACTCCCAATATTCCTACAACTTCCAAAAGCGCCCGATACCCCTTGTGGGATATCGGGCGCTCTTTGTTGAATGAAGGCCAATTAGAAATCGAGACCAAGACGGATGTTTACACCCGTCATATTCAAATCTTCATGAGTCACTTTCCAATAGTACCCGGTTTTCATATAGGTATAACCCACTCCGAGGTTAAGACCAAGTTTACCTGCAATAGCCATACGACAACCTATTGCCGAATTAAAATATCCTCCTTGGAATTCCCCTGCGACAGAGTATCCACCCTTGACATCAACAAATGGTGTAAATCTGGTCTGAAGAATATCCCAACGCAGCTCTGCGAATACCGGGAGATTATAATAGGTATAATCGTATGCGCCGAACTTGTATAGATGTACCCCTACTCCTCCTCCAACAAACAGTTGAGGGAGAAGCTGATATCCGTGGGTAGTGGATATTTCATTCATTGTCGAGCCATCGAAATCTCCTGTCCCGTAAAGGAAGCCGTAGTCCACGAAACCTCGATATCCCGGCTGTATGGCGTATGTCGAAAACGAAACCGCTACAAATGTGATGATAGAAAAAAGATACTTTTTCATATCTGGGATATGTTAGGAATGACTAATTTTGTGTGAAAGTCATATCCTCCACCACGAGTGTCTGCTTCCCGAAGGTATAGAAACCAACTCCCGAATAGTCCAGAGGCATATACTTTACTTTAAGAATTTCCATACCGTCCACATAGAAAGATAGAATGTCCCCATCACACACAAGTTTCCATTCCTGAGTGAGTTTTTTCTTCTTGTCCCACTTGACACCTTGCGAGATGTTACCCACCACTCTATTGTCGACATAACGTGTGAAATTCACCATTTCATTATTGAAGTTGAAGCAATAGAAGTTGCCGCCATCTTTGTAATTGAACACGAACCCACATACACGGTCATTGGCCAGCTTGTCAATAGTGACATTAGCTACGACTTCAAACGGCTTTTTAGGGTCAACAGGAGCATAACAATGAGTCTCGAAGAATGTATTTTCTCCCACTTTGGTGGCTACTCCGCTCATTGCGGTAAGGAGGGCACCGGCCGCCTTGTTCTCTCCTTTCGATTTGATTGTCAAGACACCTTTGTCTATGATTGCAGAACCTTTACTTGACTCATAGGCACATTCCGTCCATCCAAGAGAGTTTGCGTCGAACGTGTCGACAAACGACTGCGCGGACATGCTTACTGCAAAGCAGACTATGGCGCACAGAACTACTAACATTTTTTTCATACTGTGATATAATTATTGGTTTATAAATAGGGAATACTACATACTGCTGGCTTTCCCGATACGGGTCTGCAGCTCTTCCACCATTGGTTCCAGTTCTTTGGGAAGCCTGTCAATCTCGTCATATTCACCATGACGAGCTTGCATCGCACCGGCAACCTCAGACGATATTTTGATTTGAAAAGCCACCCGGTCAGGTGTCGTGACATCCCGGACAGTCACCCGATTCCTTATCTGCTTTTCCGACATATTGAATGTTTTGTACTTCCAGGGTGTTTGTAGATAACCTCCATAAAAATCAGTTGTCTCTATCTCTGGGAAATAATTAAGCAGAATCTGATGTAGCAGCTTCCATGCCGCTCCTGTATCAACCTTCCCCTCCTCACTAATTGTATAGAACTGAGGGTCAAGTGTTACTGTCAGATACTTATTCACAAGTCCGGAATATGCAGACCCACGATAGAATCCATCCTGCATCAGATTGAATGAAAGAGAGTTTCGTTCATCCCCTCCATAGAATTTGGAATGAGCGGTAGTGTACTCATTGCATTCCACTCGGATAATAGCAACTTGGTCTTTCTTCTGCGGTCTGGTAAATTCACCATACCCATAACCGATAAAATTGTTATCGATATAGATGGCGGCTTCTTGTGGTTGAACAGACACTTTGATGACCTTTTCTCGCTTAGCCCATATAGGGGATGAAACGAGCAAAGCCATCATGATGAAAATAATTTTTCTCATGATTAATACGGTTTGTTTGAGTATTTGTAATTTTTGGGGATTTCCAGTTCTATGAGTCGACCATCCTTACTTTCGACATTAATTCGTCGATGGTACACTTCCATTCCGTTTTCCCGGCAGGAGACCTCTATATTCTTGCGCCCTTTCGGTATCGTATAATATACCAAATCACGTCCAAGGTATTCGTCATCAACATAGATTTCAATCTGACGTTCCTTGCAAGATAATCCAATGGTTTTGACGCTACTGCACGACGACGTGCAACAATAGAAAAGCAATACGCATAATGTGGTCAACATCCAGTTTTTGGGTAAAATTCTGGTCACCACATTTGGAACAATATTCATTCCGATACAGTCTAATAAATGCCTTAGACCCCCTTTAAGGCTACTGGATAAAAAAAGCGTGAGAGCCTATACCTGCTGCTCGTTCTGCTTTTCAGAGGCTCTGGTAATGCCCGGTATGGTAGAACGAGCAACGCAGAAGCCTCACGCAGAATATGTCATATAGCACACATCAATACTCACGTACCGACATGCAGTTAATATACATATCCACAAGGCATCTACCATTGCTTCATCCTTGACCATACCAATGAATTTACCAGATTCCTGAAAAGCCAAGAAAGAGCGTCGAGTAAACGCTTTTCATAATGTCTGCATCCCGCCACTCAAACCCGACCGGGCTTCTGCATAGCGGTCTACGGTCGCAAAGGTAAGTATTTTTTCCAGAATCCCAATACTAACTTCCTGAAATATTTTGGATTTTCAAAAAGAATCAAAATATTTCTGCATACCCAATCTCCCCATAACTCCCAATATTCCCATAATTCCCAATATTCCCATAATTCCCAATCTTCCCACAATAAATCTCCCTGATATATAGGGCGCAATGGGGGATTTTGTTTAACTTTGCGGATGAGGGACAATCATTCGCGTTTTACCCGACAATATTCCACTCTAATCATTTATCACTAATGAACAAATCTTTACTATTTCTGGCTGCGGCGACACTGTTCCCGTTGCTCCCGCAGGCCTCCACTCCTCTGCCGAGGAACGGCCTCGCCGAAAGCAACCTCCGGGAGATTCGTCCCGGACAATTGTCACGGTTGCGTGTGGCCAAAGCCCCCGCTGTCAGTCTCCCCGCACAGTTCCCCCTGCTGACCCAGGAGGATTTCGACCAGGCCGCTGTCATCGACGGAAACGGTGACGGCAAGACCTGGAAGTTCGAGAAAGGCTACCCTGACGGAGCCGCCTGCTATGAGGGACTTGGGGTCTCAGGCGCAGCCGACGACTACCTCGTCCTCGGTCCTGTCAGCTTCAATGCCCCTTCCGGAAGCTATAACCTGTCGCTTGAGGCCAAGCAGACAGCCCGTCCCGAGACATTCGAGATTTGCCTCTCTCCGACCGGCACAGCCGCCGACGCGGTGACCATATACAGCTGCGCAAGTGTGCCAAACATGAACTACGGGGTGCTGACCTCGGAGTTCTCCACCCCTGCCGGGGAATACTATGTGATGGTCCACTGCAACTCCCCAGAATGGGGCATATCCCTCTACGTCCGCAACATCGCCATCGAGGCGGTGGCCCAGGAGGGCTTCACCGTCCCCTTCGAGATGGTGCCACTGGCCACAGAGAGCCGCCATTTCCAATTCATCGACGCCAACGAGGATGGCAAGACCTGGAAATACGACACCGCCAACGAGGGCATGGCCTATGAATACAGCCAGACTGAGGCCGCTGACGATTACCTCCTTTTCCCCGAAATCGAGATTCCAGAGGCAGGCAACTACAAATTCTCCTTCGATGCCCGCTGCTGGGGCAACGGGGAGTCTGTCGAGGTGTTGTTCGGCCAGGGTGACGACCCCACCCAGTTCACCGAACTCTTCGCCGACCCGACAGTAGGCACCGAGACATACCGCCGCGAGGTGGTGTTCACCGTGGCCGAACCGGGCCTTTACCGTCCGGCCCTGCATTGCTCCTCACCGGCCAACCGCTACAAGCTCCTGACCCGCAATTTCCGCCTGGAGGCCACCGACGAGGCTCCCGCCCGTCATCTCCCCGTCGACTTCCCCGATACCCGCGAGATATCCGCCGCCACCAGCTTCACCCCCTCATTCATCCTCCCCGACAACTCCCGGGTGAAAATCACCATGGAGGTCAAAGGTGACGCGGTGGAGGTGTCGATGGGGAATGCCCCCGCCGACGCTGCCCGGCAGTCACTCTTCACCCTCGACTCCACCGAGGAGTTCACCACCGTCAGCCGCGTCATAAGTGTCGCGCAGGGTGGCATCCGCTACCTCGGCCTGAACACCGAAGGTGAAGCCCAGGTACGCGCCATCACCCTCCAGCTTGTCAGCGAGGGTGACATCTACGCCCTCCCCTTCTCGATGCAGCCCACCAAGGAGGAATACAACGAGTTCCAGACCGTCAACGCCAATGGCGACGACGGCGTATGGAGCTACTACGAGCAATTCGGGGCTGTCCGCTACAACTTCTCGGTAGACAACGATGCCGACGACTGGCTGATTCTCCCCGCCGTCAACATCCCCTCCACCGACACCATGATACGTTTCGCCTTCAACGTGCGCGGAATGGGTGAAAGCCCCAAGTTCACCGAGACCTACGAGGTATGGGAGGGTGAGACCCCCGACCCCGCCTCAATGCGCAAAATCCATACCTCCCCTGAAATCCGCAACGAGGCATTCACTCCGATGGAATTCTCCTTCGCCCCGACCCACACCGGCAAGACCTACCTCGCCGTGCGTGCCACCTCGAAAAAGAATGCCTTCCATCTATTCCTCCGCGACTTCGTGGTGGAGGCTGACGGCCGCCAGACCACCGTCCCGGCCCCCGTCTCAGACCTCGCCGCCACAGCCGCACCGATGGGAAGCGAGCAGGCGATAGTGAGCTTCACGATGCCGCTCCTCAACGAAGCCGGCGATAACCTCGGTTCAGACATTAACCTAGAAGCGACAGTCACCACCTCCGCCGAGACCAAGACCCTCATAGGAAAGCCCGGCGACCCCATGAACGTTGAAATCCTCAACGGCCAGGGCTACGGCAATGTCACCGTGACTGTCAGCAACACCGCAGGGGCTTCAAATCCCGCCACTGTCAGGGTCTACACCGGTCAGGATGTCCCCGCCCCCGTCACCGACCTCGTGGTGACCTGCAGCGAGGACAACCGCACCATGACATTGCGCTGGACACAGCCCTCCGAAGGAGCCAACGGCGGTTATGCCGACCCGGCGCAGATGACCTATGTCATCCGCCACTCATCGGGAGGTGGCTCCTACACCCGCGTGGGTGAGACCCAGGGGGTATGCGAGTATGTCTACTCCATCCCCGAATCCTACCCTCTGGCGATGCACTACCTCGCCGTCAGCGGTTCCAATGTCGCCGGTGAGTGTGAGACACCCCGTGGCAAGGGTGTGATGCTCGGCAAGCCCTACGAAATCCCCGCCATGGAGGAGTTCGCCGACGGCGAGATAACCCTCCAGCCCCTCGCGATGGACAAACCCGGTGAGGACTACACACTCGACTGGTATTTCGACAACCCTGCCGAAGCCCTTCCTGAAGCCGCAAACGCCTCAGGCAAGGCCCTCATCGCTTTTACTCAGGAGGAGGGTGCCGCCCGTGGTTCGCTCCACCTTCCCAAGTTCTCGACCCTGACAGAGGATGGCGCGAGACTGGTGCTGCGCATCTACAACCATCCCCACTGCGCCGTAACAGAGGTCAGCGCCCTCACCTTCGACGGCCCTGTCTCGATTGCCACAATCGAGCCTTCCGATGTCGCCGGATGGCAGACCTACTCCCTCCCCCTCCCTGCCGAACTGATGAACCGCCAGTGGATCGAGCCGGTGATTGACTTCGGTTTCACAGGCAACCACGACGATGAAATCTGGATGCTCGACGCATACGGAATGGATAATTACTTCGACCACGAGCTGACCCTCCGCGAGACCGCCGTACACTCCTCGATGGTTGCCCAGAAGGAGACAACCTGGAAGTTCCTGGCCTCCAACTATGGCCGCGAGGAGCTGACAGTGACTGTTCCCGAACTTAACTTCACCACCCTCGACGGCGATGTCGTGTCATTCCCCGAGGCTACCCGTCCCGGTCAGGAAGTCACCCTCCAGCCCACAGAGAGTCTTGAACTGGTCTATTATGTCACCCTCGACGCAGGTATGGAGGGACCGCTCTACTACGACCTCACCCTGCTTCCCGACAATGACGCCGACCCCGACAACAACACCGTCTTCGGCGAGACCGAACTGAAAGTGCAGTTTGAGTATGTCGTCCGCGACCTCACCGCCGAACGCGACGGGGAGTCATCCACCGTCAACCTCTCCTGGTCTGCCCCGCGCACCGACTCCGGCATGCTCAACTGCGAGGGTCTGACCCCCTGGGATTACAGCACGTCACTCGGACTGTTCACCAACCTCGACCTCGACGGCGAACGTGTGATCGGCTTCTCAGGCCAGACCTTCCCCGGTTCCGGCAAACCCAAGGCATGGCAAGTCTGGGATTACGCCGACGCGGGATTTGAATACATCTACGCCGGATACCAGCTCTCGGCCCGCTCGCTGATTGTCTTCTCCCCGTTCGACTACAATGTCAGCGCGGATGACTGGCTGATTTCACCCGAGGTAAAGGGTGGCACCACGCTCAGCTTCTTTGTCCGTCCCCTCCACTACGCCTACGGTTCGGAGACCATCGAAATCCTCACCTCCGCCACCGGCGACAATGTGGAGGACTTCACCCTCCTGTCAACCTACCTGACAAAGACCGGCGAGCCAGACAAGACCCCCTACTGGGAGGAGGTGACGGCCGACCTTCCCGCCGATGCCCGCTTCTTCGCCATCCGTTACACCAGCCGTGACATATTCGGCCTGCAGCTCGACGACATCAGCTACACTCCCGCCCAGTCGGATGCCTCACAGCTGACCTATTCCGTCCTACGCGACGGTGAGGTCATCGCCTCAGGTCTGACCGACAGGAACTACACCGATGACTTCAACGGACAGGCCACATATTATGTGGCCGCAGAGAAGAATTACGGCGGCCTGCATCCCCTCTCCAACCGCGCCGACGTGATTCCCGCATCCGGAATCGACGGAATAAATGCCTCCGGCATCAAGGTCGCCACCGCCCCCGGCCAGGTGATTGTCACCATCCCCGCTGACATCACCCTCGACGGCCAGGCCATCCTGACCGCCCCCGACGGCAAGACCATCTCCGCCGCCCCCCTCCACACCGGCCGCAACACCCTCTCCGCCGCTCCCGGCCTCTACATCCTGACCCTCCCCGCCCACGGATCGCAGAAGATCCTCGTCCCCTGATCCCTGTAACGGATTCCGCCCCCACGCGGAATCCGTTATAACCCGACACCCCTGTTCCCCTCTTTCCCAATTCTCCCATCTCTCCCAATTCTCCCAGGGGTCTCACAGATTACACAGATTACACAGAAGCCATCCGGATGGGAAATCCCGCCGGATGGCTTCCATTCACTTGTAGGGACGCGCCGTGGCGCGTCCGCAATCAAACCGGTATCATTCCACAATCAAACCGGTATCATAAAAACCGGTATCATAAAGTCTCGCAGATTACGCGGATTACGCAGAGGCCATCCGGATGGAATGTTGATGGATTTCCAATCCGGATGGCCTCTGCGTAATCCGCGTAATCTGCGAGACCTTTTTTGCCGATAGGGTTAGCGCGGACGCGCCGCGGCGCGTCCCTACAGTAGAATTGAGAGATAAATCCGCCCCCCGTGCGCAGCGATTCCAAAGGAATCGATATTTCAATTACAGCCCGCGCGAGCGGAAGTAGTTGTCGTAGGCCGAGATGAGGGCGCGGGAGGTGTGGTCCCAGCTCAGTTCGTTGAGGATGCGCTCGCGGCCGATGGCAGCCATCTTCTCGCGGCGTTCGGGGTCATCGAGCAGCATCACAATCTTGTCGGCCATATCGCGGGCATTGTTGCGCTCGGCATAGAGCGACGCGTCCTGTGCCGAATAGCGTCCCTCGGTGAGGTCAAACTGCACGATTGGTTTCCCGAGAGCCATGTATTCCAGCACCTTGTTCATTGTCGACTTGTCGTTCATGGCGTTGTACTCGTCGGGATTGACACAGACATCAGCGGTGTTGAGATAGTCGAGCATCTTCTCGTCAGACACACGTCCGGTGAACTCCACGATATCCTGCAGCCCCATCTCCTCGCTCTTGCGGCGTAACGCCTCAAGGTGGGGGCCGCCACCCACGATACCCCAGAAGATATCGTCGCGTCCCTTCTCGTCGCGCAGGCAACGGGCAGCCTCAAGGAGGTATTCAATCCCCTCCTGCTGACCGATTACCCCGAGATAACCGACCATGAATCTCTTTCCACGCTTGATTTCAGGTTTGGGGGGCTGGATTTTCAGACGCTCCAGCCTCGGGCCACTGCGCAAGACATGCACTTTGTCGGGCGACATGCCACCGCGCCTGATGGCTATCTCCTTGTAGCTCTCGTTGGTGACGAAAGCGAAAGTGCAATGGTCATAGGTGTGGCGTTCGAGCCAGAGCTGGCTCTTGTAGAGCGGCCCTGAAGTCTTTCCGAACTTCGCCTCATACAGCTCCGGGCAGATGTCATGATGGTCAAACACATAGTCCACCCCTTTCCCTTTGAAGCGGGAAGCCACCATATAGATGTTGTCGGGGGGATTGCAGCCATGGATGACATGGAAACCGCGCCCCTTGTAAATCTTGCGGGCAAGGCGGTATTCATGCCACAGCGCGGAGAAATATTCCCTGGCATAGCCTATCGGGCCGTTACCCTCCTTGGGGAGGTCATGGCGGTAGATATGTACCCCTTCGAGGTATTCATAATCCTCGTTGTATCCTTTACCTTTGGGGCAGATTACTGATACGGTGTATCCCTCGCGGGCGAGTGTCGTGGCCTCCTGCCATACGCGGGTGTCGAACGGCACCGGGAGGTTCTCGACTATGATAAGAATTTTGCGGTCCATGGTCAATAATGCCCCGCCGCCGTTGGTTATGTCACTTCATTTATAAGGAGGCGACGGTCAGAGCGACTGCAAAGTTAAGCAATTTTCGCGAGAATTGCCAACAATCCTTATGGCGGTGGTCTCTGTCAGCCTCCCATATTCCGTAGCAATTTCTGTTACATCGGTGGAAATCTCCCCGGTGGAGCTGTCCACACGCAATTCCCCCCCGATTTCAACGTTCCGTTCTCCGGTCTTCACGACCGACATCCCTGGGGCAACAATCAATGTCGCCTCCCAGCGGCAATCCCTGTCGAAGCTGTCGGTAACCTCCAGCAGAGTCTCGGTCTCACCGGCCGACATCTTCCACTTGCGGGTGTGGGTCACCCCCGACAGCCCTTTGACCGAAGCCGACAGGCCGTCATCCTCAGCCGACAGAAGGCAACTCTCGGCTTTCTTCCCCCAGAGGAACGCGCCCAACATCTGAGACTGTTCCTGACCGTTGACCGTCACGGTGTTGTGCATCCGGGTCGAGCGCAACTGGTCGCGCCTTTTCCGGTCGGTATGGTAAAGATATGTCCCCGAGTCGACCAGCAGTGGCCTCCCGTCGAGGAAGAGCTGGAAACTGAGTATGTCATTATGGCCATGGGCGGCTATCGAGCCGAACCCGAGGGGGGCATGGTCGATACCGGCATACATCCTCCCGCATCGGAGGAAACTGTATCCACCGGCAGGGAATGTGAGACGCGCTGGCCATCGGGAGGCATCTTTCCTGACATCCTTCCCTGAAAGGTCGGCGTAAAGGTCGAGGAGATAGTCGAAATAGTCGGCATCGCCGAATCCGGGATCGGAAATCCGCGCCTCGTCATCGTCGCCGAACACACACCATACCCCGTCGGCCACACGGCTCGCGGCCACAAACCGCGCCATATCGTCGAGACGGTCGCGCCATGACGCCGTAATCTCCATACCGTTCTCGCGCATCCCGCGCCAGACAAGCAGGTAAGCCTCCAGCACGAATCCGTGGTAATGAAGCGAACTTTCGAGGTCAACACCGTCGGCACTGACCTGATGGCGCAGCTCCCGGTCAAGGATGTCGAACGACGGGCCGACCCATTCCCGGTTGCCGAAGAGGAATCCAGCAAGTGTCACCGCCGCCACCTCCACTATCAGATGGTTGTTGGCTGAGGAGAAACCGCTCTCGTGGCGAGTGAGGTATTCAGTCATATTGGCCGCTCCGGTGAGCAGCTTCCTCACGAGCTCGTCATTCCGCTCTTCCCGGGCCATCAGCAACCGGGCGGCGGTCATCCATGAAATCGACCGGATAGCTGTCTCCATCGGTGAGGTCCATGATATGCCCCAGAGGAATGGATTCTTGTCAGCCCAGTCATCGAGCAACGCCTCAAGACGGCGCTCATTACCGGCGGCAGCGAGCCTGACAAACTGGCGGTGGCGGTTAAGCTCCCAGTTGACACGGGCATCCCCGATATCGTCGCGCTGTTTGTATTCAAGGCAATAGCTCGGTTCGAGGGGCCATTTACGGGAGGTGTTGAACCCCGCATGCCAGTCGGTGGCGTAATCCTCATAACGGAATCCCCCCAGCAGACGTATCGACTCGTCGCCATGATTCCGCCCATACTCCTCCGTCTGACGCAGGATGGCGCGGACAGTCTCAGTGTCGCGGGATGAACCCGGCGTGGCCAACACCTTGTCAACCAACCCTTCCACCCCCGGATACAGCGGGGAGGTCACCGCCTGTTTCTCCCTGAACCGCGCAAGCTCCTGACGCTGGAGCCGTTTCTGCTCCAGTCGCCACACGACTTCACGGGGCGACATCGCCCTGAGCCGGTTGAAATACCAGCCTAACTTACCCATCCGGCAGCTATATTATGCTTGTGATTCGTTTTTCAGAACCGGCATTTGCAGAAATCCCTGCCAGTCTCGGCCGACTGGGCCGCGTTGGTGTTGATGGGTGCCCACGCCAGACCGTCGTAATGTCCGTCGTAGTCGATGGTGTCCCACATCCTTACGAGGTCAACAATGATTTTTCCGGGGTAACGGGCCGGAATGTCGGCAAACTCCTTCTCGCGGTTGGTGACGACAAGCACATCTGCTCCTGAGGCCACCGCGTCGAGGTCGTCGGTGACGAAATGCTGCAGGTGGGGTATCTTGCTCATTATGAAATCGAGGTTGGTGCCTGTCAGGCGGCTGACCTCGACATTCCTGTCATATATCGACACCTGGAATCCCTTTCCGAGCAGCGACTCTATCACCTCCACGATGGGGCTGCAGCGGAGGTCGTCCGTCCCCGCCTTGAAGCTCAGGCCAAGCACACCGATTTTCCGTTTCCCCTGAGCCATAATCAGCTCCAGGGCGCGGTCGCGGTGGATGGTGTTGCTCTTCTCGATATGGTTGATTACCGGCACATCGACATAATTGTCGGCGGCCAGCGCGCGCAGGGCGTTGGTGTCTTTGGGAAGGCAGGAACCGCCATAGGCGAATCCCGGCTTGAAATAATAGGGGGAGATGTTGAGCTGCTTGTCGCGGCAGAATATGTCCATCACCTTGTGGGAATCGATTCCCAGGCTCTTGCAGATGGCCCCGACCTCGTTGCCGAAGACGATTTTCAGCGCGTGGTAGGTATTGTTGACATATTTCATTATCTCCGCCACGGGGATGTCGGTCGAGATATATTCGGCGGGGAGAGGGCCGTAAAGGGTCTCCATGACGGCGGCGGCGCGGGGGGAGTCGGTGCCGACCAGCGTCAAGGGGGGATTCATGAAATCATGCACCGAAGTCCCCTCGCGGAGGAATTCCGGATTTGACACCACGGCGAAATCCTCCCCCGGGGTCTTTCCGGAGGCCTCGGCTATGATGTCGGTGACCTTCTTGTTGGTGCCGGGCATAACGGTGCTGCGGATGGCCACGACGTGAAAGCCCTCCTTCTTGGCAAGCGCCTCGCCGATTTCCCGCGCCACACCATATATGTATGACAGGTCGAGATGGCCGTGACCCGAGCCTGGGGTACCGACGGCGATAAAGGAGATGTCGGTCGAGCAGACAGCCGAGGTGACATCGGAAGTGGCCGACAGCAGCCCGGCCTCGTGCCCCTTGCGGCAAAGTTCCTCGATGTCGCGCTCAATGATTGTAGGGCGGCCTGAGTTGATGAGATTCACCTTTGTGGCCGACACATCGACCCCTGTTACCTTATGCCCCATCGAGGCGAAGCAGGCGGCGCCGACGCAACCCACATATCCAAGTCCAAATATGCTGATATTCATGTAAGATTCAATTGTATCTATATCCTTAACGCCGGAGAGGATGGTTTATTACCCCGCAGTGCAAATAAAAGTTAACTGAGCCCGTTACCGGAGGGTTTTATGTAAATTTGCAGGCTGATTTTCACCGTTGGTATGGAAAAACATCCCGAAAACATAACTTTCCCGGGGAAAAAGCAACCCCTCGAAAAGCTCTGGAACCGCGACTACTGCATCGCCATGGCAGGCAATTTCCTGCTGTTCTTCTCTTTCTACCTGCTTACCCCGCTGTTGCCGATATATCTCGACGCCCAGTTCGGTGCCGACAAAGACATGATCGGGCTGGTGTTGTCGGGCTACGTCATCGCCGCCCTCATCGTCCGTCCCTTCAGCGGATTCATCGTCGACAGCTTCAACCGCAAGAAGGTGTTGGTGACCTGCTTCTTTTTCTTCTTCATCTGCTTCACTGGATATGTCGGAGCCGGGACACTGCTGATGTTCGCCATCGTCCGGACAATCCACGGACTGCCCTTCGGGGCCACCACAGTCGCCAACTCCACCGTCGCCGTCGATGTCCTCCCCTCATCGCGCCGCAACGAGGGGATAGGCTTCTACGGGCTGAGCAACAACCTCGCAATGGCCGTAGCCCCCTCCGCCGGAATCTGGATTTACGGCGCGACCGGCAACTTCACCCTCCTTTTCTGGATTTCCCTCGGGGTGGCGCTCCTCGGATTCTGGTGCTCCACCGCCATCCGCGTCCCCTACCGCAAGCCGGTCGAGGGGAAACCCCACCTGAGCATGGACCACTTCTTCCTCACCCGCGCATGGATGATGGCCGTCAACATCCTCCTCTTCGGCCTCTGCTGGGGAGTCATGTCAAACTATGTCGCCCTCTACGGCAAGCAGCAGCTCGGCATCGTCGACGGCACGGGCATCTTCTTCGCCCTCCTCTCAGCCGGGCTCTTCGTCTCGCGCCTTTACGGAGTCAAAGGGCTGCGCGCCGGTAAGCTCACCGAGAACGCCCTCGAAGGGGCGATAATCAGCACCGTCGGCTATACCCTCTTCGCCCTCGCCCCCGGGATATGGGCCTTCTACCTCTCGGCCCTCCTCATCGGACTGGGCAACGGACGCATGTACCCCGCCTTCCTCAACATGTTCATCTCCGTGGCCCGTCACGACCAGCGCGGCACCGCCAACTCCTCCATCCTCACCTCCTGGGATGTCGGCATGGGACTTGGCATCCTGCTGGGCGGCGTCCTGAGCCAATACTTCGGCTACTCCACCGCCTTCTGGTTCACCGCCGCCTCTCAAGCCACCGGTACCCTCCTCATCCTCCTCTTCACCCGCCGCTTCTTCCTCTCCCGCAAGCTCTCCTGACCCTCCCGTCCGGTGCCCGAGCGCAGCGAGGGGTAAAATCCCTCCCGAAAATCCCTCTCCCCAATCCCCCCAATCCTCCCAAAATTCCCAAAATTCCCCCCAATAAAAAACCAGGCGGCTCTCCTCAGAGAGCCGCCTGGCAATCTATAGCCTGGCGCCTGTCAGGCCCCGGTCGCGCGGTCAAAGGCGGCCGCCAAGCGGCTCGCCGCCAACGCCGTCATAGCCGGGTCAGCCGGGTCGGCGTAATTGGCGAAAGGATGTATGGCGATGCCACCCCTGGGGGTGAACACCCCCAGCACCTCGATATACCAGGGATCCATCAGCTCCTTGAGGTCGTTGAGGATGATGTTGACGCAATCCTCATGGAAATCCCCATGGTTGCGGAACGAGAAGAGATAGAGCTTCAGGCTCTTGCTCTCGACCATCCTCTCCCTCGGGATATAGTTGATGATAATCTTGGCGAAATCGGGCTGTCCGGTCTTGGGGCAGAGCGATGTGAACTCCGGGCAGATGAAGCTGACCAGGTAACGGCGCCCGGGGTGCTTGTTGTCGAATGTCTCCAGCACCTCCGGCGCGTAGTCAGAGCGGTATTCGGTGGCCTTGCTGCCCAGCAGCGACAGCCCCTTCAGGTCTTCCTCGCTTCTCATCGGCCTCAATACTTTATATCCCTTACCTTCAGGCGGTCACCGGTGGTCTTGGCGATGTTCTCGAAGTAGCGCGGGTCATCATACCCTCCGAACTCGGGATAAGCCGGAATCCCCTCCTCGGTGCGGAGGAAAGACCCGTCGGGATTCTGCTTCTTGATATTGCCGTCCATGTATTTCACGAAGAGGAATGTCGCCAGGTCGCGGTACTGGTCGGTCGCGCTCTGGGCCCAGATGGCCAGCAGGTCGTTGGTGAGGGCCTTGGCATCCTCGCTGTCAAACTGGGGCAGTTCGCGGATAGCCTTGTCGACATCCACGGCGATAGAGTCCTCAATGTTCTTCTGCACCTTGCGGATGTCGGGAATCATCTGGCTGTAACGGTTGTAGGCCTGATTGGCCACGAGGTTGTTCATCCAGAAATTGGAGTTGCGGTCAAAAGTGTTGGTGTCGCCGTGGCCGAGCTGCATGGGAATCTCGGTGACGGAGCAGAACACCGGCAGGTAGACACAGGTGTTGGCGTCGTCGGTACCGAACCAGAGCAGTCCCTTGAGGTAGTCGGGTAGGTCGGAACGCAGTTGTGCCACGAAGCTCCAGCCGGTCTGCTGGGTGGCGATGGCGCGTTCATGGACATACTTCACCGAGTCGACCTCGAACTCCATCGGACGCCAGCGGTAAGGCACCTTGAACGGGCCCGCGCCGACATCCTCTGTCATATCGTAGGGTGTGCCTTCGAAGTGGTCGCGCATCATCCATTTCAGGTCGTTGGCGGTCAGGGTGGTGTCAGGCTTGACCCACAGGGGCATCGGCTCACCCTCGGCGCGGTCGATCCAGGGGAGGTAAGCGTCCATACCCTTGGCGAACTTGTTGAAGTAGCTCCACACTCGGGCGTCGCATCCGCGCAACGCCCCGAAGTCGGTGACGGCGTAAGCCTTGGAGAAGTCGAAATCCTCATCCTTCCCGTCGAAATATCCCTGCTGGCGGGCGAACTTGATGACATCGGGACTGTAGATGGTCTCCCCCGACTTGTCCTTCAGGGGGAACTTATGGATGCGGGGATGGTTGGCGTGCCCCGAGATGTAGCCGTCAGGCACCCTGCGGGCTACCCATACAGCGTCCTTGGCTGTCTTTCCCTTGCCGATAAGGTCCATGACCCACACCTCATCAGGGTCGGCGATAGAGAATGACTCTCCTGACGAGGCGTAGCCGTAGTCCTTGACCAGCTGGGTCATGACCTTGATGGCCTCACGGGCCGTCTTGGCGCGTTGCAGGGTGATGTATATCAGCGAACCGTAGTCGATGATGCCGGTTCCGGCCAGCTCCTCGCGGCCTCCCCAGGTGCTTTCGGCGATTACCAGGCCATGTTCGTTCATGTTGCCGACGGTCGAGTATGTGTGGGCCACTTCGGGAATCTCCCCGAGATGTTTGTTGGTGTCCCACTCGATCACCGGGCGCATTGCTCCCTTGGGATGGTCGGCGGCAGGCTGGCGGTAAAGCTCGCCGTATAGATTGTGGGAGTCGGCGGCGTAGGTAACCATCACCGACCCGTCGGCTGTCGCCCCCTTGGCGGCGATCAGGCTGGTGCAGGCGTCGGCTGTCAGGGCCGAACCGCCCGCTACGGCGGCCGCGAAAGCTATCGCGGCTCCGTGAATCAGTCTTGCGGAAATGTTCATATGATTGTATTACATTATTGTCTGTCAGACATACGGCGAAGCGCCGTTTTTGCAAAATTACGAAAATTCCCCCGCAGATTCCAAAAAAATATCCCCGCGAAGTGAAACAATTCGTGAAAAAGGCGTTATATTTGTAGGCTCAAACAATGCTCGGCTCTCTCCCCGGCATTTCCGCCTTCAGCCCGGCCTCGCCGGGCGGTGTCTAAAGCGACTTTTAACAAGATTCCCACTCTTCACAATATGCTCCACAAATCAGGAACCACAAATTATCTCCGTCTCTCTGCCTCTTTGCTGACACGGCTTTCTGTCGCTGTCGCCCTGCTGGCCGCTTTTCCCGGAGATATAGCCGCGAAAAAGAAGAAGAACGCCCCGCAAGTAGAGGCGAATCCCGAAATCACCGCTATGGACGGGGTTATTCTGGAGACCCCAGCTTACCGCTGGGTGGGAGACACCATCTTCCAGGGTCCTTTCAAGGCTTATGCCCCTGACGACACCACCATCATCTCCGACTATTCAGCCGCCCCGGGATATTTCATGCCAATCGATAAGGAGTGGCACCTCAAAAACGACATATCATCCTATCCCCGCCTCTCATCCTCCAACACCCTCCACAACGCCATCTTCAATATGGGGCTTGACGAGATGGTCAACGCCGTAGAGCCTGACTCCACACTCCGCACCGGAAAGGAATGGCCCGGAGTCTGGACCCGCGATGTCAGCTACTCGATAATCCTCTCGATGGCCATGCTCCAGCCCGAGGTGTCGCGCATCTCGCTCGAACACAAGATTTCACCCAACGGCACCATAATACAGGACACCGGCTCGGGAGGCGCATGGCCCGTCAGCTCCGACCGTCAGATCTGGGGAATCGCCGCCTTCGAGGTATACAAGGCCACCGGCGACCTAAACTGGCTCCGCCGCGCTTACCCCATCATGAAGAAATCCCTCGAGGATGACTACGCCACAATCTATGACCGCGAGACCGGACTGGTGCGCGGCGAGACATCCTTCATCGACTGGCGCGAACAGAGCTACCCCCGATGGATGCAGACCGCCGACATCTACCAGAGCGAGGCTCTCGGAACTTCGGTCGTCCACGCCCAGGCCTGGAAGATCCTCGCCGAGATGGCCACCATCCTCGGCCACAACGCCGATGCCCGCACCTACGCCGCCCGTGCCGAAAAGATGGCCCAAGCCATCAACGACGAGCTGTGGCTCAACGACAAGGGATATTACGGAATGTATCTCTATGGCCGCGACAACCTCATCATGAATCCCCGCGCCGAGACCCTCGGCGAGTCGCTGGCGATTCTCTATGATGTGGCCTCGCCTGAACGCGCCAAGCTCATCACCGAGAAAAACCCCGTAACCCCCTTCGGCCCCGCGATTTTCATCCCGCAGATTGCCGACATGCCCGCCTACCATAACAACGCCCTCTGGCCCTTCGTGGCCTCTTACTGGACGCTGGCCAACGCCAAGGCGGCCAATTCCCGGGGTGTGATGCTCGGCCTCGGCTCGGTATTCCGTCCGGCAGCCCTCTTCGCCACAAACAAGGAGAACTTCAACCTCGACAACGGCGACATCACCACAGAGCTTAACTCCTCCAACATGCTCTGGTCCCTCTCCGGCAACCTCGCCCTGACAATGAAGATGCTCTTCGGCATCACCCCCGAGACCGACGGCATATCCTTCAAGCCCTTCATTCCCAAGCAGCTCGACGACCACCGCCTGCTTACAGGCCTGCGCTACCGCGATATGGTGCTGAACATCTCCATCGAGGGCTACGGCAACCGCATCTCGAAATTCTTCCTCAACGGCAAGGCCCACATCCCCTTCATCCCCGCCGACCTCAAGGGTGAGCAGGAAATAAAGATTGTGATGGACAACAATGTCCCCCAGCCGATAAAGGTCAACGAGACAGCCAACGTCAAGGCTCCCCTCACCCCCATCGCCTGGCTCACATACGACTCTTCCGTTCCCGGACGCGAGAACACCCCGCGTCTCAACCTGCTACAGTGGCAGCCTATCGAATATATCGACCATTATGTCATCCTGCGCGACGGCAACCGCATCGCCATCACCAACGAGACCACCTGGAACGCCGCAGAGCCGGGTGAATACCAGGTGATTGGTGTGGATGCCAACGGCGTGGAGTCATTCGCCTCCGAGCCCCGCAGCAACCGCCCGGTAATCGCCGTGGAGATGCCTGTCGAGACCACAAAAATCACCTCCTCCGAGGCTTGCAACATCCCCCTCGCCCCACTCAAGGGGTATCGCGGCACAGGTTTCGCTGAAATCGACCACACCACCCTCCCCATCCATATCGGAGTGGACATCAAGGAGGCCGGGACATACTCCCTCGACTTCCGCTACGCCAACGGCAACGGCCCCGTAAACACCCAGAACAAGTGCGCCATCCGCACCGTCCTGGTCGACAACAACCGCCTCGGCACCGTTGTCTTCCCCCAGCGCGGAGTCGGCAACTGGAACGACTGGAGCCACACCAACTCCCTGCAAGTCCACCTCACCCCGGGCCGTCACGTCATCACCCTGAAATACCTCCCCGAGAACGAGAACATGAATTTCTCCACCAACCACGCCCTGGTTGACCGTCTCCTCCTCCGCCGCATCAACCCCTGAAGCCCTCTCCGGCAACCGCCGGAGGGCAAATCCGTTGGTAGAGAAATCAAAATCTCAAAAATAATTCACGAAAAAGTTGCGAGATTAAAATAAATACCGTAATTTTGCAACGCAAAAGCCCAGAGAGGCCATCAAGCGTCTTGCCAAGCATCGCCACAGCGCGTCGCCGCAACGACAAAAGCTTCAGTAGCTCAGTTGGTTAGAGCACCTGACTGTTAATCAGGGGGTCGTTGGT
>ERZ836877.1287-NODE-1287-length-38908-cov-36.691736_pt1 | contig 38908 bp, 27 predicted proteins | sample MGYA00519469_ERZ836877 | MGnify/ENA primary metagenome ERZ836877 (study PRJEB31850, sample SAMEA3708809) | human gut metagenome | biome: human gut; feature: human-associated habitat; material: faeces | place: China | collected 2014 ...
GGTGGCGGTAATCGGCGGCGGCAACACCGCAATGGACTCATGCCGCACGGCCCGGCGAATGGGAGCCGAGGAGGTCTATATCGTCTACCGCCGTTCGGAGGCAGAGATGCCCGCGAGAGTCGAGGAGGTGCGCCACGCCAAGGAGGAGGGGGTGAAATTCCTCACCCTGCACAATCCGGTGGAATACCTGGCCGATGAGACAGGACGCGTCAGGGCAATGCGCCTGCAGCGTATGGAACTCGGCGAGCCTGACGCGTCGGGTCGCCGTTCGCCGCAGCCTGTCGAGGGGGACATTACCGAGGTCGAGATCGATGAGGTGATTGTCAGCGTCGGTGTCTCCCCCAACCCACTGATTCCAGACTCCATTCCGGGACTGGAGGTGACGCGCCGGGGCACAATCGTGGCCGATGAGGCGACCCTTGAGACCACCATTCCGATGCTCTTCGCCGGAGGTGACATCGTGAGGGGCGGGGCAACCGTCATCCTCGCCATGGGTGACGGCCGCAAAGCCGCTGCCGAAATGGACAAGAAAATTCGCAATTCATAAGACATACCGTCCGTAATCATCAACTTACAGTTATGGAAGAACTGACAATCGGCGAGATATACCGCGCCCAGATGGTGCTGCGCGATGTTGCGCGTCACCCCAAAATCATTGGTCCGACACAGCTTTCGGAAAGCTGCCGCATATACCTGAAACCGGAAAACCTGCAACACACCGGGGCTTTCAAGCTCCGTGGAGCGTATTATAAAATTTCCCAGCTCACAGAGGAGGAGAAGCAACACGGCGTAATCGCCTGCTCAGCCGGTAACCACGCCCAGGGTGTGGCCCTCTCCGCCACCCAGAACGGCATAAAGTCGCTCATTTGCTTGCCTGCAGGTGCGCCCATCTCTAAAATCGAAGCCACCAAACGACTCGGAGCAGAGGTGTGTCTGGTTCCGGGAGTCTATGACGACGCTTACGCCAAGGCCCTGGAGCTGAAGGAGGAGAAAGGTTACACCTTCGTCCATCCATTCAACGACCCCAAGGTAATCGCCGGTCAGGGCACAATCGGCCTGGAGATACTTGAAGAGATGCCTGAAGTCGAGGCGATAGTGGTGCCTGTCGGAGGTGGCGGTCTCATTGCCGGAGTGGCGTTCGCCGTCAAGACCCTGCGCCCCGACATCAAGGTCTACGGAGTACAGGCCGCCGGTGCGCCCTCCATGGCCGAATCGATGAAGCAGCGCGAGAGGGTGCATCTCGACTCCGTGTCGACCATCGCCGACGGTATCGCGGTCAAGGAACCGGGCGACCTCACCTACGAACTGTGTGAGAAATATGTCGACGAGGTTGTGACGGTCAACGACGACGAGATAGCCGCCGCCATCCTCGCCCTTATCGAGAAGCAGAAACTTGTCGCCGAGGGAGCCGGCGCGACAGCCGTTGCAGCGGCGATGTTCGGCAAGCTTCCCATCGACGGCAAGAAGGTGGTCTGCCTTGTCTCGGGAGGCAACATAGATGTCAACATCCTCAGCCGAGTGATAAACCGTGGCCTGCTCAAGAACGGCCGACTCTGCCAGCTCGAGCTGGAAGTGCCAGACAAGCCCGGTACACTCTCCCAGGTTCTGAAAGTAGTCGCAGACCATGGCGGGAATGTGCTTTCCGTAAGCCATGAACGAGTGTCAGCCGCCTCGCAGATCAACTCCTGCACCCTCCACCTCGAACTGGAGACCCTTGACAACAGCCATGTCGAGAGGCTCAAGGCAGCGCTGGTGGAAGCCGGATTCCCCGTAGTCTGATGCCGGGTCACCGGTGGTCTGACACCCTGAAAACAACCAACCTTAAATCCCCCTGATACCATGTCACGTCTGATTACCCGGCAGGAAATAGCCGAGGCCGCCGAGAGCGCCTACACTATGGCGCGTGTCGACAACGGCGGACATAACGCCCATTACATCCCCTATCTGGCCAACGTCCCGTCAGACCTATTCGCCCTGACGGTGACACTGGCCGACGGGGAGGTGTTCAGTTTCGGAGACGACGCATACCTCTTCGGCATAGAGTCGGTCTCGAAAGTGGCCACGGCCATACTTGCGATGAAACAATGGTCGCCCGAGATGGTGCTGCGCAAAATAGGCGCGGATGCCACCGGGCTTCCGTTCAGTTCCATATTCTCGATTCTGCTTGAGAATGACCATCCATCCACACCGCTGGTCAACGCCGGCGCGATTTCGACCTGTTCGATGGTCAAGCCGCTTGGCAATCCGGTAGGGAAATGGAAGGCGATTGTGGACAACATGGTCTCACTCTTCGGGTCTAAGCCGTCGCTTATCGACGAGCTTTACCGCTCGGAGTCTGACACCAACTACAAGAACCGCTCGATGACCTGGCTGCTGAAGAAGCATGACCGGCTGTATGACGACCCGATGATGAGCCTCGACCTCTACACCCGCCAGTGTTCACTCGGGGTCACCTGCCGCCAGCTCTCGGCGATGGCGGCGACAATCGCCAACGGGGGCATCAACCCTCTGACGGGCCAACGCGCCTTCCCGGAGGAGATTTCCCCGAAAATCGTCAGCATGATGGCATCGGTGGGTTTCTACCAGCACACCGGCGACTGGATGTTCTCCTCCGGGCTACCGGCTAAGACCGGAGTCGGGGGTGGAATCGTAGGTGTCCTGCCCGGTCTGCTCGGCATAGCCGCCTTCTCTCCCCGTCTCGACCAGGCGGGCAACTCGGTCAGGGCGCAGGCCGCTATAAAACAGTTTATGCAGACCCTCCAACTCGGGATTTACAACTCCACTCAGGTCGAACTGGGCTGAAACAGGCCGGAATTCCCCCCGAATCCAACTTTTTTATATAATTTTCTTGATTTTTCCGACATAAAGCATTGATATAAGGTTTTTTTTGCTAACTTTGCCAAGAATCATCGCAAATGGAACCGGTAACTACCGTATCCGAGTCCCTCACGCATCTGAAAAATCCTTAATATCCAACACAGTAAGACAATGAAAGAATTAGTTGAAAAGGTAGCTTCCCTCTATGAAGCTTTCCAGAAAGAGGCTCAGGCCCAGCTCGAAAACGGCAACAAGGCCGCCGGCACCCGTGCCCGCAAGGCTTCCCTCGAAATCGAGAAGGCCATGAAGGAATTCCGCAAGGCTTCCCTCGAAGCCGCCAAGGCATAAGCCCAGCATCACGACCGCTTTTCAAGGGCGGGAACCCGGTCTGCAACATTCCGGATTCCCGCTCTTGATACGCAGAAACCTCCTCCACGCAATGCCACAAGTCTCCTAACCCACTCCTACCCGCCATAATATGACCCAGATGATGATGAAGCCCGACGAGAACCTCCGCAGGGCTTGGGATTTCGTTGAACGCACAGGTGTCAGCATTTTCCTCACCGGAAAAGCCGGCACCGGAAAGACCACATTCCTGAAAGAGGTGATGAAAAACAGCGCGAAGACCGCCGTTGTCGTCGCGCCCACAGGTGTGGCGGCCATCAACGCCGGAGGGGTAACCATACATTCATTCTTCCAGATTTCCCCCGCGCCATACATTCCCGGCGCGGAGACCCGCGACAACTACGCGTTCTCGAAACACAAGCTAAGGGTAATCAGGTCAATCGACCTGCTGGTAATCGATGAAATCTCGATGGTCAGGGCCGACCTGCTTGACGCCATCGACAACGCCCTGAGGAAATACCGCCGCGACTCCCGGCCCTTCGGGGGTGTGCAGCTGCTGATGATCGGAGACCTCCAGCAGCTCGCCCCGGTGGTCACACCGCGCGACGAGGAGATTCTGCGCGACCATTATTCCACCCCCTATTTCTTCGGGAGCCGTGCCCTCAGCCAGATTCCCTATGTCACAATCCGCCTGGAGAAGGTGTTCAGACAGCAGAACCTCGACTTCGTGGAGCTGCTCAACCATGTCCGCGACAACCGCCTTACCGACTCCGACCGCCGGATACTCAACGGACGCCTGAACCCGGCCTTCATCCCCGACAAGGAGAGCGGCTACATCCGTCTGACCACCCACAACTCATCCGCTGACAGCTACAACGAGAACCAGCTGCGCAAGCTCCCCTCCAACCCCGTGAGATACAGGGCGCAAATCAAAGGGACATTCCCCGAGCTGGCCTACCCGACTGCCGAGGAGCTTGTCATCAAGCCGGGAGCCCAGGTGATGTTCGTCAAGAACGACACCGCCGCCCGCGAGTATTACAACGGCCTGATAGGCCATGTCGTGAGAGCCGACGACCACAGCGCCACCATCCGTGTCCCCGGCCGCCAGACCCCGATAGAGGTGACACCACAGGTATGGGAGAACTCGAAATACAAGGTCAACGAACAGACCAACACGATAGAGACCGAGGTGCAGGGGACATTCACCCAGATGCCCCTGCGCCTGGCCTGGGCCATCACCATCCACAAAAGCCAGGGACTGACATTCGACCGGGTGATCATCGACGCGGGAGCCTCCTTCGCCCCGGGACAGGTATATGTGGCCCTCAGCCGATGCCGCACCCTTGAAGGGCTGGTATTGGCCACCCCCATCGCCGAAGACTCCCTGCGTCCCGATCCCGCCGTGGCCGAATACATCCTCCATCAGGCCGAAGCCGCCGAGAAAAGCGTCGGGATGCTCGAAGGGATAAAGGGGGACTACTACCGACAGCTGCTGACCGAACTGTTCACCTTCCGCGACATCGCCACCCGCGAGGAATCACTCTCTCGTCAGGTCTATTCCAACTACCGCCACAGCTACCCCGGGGAGAGCGCCGACCTTGAACGTATCGCCCGCGACCTGCGCAGCCATGTCATCGAGGTCTCCGACAAATGGACAGCCCTGATACGGACCAGTCCTCTTCAATCCCTCACCTCCGAGGAATTCCTCCTGCGTGTCCGCAAGAGCGCGGTCTACTTCTACAACACCCTGATCGAGGTTTTCGGCAATGTCATCCAGCGTTGCGAGAAAATCAAGACCGACAACAAACGGGCCAACAGCCGTGTGGCCGAACTGACCCTCGACCTCAAGCAATCGGTGCTGGCGCGGCTCTACCTGCTGCGCGACATCAACGAATACGGCTACACCGTCTCCAACTACCTCGGCTCAAAACAGCAGGCATGGATAAAGGCCACCCGCGACCCCGCCGAGGAGGCCAAGGCGCGACGCCGCGAAGAGAAGGAGTCACAAAGAAAAGCCAAAGCCAAGGAACGCGCCGCCAAGGAATCTACCTATGATATCACCTACCGCCTGTTCCGACAAGGTCTTTCACGCGAGGACATCGCCCGCGAACGCGGACTGACCACCACGACCATCTCAGGCCATCTGCTGAAATTCATCCAGAACGGCACCCTGACAGTCGAGGAGGTGTTGCCTGCTGTGGCCATCAACGCCATCACCTCCGTCATCACCCGTCTCGGCCCGGAGGCCGGTTACACCGCCCTGACCGAAGCCCTCCCCGGCATCGACTACAACGACATCCGTATGGTTCTCGCCACCCTCCCCAAGGCGTGAGCCTGCCCCCGCCAGTCTTCCCTCCCGAAACTTCCAAAAGATAGTTTTCGGGAGGCTTTCACAGGATTCATTGTAGCCTCTTTGTCAACAATCCATTACAAACACCCACATCCTATAGCATAAAAACAAATAATTGCATATTCACATTTCGCAACCATTATTTTCAAAAATCCAAATTTTAATTAAAATAATTTGGATTTTGTTTTTATATACATTACCTTTGCGATGCAGTTAGTTTCACTTCCAACCTCAAACAGGTGTGTCTCTTTCTTCTATAATCAGTCCCATTTATATTCACTTTTAAAAACAGGTCTTATGAAAAAAGACAATCAGATGGCTCGTATCGAGCAATTCATCGGGCAACTCCAGACCCCCGAGTCAAAGGACGCAGTCATCCTCCTCGACTCCGAAATGGATTCGGCAGGAGCAGCAGACGACTCTACAAACAACTTACAAAATTGCAAAAACTGTCGCAACGGGAGGGTTACCTCATGTGGTGTGAATGGAGGTGATTGCACTAATCTGCCAGATATGTGCGATAATTCACAGAATGGAGGATCTTGTTACAATATGCCCTCAAAACAAGTTGCTCTTCCTGGATGCTCATAGACATATGAACAATCCAAAGCAAGCGACAATCTCGGAATTGTAAAGACGACACTAACAGGGACGCGCTGTAGTCTCTGCATAAGGCATATGTATTCGATAGCAGATACAACCTTATGTATACTATAATACAGTGTGTCCCTGTTGGGTAGCCGTTTATTTACCTCAACGAATTCGTTTCTATCTTTCATCTAAAAATCAATGAAGCAAAGCCTTTACAATAATTTCATCCCATTAAAAACCGGCGGTGTCTTGGGATATAACTCCTTGAAAAGAAGGTTTGCCATCTTCACGAATGACCCTAAGACTTTGCTTAAAGAGTCTGAGGCATCAAACAACTCCTCCAGTCAAGAATATATTCGATTAAAAGAGGGGGGCTTCATTATCGATGACACATTCGATGAATATCAACAACTTCTTGTCGAAATCAATGCGACCGATTTTAACACTGAAGCTGCTGAACTTCATGTCAATCCCACACTTGATTGTAATTTCCGGTGCTGGTATTGCTATGAAGAACATATGGCCGGCTCAAAAATGAGTGAGGAGGTATTGGAGGCTGTAAAGAATTACCTCAACAAAACAATCACACAGCCGCTCAGACATTTCCGGCTTAGCTTTTTCGGAGGGGAACCGCTGTTGAAATTCGACTCGGTCTGCAAGCCGCTGATAGAAGAAGCCGCCGGACTATGCGCGGAACGTGGAGTCAGTTTCCATACCAGTTTCACCACCAACTCTTATCTGTTGACCCAAGATATGGCGGATTATCTCGGCCGGTTCGCCTGCGGGATGCAAATCACACTTGACGGCCACCGCGAGTTTCATAACAAAGTGAGATTCGCACCCGGAGGGATAGGCTCTTATGACCGTATCATCTCGAATGTGGCGATGCTGGCAAATTCCGGGGTAAATATAGTGCTCAGAATAAATTACACTCTCGGTAATCTGGAGTCCGTTTCAGAAATCATTTCAGACTTGAAGACTCAAAAGATTCTCGAACCCCACAACATAATGGTCGATTTTCAACGTGTATGGCAAGACCGGCACAAAGGCGGTGACGAGAAAATCAAACTGCTCATCAAGGAATACGGTCGCCAACTGAAAGAAATCGGCATAAGTTACAGCCTGCCTGACCTCCATAATCCTCGCGTGTCAAGCTGTTACGGCGACAAGAAGAACTACATTTGTGTCAACTACAACGGGGACTTCTACAAATGCACCGCCCGTGATTTCAAACCGGAAAGGCGCGCCGGACATCTCGCTCCCGACGGGACTCTCGTATGGGAACCGGGGCGCCGGGAGGCTTGGGAAAAAGCGAAATTCTCCCGGGAGGTTTGCCGTAGCTGCCGTATAGCTCCCATATGTCTCGGTGGATGCCGTCAACGCGGACTTGAAAGCCCTGATGACGGGAGATGCCCGTTGGGATATGACGAAGCCCGCAAGGATGAACTCATCCTACAGAGGTTCGAACATCAATACCTCAACGACTGATTCATAACAATACTTTACGATTTATGGATATGCGACAGTATTCAAAGCAAATGGCAGCCTTACTGGCCATCATCACAGGATTATACACGACAATTTCAGCCAATATAACGGGGGTTGTTGTCGATGGCAGCAACAATCCGCTTGACGGGGCTGCGGTCGTGGCCCTCCAACCCGCAGACAGCACTTATATCTCAGGCTCGGTCACTGACCAGACGGGCCGTTTCCTCCTGGAGATTCCCGAAGGGATTGGCAATCTGATTCTTACGACGAAAGCAATCGGCTATGACAAGCAAGACCTCACTGCCAAAAACGGGGATGATGTCAGGATCGCGCTGACAGACAAAACCATCTCGCTCTCTGAGGTGACCGTCCGACCGACCATCACCACGGTTTCCCCGGGGAAATTCTCCTTCATCCCGGGTGATCTCGCGAAATATTCTCCGAACGCTTTTCAAGCCCTTGAGATAGTGCCGCTGCTGTCAGTCGACATCGCCAATGACAAACTTGAAATCATAGGCAACGGCAAGACAACAATCTATATCAACGGCAAACAGCCAATCATGTCATCATCAAGTGTGATACAGATGCTTAAAGCATCTCCTCCCGGGAGAATCAAGCGTATCGAGGTATGGGTTCAGCCGGGAGTCGCATACCGCGATGAAGGAGCCATCCTCAATATCGTACTCGCTCCGCAAAAAGGGACAACCGGAACTGCCGATATGACCGTCGTACATCAATCTGACAGGTTCAGTTTTTTGGAATCGGGGTGGATTGGCCATGAACTGGACAAGTGGCAGTTTTCAGGAAGTGTTTACCTTACCGAATCCGCTGATGATTACAAAAGCCGGGTGGAGATGACCACATTCAATCCAGCCGACGGATTGGTTGAGATGGAACGCATATCTGACGCCAAAAACAAAATCAGGAATATCGATTCGCAGGTCGATTTCGGAGTAAGCCGTGATTTAGGCCACAATAACTCGTTAGGGGTAAGCCTTATGTATCAGCATACCTGGAAAGGGGATTCCGAATACACCAATGACAACCTGTTCCCGGTCACAGGGACTCACGAGAACATCGCATGCAAAGAACATGCTCCATACAAGACCATAACCGCCAATATCAATTACGACCACACGCTTGATTCTCTCGGAAGCAGGCTCACCGGCCGCGTCATATATTCCCATTACGGTATGGACGCTGAGACGAAGTACACTCCGGAGTCAATGATGTTTGACAACAGTTATACTGACGGTAAAAATTCCATCGAAGGGAAATTGAGCTGGACAAAGGCTTTCTTTCCCAAAGGGGGACTCACCATGGGTTTCGACATCTTCCACGACCGCATCAAGCGCACAATGAACCAGAGCGAAACTCCGGGTGCCACGGGAGGCGACATACCGTTGATCGACGATTTCCGTCAGAACCAGACCAATTTCGACCTGTTTGCCCAAGGAGAATACAGGTTCTCCAATCTGTTTTCGCTCAGCCTCGGCCTGACCGGCCGATGGTATAGAAGGGACACGCACCAGATGCTCAACGATACCCGGAAGATATTCGATGATTTCTACATCATGCCCGAACTGTCGGCAAGCTTTAATTTCAACTCCAAAAACCAGATGACACTGGGCTACTCCTCAAATGTCAGGCAGCCCTATTACGCCAACACCAATCCATTGGTGTATCGGAATTCATCCACACAGATTACCACAGGAAATCCCTATCTCAAGGCTGTCACGATCCATTCCATCAATCTTTCATATCTCTTACTTCAGAAAATATCGCTTGGCGGAAGTATGGATTTCATGAACCATCTGTCTTTCCGGACAAACATACCGGTTGAAGAGAATCTGACCGCCAGCATGCCGGTGGAGCTTGGCAAAAACCGCAACGCATCGGTGTTCATAAGCTATTCAGACGCATTCTTCGCCCGCAGGTGGAGCGTGATGGCCCGCACATCCTTCTCGAACACCCATACCGACAGCTCAGCCCTCTATGACCTGTTCAATGTCAACTCGGTTGATTATTCAACCTGGAATATTTTCCTGATGTCTTCGGTCAGCATCGGCTCAGACCGCTCCTGGATTCTGCGCGCCTCAATATATTACAACACCCCGGGTAAAAAGCCGCTGTCCAACACCCCTTCATACACAAATTTGACCGCCACGGTATCGAAGAGATTCCCATTCGGAGGCACGCTGACCCTTTACGGCGAGAATCTGCTCAACTGCAAGAGGGATTCCTGGTATGACTGTCCGGAATATTCCCGCCATGGTTACGACCTGACCAATGGCCGCAGGATAATGCTTCGTTTCAGCATGACATTCGGCAAAAACATCCGTATGAGATACAATCCCTCGAGAAGCCTCCTGGAGGGACGATAGTTATAATTTTATCAATCAATTACCAACAAATGGAAAAGACAGCTACCAGCCTGAGCCGCATTGAGGAATTCATCAGCCGGCTCGACAAGAAGGACACCCACGGAGGTGTCATCCTGCTTGACAATGAGATGGATGCTTCCGGTAAATCAGCCATAACGCCGGTGAGCAACAACGTATGCACCAACGAAAAGGCATCGGCTTGCATGACCAATGAAATATCCTGCAGCAACAAGTTCGACTACTGTGACTTGATGACAAACAAGGGTAGTTGCAGTAACTTTAAGCCTGTTGTCTCGTTCGTTGGTTGCCAGGCCTGATTCCTGCCGATGTTTACCGGAAGAGGGTTTCACTACTACCACCAGATCGAGCAGTCGGATTGCGGGGTGACCTGCCTGAGGATGGTCGCCCGGCATTTCGGCCGCAAGATTCCCGTGAAGTTCCTACGCTCCCGGGCGGATTTGTCGCGCGGCGGCATTTCCGTCAGGGGGCTGAAGGAGTGCGCGGAATCGATCGGTATGAAAGGATTCGGGGTGAAACTCGGTTCCGGCCTGCTGGGGGATGCTCCCCTACCGGCCATTCTCCATTGGAACCAGAACCATTTCGCCGTGTTGTGGAAAGTCAGCAAGGGGAGATACTTCGTGGCCGATCCGGCAGCCGGGATGATGGTCTATTCCCGGGAGGAGTTCGACACGCATTTCTGCGGCGACGGGGAGAGGGGCATCGCCCTGATTCTCGCCCCGACCGAAGAGTTCCATTCCATCAGTTTTCCCGCCGATGACAGCCGGGGGAAGATTTTCCGCTCCCTGCGCGACAGCATCAGGGAGCATTGCTCCACCTACCTGCTTATCCTGTCGCTGGCGTTGCTCGCGCTGGGAGCGAGCATCTTTGTCCCGCTGCTGATGCAAAAGACCATCGATGAGGGTATCGCCCGGCGTGACATCCCGCTTGTATGGCTGCTGGTCATCGCCCAGATTGCCATCTTCGCGGGAAGCCAGCTGACCACATCCGTCTCGGGATATGTGGTCAACAAACTCGGGTTGCGACTCTCGACCGGGGCCGTAGACCGGTATCTGACGAAACTTGTAAGCCTTCCGCTGCGTTTCTTCGACTCCCGGGTGAGTTCAGACCTCATCCAGAAGACCTATGACCAGGAGCAGACCCAGCAGTTTATGCTTCAGACCCCGACTACTTTGTTGCTGACGGTCATCAACATCGCGGTGTTCTCCGCCCTGCTGCTTTGGTTCAATCCCTGGATATTCCTCGGCTTCCTTATGCTCACGCTTACCGGACTTGCCTGGGAGGGATGGATGCTCCGACGCAGGCGGAGCGTCGATTATGACATCCGCACCATCCAATGCCGCAACAACAACAATGTCTACGAGCTGGTCAACGGCATCTCCGACCTGAAAATCCACAACGCCCACCACCACCGGGTGTCGCTCTGGCGGACGCTGCAGGAACGGCTAAACCTGCTGCGGCGACGTTCGGAAAACATCCGGCTCATACAAGGGGGAGGCGCGTCATTGCTATACCAGTCGCGCGACCTGGCGATTACCGGACTGTGCGCCACTCTTGTCATAGGTGACGCGATGACCCTCGGGACGATGGTGACTGTGGCGTTTGTCACCGGACGGCTCGCCACCGGTTTCAGTTCCATCTCCTCCTCTCTATCCTCTCTGCAACAGACCTCCATCGCTCTCGACCGCAGCAACGACGTGATGGATGAACCTGCCGACACCACGGAGGGGAAAATCGACTCTCTCGACGGCGACATCATCCTCCGCGATGTCACATACAAGTATCCCGGCAGCGACAGCCAGCCGGTAATCGGCGGTCTTGACCTGACAATCCCCCGGGAAAAGACCACCGCCATCGTCGGTCCGAGCGGATGCGGCAAATCGACCCTGATGAAACTCCTCCAGGGGCTTTACCATCCGCAACAAGGCTCCATCACCGCCGGGATGGTCGATGTGGCCACACTCCAGCCTCAGGAGTGGGGGAAAATCTGCACAAGCGTCTCGCAACAAGGCTACATTTTCTCCGACTCGATTGCCCGCAACATCGCTTTGGGGGATGAGTCTCCCGATATGGAGAGGGTGGCAGATGCAGCCCGCACAGCCTGTCTCGGCCCACTCCTCGACAAACTCCCGCTGAAACTCCACACCCTCATAGGGCCGTCGGGGATGGAGCTGAGCGGCGGCGAACGCCAACGCCTGATGATTGCCCGCGCCGTCTACCGCGACACTCCGGTAATCCTCCTCGACGAGGCCACCTCCTCACTCGACGCCGAGACCGAGCGCCGCATCGTCGCCAACCTATCGGGCTTCGGTCAGGGGCGCACAATGGTCATCGCCGCCCACCGCCTCTCGACCGTCAGCAACGCCGACCTGATTCTCTTCATGGACTCCGGCCGCATCATCGAGCAGGGCACCCATTCCTCCCTGATGTCCCTCGGTGGCCGCTACGCCTCCTTCGTCTCCGGCCAGCTCACCTCCTGAACCCCTTCCCTCCCCCTTTTCCAATCATTTTTCTAATATTATCTCCGTTATCCCGTTTTTTTTGTAATTTTGCATTTAAGCATATTGACCCAACATATAATCCCTCCTGATAATGAAAGAATATCTCCGGATAGAGAATTTTGGCCCGATTGTCGACATTGAGATAAATGACATCCGGCCATTGACCGTATTCATCGGAGAATCCGGAAGCGGGAAAAGTACGATTATGAAAGTGCTTTCCCTTTTCCGCTGGATGTTCAAGCGGGTAAACCTCCGTTCTTTCATAAAACTGTCAGGCATAAAAAACACCAAGCTCGGTTTCAAGACCATGCCGCTTCTCAGGAATTCCGGACTGCTCGAATACCTGAGAGAGGATTCCCGCATAACATACCGCAACGGGCGGTATGAGATAAGGATGGAACGCAAATCAACGAGCGTCAATGTCAGGGTCATGGATGCGGCCGACCTCAGCCTTGAGAAGATATGCTTCATCAGCGACAAACGTTCCATCATTCCCGACATTCTTTCAAGCGCCATTGACCGCCACAAGGATAATTTCTATCTCCAGGACACACTCGATAATTTCCGCACCGCCCTTAAACATGTGCCTCACCTCAAGATGGATTTCCTCGGGGTGGAGTTCAATGTGGAGAAAACCAAAAACGCCGGGCTACAGTACAAGATTTCAGGAAATGGAGATGACGGGGCATACACCATACATCTGCGCAACGCCTCATCCGGCATGCAGACAGCCACACCTTTGGGAGTGATTGTTCAATATTTCACCGAGAAATACAACCTTGAAGACTCTCTCAACAGCGCGCTTTTCAAATACTTCACCGACAACGACAACCTCAAGGAGTTCCGCGCGGGGATGAATGTAGGGGAGTTTCCCCACCGGCGTGTGCACCTTTTCATCGAAGAACCTGAGCTGAGTCTTTATCCCGACAACCAGACAGCACTGGTCGACTTTCTTGTGGAAAGATGTTTCCATTCCGGGCTTGAATATCAGGTCACACTGATGATGGCCACCCACAGCCCCTACATTGTCAACTACCTCAACCTCCTGACGGCGCGGCATCGCCACGCGTCACAGGGGGTGACCAGCCTCTCTGCTGATGACATCGATGTCTACCTCGTGGCCGGAGGTACGCTTAGCCGTATGAACATTGAAGACAACGGAGTGGAGCTCATCGACACCAGCATCCTCTCGGATCCCATCGCGGAGATATACCACGAATACAACTCGCTGGGAAAATGATTGTATCTCTGCTTCAATCCTCAGTCCTCGCAGCCATAAATGCCCAGCGGTCAGGGGCGTTGTCAGACCCTTATCCCGGCCCGGTGACAGTCCTCTCCGAGATCATTTCCGACAATGTGTTTGACATCGTGGATGTGAAAGGAATCGGCGGCTCGATAAAACGCGCACCTGCTACCGGGACGGCGACATATTTCAACGGCGATGGCCCGCGCAGGCATGAATTGCGCTTCATAAGATATGAGGAATACCTCAACCAGTTCAATACTCCGGATGGAGACTGGGCGAAAGGGATGAGTCGCCCCGACTTCATCGTCCATACCTTGGATTCCCAGGATTACTTCATAATCCACGAATTATCCGAAGGAGCGATTGGCAGCAAAAGACACAAGGCGGTCATTCAGATTCTGAACACCGTCAGGTTCCTGTCAAAGATTCCCGACGTGAAAGCTTATCTGGACTCATTCAGGGAGAGGCTCTGTTATGTCTCTGCAAAAGGGTGTGTCGATATTCAATCTCCGAGAGGAATGGCCGACGGCTTTATGGCCATTTATGGCAAATTGCCCGACCCTCTTCCAATCGATAACCAGTCATTGGTGCGTATGGGATTCACGACCTACGCTTCCAATGTTGTGAAACTTTCATAATCCGCCGTCAAAGGATGCGGGGAGGAGGGAGGATTTTGGGGATTCGGGAAAAATTCGTAAATTTGTGGCTTAAATGCGGATATAGGCGCAAGAGAGGCTATATGGCTGCCCGGCGGCTCCGCCAACAAACAGGAAACAAAAACGAACAACCAGCATAACAGACAATGGCACAGCAAGAAGACGTGTTCAAGAAAATCGTTTCCCACGCCAAGGAATACGGTTTTGTCTTTCAGTCAAGTGAAATCTATGACGGTCTGTCGGCCGTTTACGACTACGGCCAGAACGGCGTAGAGCTCAAGAACAACATAAAACGCTACTGGTGGGAGGCCATGACCCTCCTCCATGAGAACATCGTCGGCATCGACTCGGCGATTTTCATGCACCCGACAATCTGGAAGGCTTCAGGCCACGTCGACGCTTTCAACGACCCCCTGATCGACAACCGCGACTCCAAGAAGCGTTACCGCGCCGATGTGCTCATCGAAGACCAGCTCGCCAAATATGACGAGAAAATCGACAAGGAGGTGAAAAAGGCCGCCAAGCGTTTCGGCGAGTCATTCGACGAGGCGATGTTCCGCCAGACCAATCCCCGTGTGGCCGAGACAGTGGCCAAACGCGACGCCCTTCACGAGCGTTTCGCCAAGGCGATGAATGACAACAACCTCGACGAGCTGCGCCAGATCATCCTTGACGAGGAGATTGTGGATCCCGTGAGCGGCACCCGCAACTGGACCGAAGTGCGCCAGTTCAACCTTATGTTCAAGACCGAGATGGGTTCGACCGCCGACGGCGCGATGACCGTGTACCTCCGTCCCGAGACAGCCCAGGGTATCTTCGTCAACTACCTCAACGTACAGAAGACCGGCCGCATGCGCATCCCCTTCGGTATCGCCCAGATCGGAAAAGCGTTCCGCAACGAGATTGTCGCCCGCCAGTTCATCTTCCGTATGCGAGAGTTCGAGCAGATGGAGATGCAGTTCTTCGTTCGTCCCGGTTCAGAGCTTGAATGGTTCAACAAATGGAAAGAGACCCGTCTGAAATGGCACAAGGCCCTCGGTCTCGGTGACGAGAAATACCGCTACCATGACCATGACAAGCTGGCTCACTACGCCAACGCCGCCACCGACATCGAATTCCAGATGCCTTTCGGCTTCAAGGAGGTAGAGGGTATCCACTCCCGCACCAACTTCGACCTCTCGCAGCACGAGAAGTTCTCCGGCAAGAAAATCCAGTACTTCGACCCCGAGCTCAACGAAAGCTACACCCCCTATGTCATCGAGACATCGATTGGTGTTGACCGTATGTTCCTCAGCGTACTCTGCTCCAGCTACGAGGAGCAGCAGCTCGAAGGAGGGGACTCCCGCGTGGTGCTTCACCTTCCCGAGGCTCTGGCTCCAGTCAAATGTGCCGTCATGCCCCTCGTCCGCAAGGACGGACTGCCTGAAAAGGCACGCGAGATTGTCAACGACCTCAAATTCGACTTCAACACCCACTACGAGGAGAAGGACTCCATCGGCAAGCGCTACCGCCGACAGGATGCCATCGGCACACCCTTCTGCATCACCGTCGACCATCAGACACTGGAGGACAACACCGTCACCCTGCGCGAACGCGACTCGATGGCCCAGACCCGAGTGAAAGTCGAAGACCTCCATTCTCTCATCCATGACCGTGTGTCGCTCAACTCTCTGTTGCGCAAGCTCGGCTGAAACAAATCTTAGAAATTATGAAGAAAAGCTATATCGTAGGTATCGTCATCGCCCTGTTGCTTGTCTTCCTCTTCGCCGGAGGATGCTCAAGCTACAACGGTATGGTCGATGCCGACCAGGCCGTCAAGAAGCAGTGGGGCCAGGTGGAGAACCAGTACCAGCGTCGTGCCGACCTGATTCCCAACCTTGTCAACACCGTCAAGGGCTATGCCGCCCATGAGTCGACGACCCTCCAGAATGTCACCGACGCACGCGCCGGACTGACCAAGGCCTACAACGACGCCAACGCCATCTCGGGAGACTCCGCCCAGGCAAACATCGCCGCCTACCAGCAGGCCCAGAGCAACCTCCGTGGCGCTCTCGACATCTATGTCAACGCCGTGCGCGAGGCTTACCCCGACCTCAAGGCCAACACCAACTTCATGAACCTGCAGGAGCAGCTCGAATCCACCGAGAACCGCATCGCGACCGAACGCCGCCGCTACAATGAGGATGTCGAGACCTACAACAAAAAGGTGTTGCGTTTCCCCGGCAGCATCTGGGCCTCGATGTTCAACTTCGAGCCTAAAGAGATGTTCCAGGCCGAGGAAGGAGCCAACAAAGCCCCCAAGGTCGAGTTCTGACATTCCAGACAATCCCCTCTCCCCCTCCACAGTTAGAACAATCCTGAAATGAAGAAAATCCTGACATATATCGCCGGTGCGACACTCCTGATGCCCATCCTCGCCTCTTGCAGCAGCGATGACAAGGATGAGGATGCCGGCACCATCTGGGACAAATATGAGGAATACCGCGAGGCCAACCTGACATGGATCGCCGAGCAGGAGACCCGTCTCAACCCCGACGGCACCAAATATTACGAGCGCCTGCAGCCGGCGTGGAACGTCAACAGCTACATCCTTATCCACTGGTTCAACGACCGGGAGGAGACAGCGGGCAATCTCGTGCCGCTGCTGACCTCGTCGGTACGCGCCCGCTACATCGGCCGCAACTATCTCGGCCAGGTGTTCGACGCAGACTCCACCAGCGAGAACGGGACATATTTCCTGGTCAGCCAGGTTGTCCCCGGATGGCAGCTTGCCCTTCAGAACATGCATGTCGGGGATTCGGTGGAGATAGTCCTCCCCTACAACCAGGCTTACGGGTCATCAAATCCCAACACCCTGATTCCCCCCTACTCCACCCTCCAGTTCACGATGCGTCTCCACGACATCCCGACACTGGAAGTCCGTCCCTGACCAATACCACAGGCGCGGATGATACCCGCCAAAAACACTATTGCAGGGCCACCCACCACGATGTCAAAACCGGAATCCCGGCCAACGACAAAGCGGAGCAGTGGCCCTGCAATAGTGTTTATCCCCTGTGGCCAATAGACCATGCCGCGAGACACCTCTATGGCTGCACCTTGTCTATAAACAACGGGACAGATAGAAAACCGAAAGTCAGGAAAGCATACAAGGAGCTTACGACAACCCACGCCACAAGTTTGACGACACTCATTTTACGCGAGGATTGGGGAAACGCCTTGTTGAGCGACAACATTCCGTAAACCGAGGCAAAGAGCAATACCAATATGTCGGCCAACGTGTCGTCAAATATTTCAACCGGGATAAGCAAGAGGCACAACACCAGATATGTGCAGGCCAGATACAAGACGGCTATCATCAGTTCCGCAAAGTTGTATTTTCCCTTTATGTCTTTGTGATAGACCATCCAGGTACTCAACGCCAGCGGAATCGCCAGTATCATATGCTGCAATGTTATGGAGTCATAGAAATAATTAAGCACATCCGCGTACCGGCTGTTGTCAGATAAGACCTCTCCATCATTTTTCTTCCCGTTCCACCATGATACGGCCAGGAAGAACACTGAGTTATACAGCGACAGTAACATCAGCATATTGACAGGGGACACAAGCCCCACACGCCGTCCATAGACGTAATCCCTCACCACCGTCCAGGGACAGGCAAGCAACCTCCATACCGTGACAAAGAAATTGGTGGACACCCTTGTCAACGCGCCGAAGACATGAGTGGTGAATGTGCGCGTGGAGAAACGCCCAGTATTGGTGGGCTGTCCGCAATTGGAGCAGAAATTTCCGTCAACCTTAGCCCCGCAATTCAGACAGACATGGCAGGCATCCCGCCTGTCATTTCCATCCTCTACATAAATCCCGGCATCGCCGGATTGAATTATCTGTGATTGTTCATCCATATACCCTGCAAAGATAAGCAAATTTTTCCACCTAATCCGGGGTTGGATAAACTTCTCATTGCAGGAAAAACAGATCTGACGCGAAGTCCGTTCATCTGAAAAACAAAACAGAATCCACGTCAGACAATATAGCAAGTAAAGGCTGCATGCGGCTACACGGGTATTCAACGAATCAACGCACGGCCACCCCATACGAGCAGCACACCAAAAATGACGCTCGCGCAGAGATAGATGATGGAGGTTGTCCAGTCACCCTTGTTGCCCAGCACCCAGAGGTCGTTGGCAAAGGAGGAGAAAGTGGTGAAGCCCCCGCAGAAACCGGTGATGAGCAACACATTCTCACTCGCGGTCATGACATGTGCCTTCTCCAACAGGCCGAAGAAGAGTCCGAAGATGAAACATCCGATTATGTTGACAAGGAAAGTTCCCATCGGAAAACTGCCGTGAAACATCCCGGAGGCCCATTTTCCGACAAGGTAACGACCACAGGTGCCGACAAAACCGCCGCAACCTGCAAGAATCATTGCTTTGATCATAGCTTGACAAATTTTAGTTAAAACCTATGGATGTATAACGATAAAAGCCGCTGATTAGTCTATGCCCCGATAGCAGACGTCATCATGACAACAATTTTTTTAGAGATGAGGCAAACAATACCTTGTCACGCACGTTATAATGACAAGAGAAGGCATTTTACTGACGTTATTAAAAAGTCTACCACTCAAAAATGATTATCCTTCTCCGCCCGCCCTCCCTCCGGAGGTGTCGGGCTCTTTTTTTTATAACCGACCTATCGCTTACCATCCCTGGTTCTGGGTCAGGTTGGTGTTCCTTTCCAGCTCGACAAGCGGGATAGGCCACAATTCATGTCGGGGTTGATAGCTCCGGGTATACATCAAATCACCGAAAATATCCGTGGCGTTCCTGACCGAAGACTCCAGCAGCCCCCACCGGCGTAAATCCCAGTAGCGTTGCCCCTCCCCGGCGAGTTCAAACGCACGTTCACGCCTGATTCGCTCAGCCATCTCCTCCTTGCCACTGACCGAAAGCCACTCCGGGCCGCTGTTGAGTCCGGGCATATTCACACGTTCACGGATTTTGTTGACCTCGACGACAGCCTTGTCAATGGCTCCGGTCTCATTATACGCCTCGGCAAGCATCAGAATCACATCCCCGAGTCGAATCAGAGGGAACTCATAGGGTGTACGGTTATATTCCCCCCAGTAACCGTCAAGATTTCCCGTCGGTATCCATTTCCGCCAGAAATAGGAATTCCACCCTTCGGAATTACGGATAAACGCCATCGCCTCCATCGGCGCACCGCCCTTGGTGGGGTCGGCAAGCACAAACTGCTTGTCCATCGGCGACGAACCGGCATCTGTCCCCAGATAATGGGAATATGGGGTAATCACATTGAGACACAGGCGCGGGTCGCGCAGACGGTAGGCATCCATCACCTTGGTCGTGTCACACTCCAGCAGGTCGGTCACCTTGGTACTGCCTTGATCTATGGCGACACACATATACCGGCGGCGCGACTGCGAGTCTCCCGAATTGAAACCCGGAAACAGGTCATCCCAGTTGAATGGTGAGCCGTCAAGATTCTCATACATATCGACAAGCCTTGTTGAGGGGACAATGCAATTGCTTGCTATGAGCCTCATGGTCGACTTGTTGCCGAAATACCCGACGATGTTCAGCGCGTACCCCGAGGTGTTTCCGTCAATCGACTGTATGGAGAAAATCATTTCCGGGCTGTGCATACCGTTATACAGCCTGAAAAGCTCCTCATAATCGGGATGAAGCGAATATCCGTAATCATTGGTCTTGTTATAGACAATCTCCTCGAAATCGGCTATCGCCTCCTCCCATTGGCGGTTGTAGAGATATACCTTGCCGCGCAGCGCGTAGGCCGCCCCTTTGGTGGCACGTCCCAGGTCAGCCGCGTCCCATTTCACAGGGAGTTTCTTTATGGCATCGGTCAGGTCATCGATGATATGGCCGCGAATCTCCTCGGCTGAACTGCGGGGAGCCTTGAGGTTGGCGAACTGCTCGTTTATGTCGCAGGTCTCGTCATAATAAGGCACGCCGCCCCAGCAATTAAGCATCCTGAAATAAGCCATCGCACGGAGAAATTTGGCCTCACCCGTCACCCTGTCGATGGTCTCCTGGCTGATTGGCATCGTAGCCACATGGCTGATTACCGTGTTTGCCCGGTGAACCAGTTCGTAAAGATACTGCCAATGGTTCTGCACGCCGCTGCTGTTGGAGACGAAAGAGGTGCCGCGCGAGATGTCAGCCCAAGGGGATGTCCCGTCGGCGAGATCGCTACACATATCGAAAGTGAACTCCAGACCAAAGCACCAGTCTGCTTTCATCGCCGCGTACATCCCGACCGCCGCCTGTCGGGCATGGTCCTCTGTCTGCCAGAATGTCTGTCCCGACATCTGGTCGCCGGGAACATAGTCAAGACTCTCGCATCCGCTGAACAGTACTATCATGGCCGTCAGCCACGCCGCATATTTTGTTTTCATGATTTCTCGTTGTTAAAAAGAGATATTGAGTCCGACCGAATACTGGCGCACGGAAGGATAACCGACATTCGCGCCCACCTCCGGGTCAAATCCGGGGAATTTCGTGATTGTGAAAAGGTTGTCGATGCTCGCGTAAATTTTCAGATTCTCCACAAAGAATTTCCTGGAGATTTCCCGGGGGACTGTGTAGCCCAGCTGTATGTTCTTACACCGGAAATATGCCGCGTTATGGACGAAGGCATCACTTGCGATATTGTTTTTACCGTTTGAGCTATTGCGCAGAATCGGATACTTGGAGTCATACGGATTCTCGGGAGTCCACGCGTTGTCGGTGATATCCTTCACGAGCGACTGCCCCATCACCGTCACAAAGCGGAACGCCTGATTGTTGTAATAGACCTGGTGGTTGCCTACACCCTGAAACAGCACACTGAAATCAAAATTGTTCCAGCTCAGCCCGAAACTCGCACCATAAGTGAGCCTCGGCAACGTGCCGTGGCCGATTTCCACACGGTCATCGGCATCGAGTTTCCCGTCGCCGTTGGCGTCGCGATACAGGAAATCACCCCGTTCGGGACGCTGGTAGGTGGCGAAATAATCAGGATTCCTGTCGACAAGCGACTGCACATAATCGAGGTCGGCCTGGTCGCGCACTATCCGGTCGACGGTTATCACATAAAGCTGGTTGATAGGTTTACCCTCCTGCGTCTTATAGACACCGTTTATCGACGACACATCCCCCTGGAACTTGGTGACCTTGTTATCGACAAACCCGATGTTGAAACCGATGTTGTAGTAAACCTTACCGATACGGTCGTTCCAATGCAGGTCAAGCTCGAATCCCTTGTTGTTGACCTCGCCGGCATTCTGGTTCGGCACCACACTCGTGCCATGCTCTAATGGAGCCGGAAGGGAAATCAATATCCCCTTTGTGTCTTTGTTGTAAATATCCACCGAACCGTTCAGGCGGTTGCTCAACAACGCAAAATCGATTCCGAGGTTGGTCATATAAGTCTTCTCCCAGGTCAGCGCCGGATTGGCCAGCACGGTCTGAGCCAGTCCCCCGGCGATATTGCCGTTGAGGATATAATTGGCGGTGGCGAACAACGACTGGTACATATAATAGCTCGTTGTCTCGTTATTCCCCAGAGAACCATACGACAACCTGAGTTTAAGCTCGTTCAGCCAAGTCGAAGTAGCGTCCATAAACCGCTCCTGCGATATTCTCCATCCGGTCGACACCGAGGGGAAATATCCCCATCGTTTCCCGGGCGCGAATTTCGATGAGCCGTCGGCACGCAGATTGGCCTCAAGCAGATACTTCTCATCCCAGTTGAGATTTATGCGCCCGAAATATGAGCGCATCGCCCATTCATTGTAATTGCCGGTGATATTACCGTTGGTCATACCCGCGTCGATGGCCCCCAAAGATGGGTCTACCAAATCATACTTGATGAAAAAGTCAGTGTCATACTTGTTGTACTCCTGGCTCATACCGGCCAGCACCGTCGCATCGAGCCTGCCGATATTCAGATTGTATCTGGCCGTAAGTTCCGAGGAGCGGAAAGAGTTGCGGTAATTGTATCTGCGGATATAAGTCCTGACCACCCCCTCCCTTATCAGGACGGGGCCGTCGAATGTGAAGCGGAACAGGTCTCGGTCGGTCAGATGGTGTTCGATGTTGCGCTCCCAATAGTTATAGGCGAACGCCCCCTTGATGGTCAATCCCTTGACGGGGGTGACACTCGCATGAAGCTTTATCACCGACCGCTTTGTCTTCGTCGGGTAATCCGTATCGTAAAACCATTGGCGGCGATAGGGATTGAAATTGCTGACATTCTCCTCCTCCGGATTCTGGATGCCCCCGTACAATCCTGTCACAGGATCATACAGGGTCATGCCGGGAACTGTGTTGAAAGCTCCCGAACCGAAAATGACATCACCCCCTGCTGTCGCATTCTCTGAGGATGGATTGTTCTTGTCGATATACCCGAAAAATTCCACCCCCGTGCTGAGCCAGGGCTTGATGTTTACATCCAGATTTGTCCGTAGCTGATAACGTTTGTAATCGGTGTAGTATATCATGCCGGGATTATTGACATATCCCAGTGAAATATTATACATGACCGTCTTGGAGCCACCTGTCACCGACAGGTTATGGTTCTGCACCACCGACGGGTTGCGGTAGATATGGTCCTGCCAGTCGGTGTTCGGATAGATTGTCGGATTCCTCCCCGCGTCATTACGCCATTCATCAATCTTCCCCTGAGAGAATCGCGGAGCCTGTCCGTTGGCTATGAGGCCCGCATTCTGGATTTCCATGAAGTCGGCATAGTCAGTGACAAGGTTCAGCCTTTTCGCCACAGTCTCGAAAGAGACATTCCCGCTGTATGTCACCCGGGGCGCACGTTCCACTCCATGGCGGGTGGTGACGAGTATCACTCCGTTGGCCGCACGCGAACCATATATCGCCGCCGAAGCCGCGTCTTTCAGCACGGAGATGTTCTCGATGTCCTGCGGATTGATGTCGCCCAATGCGATTCCGGTCATACCGTCGACCACCACCAGGGGAGCCGAATTGTTGAGTGTGCCTTGTCCTCTGACATATATCCCTTGGGATTCATATCCCGGGGTGTTGCCCCCGGAATTCGTCACGGTCAGACCCGCGGCGAGTCCGGCAAGCGCACCGGTCACATTTGTCACCGGACGGTCTTCAAACGACGTGGCGCCGATTGAAGCGACAGACCCTGTGAGGTTGACCTTTTTCTGGGTGGCATATCCGACCACCACCACCTCATCGAGCATCGAACGGTCATTGTCGAGGACTATCGAATAGTCATCCTTCCCGGGAGAAAGAGGTATCTCTTTGGGAGTGAAACCGACATACGACACTTGCAATGTCCCCCCTGAGGCGGGTATATTCGGGAGGCTGAACTTACCGTCCACATCGGTGACAGTGAACACCTCCGCGTCACCTTTCAACTTGACGGAAGCACCAATCACAGCCTCCCCGGACTTATCCGTCACTTTGCCTGTGACAGCCCGGCTCTCATCTCTGACCGACAGAGAATCAGCCGGATTGGAAGGAGATTCCGCCAGCACCGCCATCGTCCCATATGTCCACACGCACAGCAATATCGCCGAACGTTTAATGATTGGATTTAAATTTGTGACCATCTATCAATTTTGAGTGTCGGAATCACCGTATGATTCCGGTTATCCATATGCTTATCTGTTTCGAATCGCTATCAATCAGTCTGGATGACAAGGTAATTCGTCAGGCTCCAGAATTTGTGGGGGTCGGTGATTTCAAGGGTCTTCTGCCCGTTTTCATCGACCAATTCATATGACGATTCCGGATGGTTGGTAAGAATCCTGACCTTCGACGCGTGTAAAGGCAATGATGTGAGGAGCCGTTTGTCACCTGTCTCGAAGAATCCTTTATCAAACTCCCCCTTCATCAGTTTGGTCTTGCGTAGGAATCCTGATTCAATTATGCTGTGTCTTTTCAACTCTGATTTGGAAGCTATCACATAATAGCACATATTCAGCTCATTCTCAAGTCTGAGCGATGTCTCCTGGGCGGCATCCCGCTCCCCGGTGACGGCTGAGACGGTGGTATTGAGTGAATCTACGGTATTGTTCAAGGCCCCGATATGCTCATTGGCGACGGTGAGCTGCCGTCGCAGCGATTCGATTTCCTCCAGCTGGGAATCCATCTGGAGTCGGAGAGCGTCTATCGTCTCGTGGAGTTCCTTCTGATTGATTGTCGAGTTTTCCAGTTTCCCCTCCAGTTCCTGCAACTGCGCCTTGCGCTGCTTTATCTTCTCCTTCAGGTTGGCTATGTCGGCGAGAATGCGGGCCTTCTGTCCGGCATTCTCGGCAGGCTGTTTCGAGGCAATGGTCATGACCTTCTCAAGCTGCTTTATTTCATCCAGCCCGGCAGAGACCTCCTTGACAAGCGACAGGAGCTGGTCACGCTCGTTCAAGGCGGTGGCAAGCTCCTGTTTGGAGATTTCCGCCAGAGATTGCTGCTCCCGATCCTCGGTTCCGTTGCAAGACAACAGCAAAATCGTGATGACTATCGGTATGATGAGATGTTTCGTTTCCATCTGGTCCGGCATTTTATTCACGACAAATTTCGCGAACTTTCCCCGGCTGTCACAACATACGTCAATAGACAGCAAAAATGTGTCAATGAAGGGATGCTGTCATATTTGTCATTACTGGAAAGAATGACTAATTTTGTGAAATGAAATCGTTGGAATACAAGACAGACTTAATATTTGATTTGTTTTTCTGCATCATCATTATGCCGCTCTTGATAATTCTCGGGCCCGCGCAATACTGGTGGAGGACATCCCCGGTGTTCACCTGCCTGGCGATTTCATATCTCTACGGATGCTATTTCGCCACCAAAGCGATGAGCCTACCCCGGCTGGTGCTGTCTAAATCCTATTACAGGATAATCAGCATAACTGTCCTCCTGCTGATTCTGACATACCTCCTTACCCTCTACCCCTTGCCGGAAATGGATTTCGTGATTCCGTCGATGAGCGAATACCAGACCAGGGTCAGGAACTACAACATCACGATAACCGTCTGGCTGCTCTTTTCGGTCGTGATATGCTATTCGCTGACGGTCTCGTTCATCAAAGAACTGTATCACCGCCAGCTGCTACAAAGCATCGTGGAAAACCAGCGCAACAAGGCTGAACTGGCCTTGTTCAAGGCCCAGATAAACCCCCATTTCCTCTTCAACACTCTCAACTCACTTTACAGTCTGGTGATAGGCACCTCGCAAAAGGCCGAGGATGCTTTCATCAAATTCACCGAATTGCTCAAATACACCTACATCACCGCCGGGAAGGACTGGGTGACAATCGCCGATGAAATCGATTACATCAACAATTACATAGACCTGGAGCTTATCCGGCTCGACAACCACACGAAGGTGATCCGCGACTGCTCTGTGGATGACGACCAGGCCAGGATTCCTCCCCTCATATTCCTCACATTCGTGGAGAACGCCTTCAAATACGGGGCTTCGACGAGCCGCGACTGCGAGATTTTCCTGAAGCTTCATCTCGAAGGGGGAATACTGGTTTTCGAGACAGCCAACCGGATTGTGAGACATGCCGACGAGTTCCGGCAGGACATGCCGGTAGGTATAAACAATTGCAAAAGCCGTCTTGCGGGACTGTTTCCCGACAGACATGTACTCAACATCGAGGAGGTTGACGACACCTTCAAGGTTTATCTTAAAATTGTTCTTGACAGCCATGAGTGACACGATAAGATGTGTGGCCATCGACGATGAGCCTCTCGCCCTTGAGGTGATAGAGAAATTTTGCCAAAGAATCGGCAATGTGGACCTCCGGAAGTTATCCAATCCGATTGCCGGACTTGATGCGATAAGGCAGTCGCTTCCCGACATCGTGTTTCTCGATATCGAGATGGAGGGGATAAACGGCCTCGACATAGCCTCACAGCTACCCAAAGGCACCTGCTTCATATTCACGACAGCCTATTTGCGATACGCGCTCGACGGATTCGACCTCGACGCGGTCGACTACCTCCACAAGCCGTTTGCCTACACCCGGTTTCAGACCGCCTTCTCCAAGGCGTTGAGACGATTGGGACGACAGCCGATAACAGCCCCCTCGCAATGTATCGTAGTCAAGCAGGATTACATCAACATCAGCATCCCGATAGATGACATCCTCTATATCGAGGCAGTCGAAGGGTATTCCAAGATTCACCGTATGTCGGGGGAATGCGTAATGTCACGGATTCTGTTGAAGAATATCTTTGAACTGCTCCCTACCGATACCTTTTTACGGATTCACCGGTCTTTCATCGCGTCGAAATCAAAAATCAAGAGCTTCAACCGTCAGGAAGTCCTCCTCAACGACGGTCACACATTGCCAATCGGCCGCCAATACGCCTCCGACTTCATCCATATGATGTCAAACGCTTCCCCCTCCTGAGCATAAACGAGCAAGTGGGTCGGAATCAATTGATTCCGACCCACTTGCTATATCATAGATTGTTGACTGTCAATCAATGTCGTCCGATATGGCCATCCTTATTTGGCGGCGTGGCTGCAACGCGGGGCAACCGCAGGGGTTGACAGCACAACATACGCGCCGGGGAGCAATGTGGCGGGAATGGCCGCAGGCTCGGAGGGTGAGAAGATGTTGGTCAGTCCGGCTGTGTCAGGGGCAGCTCCGGTGAATTTGACAGCCTCCTCCTTGGAGCCGAGGTTGACGGCCACAACCACGCGTGAATCACCCAATGAACGTTCGAACACATAGAGGTCGGGAGAGGTGGTCGGGAAGCGCATCATCTTGGCACCCTCGGGGTTACCGGCGGCAAGCGCGGGATTGCCATGCTTGAGGGTGGTCAGTGTCTGATAGAATTTGAAATAATCGTTGCGGGGTTCCCACTGCGGAGCCTTGTCCTTCTCGAAGAACTCAAACGCACGGTTCATTCCGGTCTCCTGACCCGTATAGATGAGCGGCATGCCGGGAAGTGTGAAGCTCAGAACACCAAAGGCCTGCGAGAGATTGCCGAGACGCTCGAATTCTGTTCCCTCCCATGAATTGAGGTCATGGTTGGTGATCATCTCCATCAGGTAAGTGTCGGCGGGGAACTCGGCAGCCTGCGCGTTGAGCATCGAGTCGATGGCCACAGCATGTTTCACCGCGAACTTGCGGGGTTCGGTCTGACCGTTACGCGCGTCGACAAAGGTGTATTGTCCCTGAGTGGCGGCTATCTCCGAGAAGAGGTCTTTCATCGGCCAGTTGTAACCCATATCGAAACCCTCTACATGCAGTTCAGGCTTTGTAGCCTCGGCGAGCATAAAAAGTCCGGGTTGGGCAGCCTGGAGCTGAGGACGCGCCTCATTCCAGAAATCGGTCGGCACCTCTCCGGCCACATCGCAGCGGAATCCGTCGATACCGACCTCTGTGAGCCAGAATTTCAACGCGTCTATCATACCCGCACGCATCGCGGGATTGGAATAATCGAATTTGTAGACGTCGGTCCAGTCATAAGGGCCATACATCTCCCCTTTCTCGTTGCGGACATACCAGTCGGGATGCTGCTCCACCCAGGCGTTGTCACAGCCTGAATGATTCGGCACCCAGTCGATGATCACCTTCATCCCGAGGTCATGGGCCTTCTTCACCGTGGCCTTGAAATCCTCGATATTGCCGAACTCGGGGTTGATGTCCTTATAGTCGCGGACGGCATAGTAGCTGCCGAGTGTACCCTTGCGGTTCTTCTCCGAGATAGGATGAACAGGCATGAACCATAGCAGGTCGACGCCCAGCTCCTTCAGTCGGGGCAGCTCCTTGTCGAACGCCTTCAAGGTGCCTTCATCTGTGAACTGGCGCAGGTTTACCTCATAGATGACCGCGTTGCGGCTCCAGCAGGGGTGATTCAGTTTGGTGGCGGGAACGGCAGGCACATTCACCTGCACGGGGGAATTTTGAGCCACGGCATTCAGTCCCAACAGGGCACATAAGCCGCATGCAACTCCTTTCAGAATCTTTTTCATGGTGATATGATTGTTGATGGTTTTATTTTCCGATTACAAATTTACCATCTTTCAATCATATTTCCAAAAATCGGCTGTATCAACCGGCATTATTCCCGACAGCTATCAATGTCAACTGTCTTTCAAGTCTCAGGGCGATGGCCCCGTTGTCCTTTATGAAGGAATACAGCTCCCCGACAGCTCTCAGTTTCGGTTCTTTCTCGAAATTCAGGTCACCTTTCCATCCGGCTACAAGACGCGAGAGTTCGGTCTCCCTGTCTCGGGCCTCAGCCGTCAGCTCGTCGGCATCGTCGCCGATGGGATAACGCCGCGTCAGCATGTCGGTGGAAGCGAACATCTGGTAATTCGCCACAAAGGAGAAGCAGTCCTCCAGCACATCGGGCCATTGGCGCAAATCGACATTGTTTTGCAGGGAGTCCAATACCAGGCTCGTGTTTGACGCGCTGACCAGCAGCCGCTCAACAGCCGGAAGCCGAGTGTTGTCGGTCGGCAGTCCGGATGGTTCGAACATGTCAGAGAGGTCATTGAAGGAGAAATCGGGATTATATGAGACTTCGCCATCTTTCCTGCGGGGAGCCGGAGTGGTCACGGCATAGCAGTAGGCGAGGAAAATATTCAGCAGGTGAAGAAGACGGGGCACATTTTTCAGAAGTTTTTCTTTCTGTTCGGCATCCCTGAGACGTTTCTGTTTCTCGATTTCCGACCCGACATCGATTTCCGACTTCATCGACCCCACGGCGTTAAGAAACAGACCGAGGAATATCAAGCCACACATCACCTCGATGGCGGTGATCGCCTGCGCCCAACCGTGGGCCGGGGTGTAGTCGCCGAAACCAAGGGTGGTGATGGTCACGATACTGTAATAGAGCCACGACCCGAAATCGGTTCCCGCCCCATCCGGAATCCTGAACTGGCCGTCAGGCAACGCCCAGTATATGAGCGCGAACACCGGCGTGACAACCACATACAGCCCAATCCATACTATCGGCCTTATATTGGAGACCACATGGAAAAAATGCTTCACCTTGTCTGAGACTGTCCCATTCATATTCAATTCATTCTATTTATGATAAACATCGCTATTAGAATATCTCCTATCCAAATTCACAAAAATTTGTATAACATCACTTTTTTTATTACTTTTGCAACTAAAGGTTTACACGAAATCAATCATACACATTATGCACACAAAACTTAAACTAATGCTATCGCTAATAGCGATAGTATGTCTCACTCCAAAAGCTTATGCAGACGTTGAGTGGGAATTTCAGGTAGGCGGAATGTACACATCCGACTACAAGGTATACTCAACATCTTCTGAAGACATCAAACGGAGTGCTAACGGCCAAGCCACATTAGGACTATACCTAAAAATCCCTGTTGCACGAAGAATGTTTATCGAGACCGGACTTGGATGGCGCCATCATTATGTTTTCTCAAAATACAAGTTTGAAGTCACAAAAATCGGTGATGAGTCTCTCGATGAGCCAGCTGAAACCTGGGTAAACCCTGAATATAACGATTGGGGAAATTCTCTTGTGTTGCCGGTGAAATTTGGATACTCACTCCCTCTCAACGAGCAGAATTCCTTTGAATTTCTCCTTGGCCCGTATGTCGAGTATCTCTTCAACAGCCCTAACGAATATGCCACCGAAGAAATACAGGAAAGAATCGACTACGGCTATAACATCCGTAAAGCCACCCATTGGTCGGTCGGCATTCAACCCTCTGTTATGTTCAAGCATCGTGCCCTCCGAATAGGTATGACTTTCCAAAGTCCCATATTTTATAACGGTCCACAAAACCTTAACAAAAACACCTTTATGTTTACAATTGGGGTGTCTTTCGGAAGTGGAGCATGGGAAGGCATCGGTACAGGTCTGGCGGCGGCTGGCACAGTAATGGGTGCTATGGCCGACGGATATGCGTCTGGAGTAGCGGCAGCCTCCTCAAATAATTACAACGATTCTTATTCAGATTCACAATCATCATCTTATTCCTCATCCTCCTATTCTTCCGGTTCAAACAGCGGGAATCAATCACTTTCACAAAATCAGCAGTTAAACTCAGACAAACGAGTTTATAGCAATTATGAATCGATGCTGAGCAAGTTTAAATCAGGACTGACAGGATATACTTGTTCCGAGGTAAAAGACATTCAGAAAAAAATGCGTAAACTCCGCGAAAAATGGAACGGTAAAATCCAAAAATCCTCCCTTGAGAGCTGGAACTGCAACTAATCCTCCCCGACATAATTAAAACGTCCACTCTACCATTAAAACGTCCACTCTACCATTAAAACGTCCACTCTATCTGTTATCACAGATTAAGTGGACGTTCTTTATTTTTAAATCTCCCGATGTCATTCAATCACTCGGGAGACCTTGCCATTCTCAAATTATCTGTTCCCCATCGCAGATGTGGGATTCATTTTTATTTTGTTTATTAAAACTATTGCATATCTTTGTAATCTAAATAACTGGCCGCATTTATTTCAAGTTTTTTCGATGAAGAGTGAGCGTAGCGAGCTACACGACTGATGAAGAATGCAAAAGATTCAAAAATTTTGCCGAAGAAACATTGAAACAAGACGACCAATTAATATAAAATAATTTTGAACAGTTACCTATGAGACTTCCTTTATTGATATTATCATTTATCATCGCCGCGACAATAACCAGCGCATCCGTCAAAGATAACCGGATAGAGGTGGGGAATGCGGATTTGTCCGTAGTCATAAAGGGAGCGTCGGAGCGGCAACTGGAATCAATGGCAATCTGGGTGAGCGAGACTCCGATATTCGCTTTGGCAGATGAGGAGGAGACATTCAGGCTCGAAAGAAACGGGGACATATTTTCCGGCTCCATACCTCTTGAACTCAAGGAAGAGATAGTCGGACTACTCGTAGAGGGTGAGGATTCATCGTTCGGCACAAGGGTAATACTGCGCCAGGACACCCCTTTAATTCTGACCGTCACGGTGGATAAGGAGTTACGACCACTCTCACTGACCTCTTCCGACCCGGAGGCCCCTACTCCCCTCGAGTGGGACTTTATGGCCAACGCTCTTGGCCGTTTCCTCTCCTCACCTTACCATATAGTCCCCGATTCACTATACAACGACTGGCGCGAGGTCAGGAAATACGAGACAACCTCCTTATGGCCGAAGAGCCTGGAATACGCACTGCAGGGGGAGACACTCCCATCATTCGCCCAAGACTGGTTCATAAACAGCCTGAAATGCAACTTCGCCTCCTTGTCGTCACTCCCATATGTGGCGAAAGCCAAGAGGATGAACGACCTCGACGTGGAAGCTCCCCCGATGGAATCATATTCTTTTCTCGACAGCATAGATTATTCTCCGGCATTTCTCATGCATGATCCGAGCCGGAGTCTGCGGCCGTTTCTTTACGCGTTGCTCCGCTTTCCCGACGGTGGCTTCGACAAAATCGGGGATACCCCCATTGCCGTCTGGCAACAGACCGCCCGCGAGAAGCTCGCCAAGGCAATCAGAAATCCAGACCAACGTCTTCTCGACATGCTTTCAGCCATGTCTTATCTCTCACAAATCGAGGTGGAAAGAATCCCCCTCTCCCCTATCCAGATTGCCAACATGGAGGAAGGCTATACCGATGACCTCGGTAAAATAGTAATCTCCCGCAACAACCGCATGCTTGACACCATGCGCAAACCGGCGGATTTGCTTGATTTGTCTGCCGTAGATTTCTCGCTGGAGGAATATATCGACAGCAACTATCCGGGGCGTCCTGTCATCGTGGATTTATGGAACACATGGTGCGGGCCATGCCTTTCCGCCATAAAGCAGGTCGAATCGCTGAAAAAAGACATTGTGGCTTCTGACATCATATTCCTGTATGTCAGCGATATTTCCTCACCCTTGCAGGCGTGGGAGTCTGTCGGCTCACGGATTGGCGGAATACAGATACGCATCAGCGAGGCTTCATCCCAAGCGTTGGGAGCGAGATATAATCTGACCGGGTTCCCTTCATACCTATTTTTCGACCGCGACCACAGACTTATCCATTGCGGCACTTCCTTTCCCGGCACACCTATGTATCTTGAACTGGCTAAAAAGATAGCGGAGTGAAAGACGTATGACGCAATCACTCCGCTGACTCCATTCTCCCGATGTCATTCAATCACTCGGGAGACCTTGCCATTCTCAAAAATCACGGTGGTCTCATTGCCGTATATCCAGCGGCGTTTCTCCCCTGACTTGCGGATTTCCAGAGGAGGGCCAAGCAAAATGTTCACCTCGTCAGGCAGCATCCCGATTGTGACTTTGCCATTCTTCACGGCAGCAAGATTCGGGGCCACGATGTCGGGGCGACTGACCGCGTAGGCGGCCATATCGTTGAGATATTTCGAGTTGACCCATGTAAGCTCCATCACCAGTTCTCCATGGCGGGTGTTGGATTCCGGATGGAGCGACGCGAGCGGCAGTGTGCGCGGGATAAGCCCCTTCTCGCGGTAACGGACGGCGACATCTGTGGTGGTGAAATCAAATCCCCCATCCTTGGCCTTGACAGTGAGGTAGCCGGTATAGGTGGCCTCCTTGTTGTTGGTTCCTTGGGTGGATTTCAGCATCGCCGAGAATTCGTTTTTGTCATAATCCACCGACAGCAGCCCTTCTCCGGCCTCGGTGTCGAAATTGTTTACAGCATACAACAACGTCGCCAGCATCACTTTCCGCGCATCCAGTCCCTTGACAGGTATTGTCCCCTTGATTACGGCCGCGCCGTCAGTCGGTTCGGTCGAAGGATAGAACAATGTCACCCCATCCTCCTGGGCGGGGAGTTCCTGAATCGAAATCCACTCGGTGTAATCCACCGGAGGTTTAGGGTCTTTCTTTCCCGGGAGTTTGAATCCCAGGGCCGTCTCCGGCACAATCAGCGACGCGACTACCGTGACAATACCGGCAATTGTTGCTTTATTCATAAGTCAATGGTTTGGTTTGGAATGGAGAGGGGTCGGGATTACTGCCCCTGACACAGGTTTTCCTCCCGCTGCCCCTCTCCTCAGGTTTTACACGATTAATCAAAAGGCCACTCCAAGGCGAATCATGAAGTTGATGGAGTGCAGGCTCTTCTCCACGCTGTTGGCGTCCTTATCGTAATAATAGATTTTTGCGGCAGGGACAAAACCACGCTGGTAAGTGAAATCGAGGTTGAGACGCTTGTACCATACACCAAGGCCGATCTGCATGCCTGCGTCAAATGCCTGATAGTCATACTCATCCTTCAGCTCGTCGTTGTCGACTTCCCATTTGTCGCCGTCACTGTCTTTGTAGCTGAGTTTCTTGCCGGCGAAATCATAGCTGACAAACAAGCCGAGGTGGGCGTCAAGCTTGATGTCGTCGGTGATGGAGTATTTGTAACCGAAGGTGAAGGGGGAGTATTTCACATTCCAGGTGAGGATATGACCCTTTTCATCATAGGTTTCATCATCATCGGTATACTCATATTTGGTCGAGAAGCCACGGGTGCCGATACCGAGTTCCATACCCCAGTAGAGGCCGAAATTGCTGATGGGACGCTGGAAGCCGAAGTCGATGTCCATACCGGCGCGGCTGCCCAGGGAAACCTCCGAGTGGGTTCTGCCCTCATTGGCCAGGTCGATGGCCTCACTGGCTCCGGCGATGTTGTTGAACGACACACCAAGACGGGCATACCATAAGGTGGAGGTCTTTGACTTGCTGTAAGAGTAGGACGACATCACCTGAGCTGAGGCGGAGATTGCCATAAAGGCTGTCGCCACGATTAACAATAGTTTTTTCATATGTGTAATGTGGTTGTCACGGCAATTGTGTCAGCATTGCCGTGTGGTTAAAGATATGTGTTCGGTGGTTTACTTTGTGATTCCCTGGTTTCCTTGCGACTGCTGTCCGTCGGTGGTCACGGAGACTGATGTCTGGGTCGTGGGATATACCACTCCGATCATGTCGATTTCGGCCTTGGTTGCCGGGCGGAAGTTGGTGTACTTGACAGGATAGCCCGAAAGCTCCACTATGAGCATCTTGGTGTCCTTCTCATAGACATAGGAGTCAAACAGCGGCTCGATGATGGCGTCCGCGTCAGCTTCCTGACACGCACGGTAGAGGGCCCTCATCTCGTCATTGCGGATTTCTCCCATAGTGATGTTGCCGATTGCCTGATCGAGAGGGAAATAGTAGGGGCCGAAGGTCTCGCGGGAATTGCTGAGCATCTTCATGTCGAAAATCTGCGGTGTGACGAATGTGCGCACCTCCGGCGGAATCTTGCGGGCTTCGGCCCGCTCGAATTTCTTGGGATTGGGATCTTTCTTCTGGGCGAAAGCCGGCGCGGAGGATGCCAGCACAGCCACAGCAAGAGACAGGAGTAACCTGCTTTTCATACTCGGTATCCCCTATGTTCGTGTCGGGGGCAACTGTTGATGGCAGCCGATCCCTCGCCGCCTGTTGGAAAAGACTTGAATCAATGGGGTACACACATAAAAAAGGCGGGATCTGCATCATTTTGCTTATCCCATCCTTAAGGCTTCTCGCATTGCCATCGACAGAGGATAAGCAACGTCAGTCAGCCCACGCCTTGGATATGGAATATCTCCACGCCTCGCCGACCGCTCCTGAAAGGGGCAGACGGCGTGGGCAGGAAAACGTGTTTCCACAAACAGCGCGAACAATTTCGTTGCTTCATCTTCTCTGTCTTGAAAATTTTGCGAGAATTTTAAGGATAGAAGACAAACGTAATGAAACGTTCTTTATGTATGTAACCGGTCTGCCCCTCTAGGCTAACCGACACTGCAAATTTACAACTTTTTCACATATCTGCAAACACCCCGCCGTTTTTTAACAGCCTGGCATAAAAGCAGACCGGCCGGCAGACTCGCGGGGAGTCTGCCGGCCGGTCGGTATTATCGGTGGATGGCTTTATCAGCCGATCTGTTCGGGAGCGGGAACGGGGGCGAGTTCAGAGTCTGAGACCACGACATCGTTGATGTCTTCCTTAGAGCCGACTACCAGACGTTCGTACTGGCGAAGACCGGTACCGGCGGGAATCAGGTGACCGCAGATCACATTCTCCTTCATGCCCTCCAGGGTGTCAGTCTTGCCGTTGATGGCGGCTTCGTTGAGCACCTTGGTGGTCTCCTGGAAGGAGGCGGCTGACATGAACGAGGAGGTCTGGAGAGCGGCGCGGGTGATACCCTGGAGAATCTGCTCGGAGGTGGCGGGAACCGCGTCACGCACTGCGACGGTCTTGAGGTCGCGGCGCTTGAGGGCTGAGTTCTCGTCGCGAAGCTTGCGGGCGGTGATGATTTGGCCCGGCTTGAGGTTCTCGGAGTCTCCGGCGTCAACAACGACCTTCTTGCCCCAGATGCGGTCATTCTCATCCATGAAGTCGCGCTTGTCGACTACCTGCTGCTCAAGGAAGCAGGTGTCACCCGGATCAATGATGTTGACCTTGCGCATCATCTGGCGGACGATTACCTCGAAGTGCTTGTCGTTGATCTTCACACCCTGCATGCGGTACACATCCTGGACTTCGTTGACGATGTATTCCTGCACGGCGGTCGGCCCCATGATGTTGAGGATGTCGGAGGGGGTGATCGCGCCGTCAGACAGCGGGGTGCCAGCGCGGACGTAATCGTTCTCCTGCACGAGCACCTGCTTGGACAGGGGCACGAGATATTTCTTCTCCTCGCCGAGCTTGGAGGTCACGCAGATTTCACGGTTACCACGCTTGATGCGGCCGAAGGTCACCTCACCGTCGATTTCAGACACGATGGCGGGGTTGCTCGGGTTACGGGCCTCGAACAGCTCGGTCACACGGGGCAGACCACCGGTGATGTCACCGGCGCCAGAGGTGGAGCGGGTAATCTTGACGAACACCTCACCGGGCTTGATGTCCGCGCCTTCCTCAAGCATGAGGTGGGCGTTGACAGGGAGGGCGTAGGTCTTGAGGATGTTGCCATCCTTGTCGACAATGCGGGCCTCGGGAACGCGTGTACGGTCTTTCGACTCGATGATGATTTTCTCGCGGATGTTCGACTGCTCGTCGGCCTCGATGCGGTAGGTGACATTCTCGACCAGGTTCTCATACTGGATCTTTCCTCCGACTTCGCTGACGATAACGGCGTTGAAGGGGTCCCATTCGCAGATGACATCACCCTTCTTGATTTTGGCACCGTCGCTGAAGTAGAGCTTCGAACCGTAAGGAATCTGGGCGGTGGTCAGCATCAGGCCGGTCTTCGCGTCGATGATGCGCATTTCAGCCAGACGACCGATAACGACCTCGACGGGACGTCCGTTCATATCCACTTCATCGGTGGTCACGGTGCGGAGTTCCTCGATTTCAAGGACACCGTCGTAACGTGATGTCAGGGTGGAGACGGCAGCGATGTTCGATGCCACACCACCGACGTGGAATGTACGGAGGGTCAGCTGTGTACCCGGCTCACCGATTGACTGGGCGGCGATCACGCCGACAGCCTCGCCGATCTGGACGGGACGGTGGGTAGCCAGGTTGCGGCCGTAGCACTTGGCGCAGACACCATGCTTCGACTCGCAGGTGAGGACGGAGCGGATTTCGACAGACTCGATGGGGGAAGCATCGATACGGTCGGCGGCAGCGTCGTTGATTTCCTCGCCGGCGTGAACGATAATCTCACCGGTGGTGGGGTCAACGATGTCGTGGACGGAGACACGGCCGAGGATTCGTTCTGCCAAGGAGGCAACCACCTCGTCGTTGTTCTTGATTTCACGGCATACGAGACCACGGAGTGTGCCACAGTCCTCCTCGCGGATGATTACGTCGTGGGCCACGTCTACAAGACGACGGGTCAGGTAACCGGCGTCGGCGGTCTTCAAGGCGGTATCCGCAAGACCCTTACGGGCACCGTGGGTGGAGATGAAGTACTCCAGCACGCTCAGACCCTCCTTGAAGTTCGCGAGAATCGGGTTCTCGATAATCTGACCACCTTCGGCACCGGCTTTCTGGGGCTTGGCCATAAGACCACGCATACCGGCGAGCTGACGGATCTGGTCTTTCGAACCACGGGCTCCGGAGTCGAGCATCATGAAGACAGAGTTGAAGCCCTGGTCGGCCTCGGTCATCTGCTTCATCAGCACCTGGGTGAGCTGAGAGTTGACATGTGTCCAGATATCGATAATCTGGTTGTAACGTTCGTTGTTGGTGATGAAACCCATCGCGTAGTTGTTCATCACTTCCTCCACCTGGGCGTAACCCTCCTGGACGATGGCTTCCTTTTCCGGCGGGATGATGACGTCACCGAGGTTGAACGACAGACCGCCACGGAAGGCCATGTAGTAACCCATGTTCTTGATGTCGTCGAGGAACTGGGCGGAGCGGGGGATACCGCATTTCTTGATGACCTTGCCGATGATGGTGCGGAGTGACTTCTTGGAGATAAGCTCGTTGACGTAGCCGATTTCCTTGGGGACGAACTCGTTGAAGAGCACTCGGCCCACAGAGGTGTTCTCGATGAGACGCTTCACGGGGTTGCCCTGCTCGTCCACATCGTCGACCATCACGCTCACGGGAGCGTGGAGGGTCACACGACCTTCGTTGTAGGCAATCTGAGCCTCTTCGGGACCGTAGAACTTCAGGCCCTCACCCTTGGCGCCCTTGCGGAGTTTGGTGATATAGTAGAGACCAAGCACCATATCCTGGGAGGGGACGGTGATAGGCGCACCGTTGGCGGGGTTGAGGATGTTGTGTGAGCCGAGCATCAGCATCTGGGCTTCGAGGATTGCCTCGTTGCCGAGGGGGAGATGGACGGCCATCTGGTCACCGTCGAAGTCGGCGTTGAAGGCGGTACATGCCAGCGGGTGGAGCTGGATGGCCTTACCCTCGATCATCTTGGGCTGGAATGCCTGGATACCGAGACGGTGAAGTGTCGGGGCTCGGTTGAGCAGCACGGGGTGACCCTTCATCACATTCTCGAGGATGTCCCATACGACGGGTTCCTTGCGGTCGACAATCTTCTTGGCCGACTTGACGGTCTTGACGATGCCGCGCTCGATGAGTTTGCGGATGACGAAGGGTTTGTAAAGCTCGGCGGCCATGTATTTGGGAAGACCGCACTCATGCATCTTCAGCTCGGGGCCTACGACGATTACCGAACGGGCGGAGTAGTCGACACGCTTACCGAGGAGGTTCTGACGGAAACGTCCCTGCTTACCCTTGAGGGAGTCGGAGAGCGACTTGAGGGGACGGTTGGCGTCGGTCTTGACGGCTGAAGACTTGCGGGAGTTGTCGAGCAGTGAGTCAACGGCCTCCTGGAGCATACGTTTCTCATTGCGCAGAATCACCTCGGGAGCCTTGATTTCGATGAGGCGCTTGAGGCGGTTGTTGCGGATGATCACGCGGCGGTAGAGGTCATTGAGGTCGGAGGTTGCGAAACGGCCACCGTCGAGGGGCACGAGGGGACGCAGCTCGGGGGGGATGACAGGCACAGCCTGGAGAATCATCCACTCGGGTTTGTTGCG
>ERZ836877.1290-NODE-1290-length-38883-cov-5.227593_pt1 | contig 38883 bp, 25 predicted proteins | sample MGYA00519469_ERZ836877 | MGnify/ENA primary metagenome ERZ836877 (study PRJEB31850, sample SAMEA3708809) | human gut metagenome | biome: human gut; feature: human-associated habitat; material: faeces | place: China | collected 2014 ...
GTTGAATCTGATTTTTAAAGAACTTCGCTGAAGAATTTCGTTCAGCGCAGAAGAAAAAGTTTATCTGAACTTTTTCTTCTTGTCAAGGACATTTCAACGATTCGTTTGAATTCATCTCAATGTTTCTTAACTTTCTGCCTCTCGTTCGAGGCAGGGAGCGAACTATATAGGGTTCGTTTCGTCTTGTCAAGGGTTAAAAAAATCCGCGGTCTCATGGACTGCGGATTTCTGCCGTTTAGCTGCGGATCAGGCCGGCAGCCTCAAGCTCCCTGCGGCGGCTCTCTTTGAGGACATTCACCCAAATCCGCTTTTCGCCGTCCTCATTGGTTTCCAAGTAGACGCCCTGAAGCTCTGGAGCGAATCCCGGGAACCGATTGACGCCGACGGCGAGCGCTTCGAAATACGCCTTCACCGCGCCGCCCCAGATTTCACCCGGAACACAGCAGATGACACCCGGCGGATACGGCAGCGCGCCTTCCAGGGCGATGCGCCCTTCAGCTTCAGCGAGCGGAATGTACTCGGCATTGCCGCGCATAAATTCAAAGTTCGCCTGCTGAGCAGACATGACAGCCTTGGGAAAATGCTCCCGGCGGAACATCGCTTTCTGCAGATCCTTGATATTGAATTCGCGGGAGAAATCGTGCATTTCCTGACAAAGCTCGCGAATGCGGTAACCCTCGTAGCGCTCTTCCCAGTCACGGTAAACCTGCGGAATCACCTCCTTCATCGGCGCATTGGCGTCGAGCAGACGCTCAAACCGGGCAATCTGCGTTGTCAGGGACGAGATCTTGGCTGTCGTCTGCGACGGCGTGAGCAGGAAGAGAATCGAATTGAGGTCACACTTCTCGGGCACAACGCCGTGCGCACGAAGGTAGTTGGCCAGAATCGTCGCGGGCACCCCGAAGTCCTCGTACTCGCCGGTTTCGGTATCAATGCCCGGCGTCGTTAGGAGGAATTTGCACGGATCCACAAAGTACTGGTTGGAGCCGTATCCTTCAAAGGCATGCCATTTCGCCCCCGGTTCGAATTTAAAGAACCTCAGGTCGCGTGCGATTTCCTCGGTGGGATAGCTCTCCCACGGACGGCCGATCACGACCGGCGGCACAAAAGGCTGAATGTAGCGGCAGGTGCGCTTCAACTGCTTGCGCGCCTCAATGCCGATCTTCACGCATTCGGCCCAAATGCGGCGTCCCGAGACGCCCGAATGCATCTTGGCATTGATGTCGATCGAGGCAAAAAGCGGATAGAAGGGAGAGGTGGACGCATGAAGCATAAAGGCGTTGTTCACCTGCTTATGCGTCACATACCGCGTCTGCCCTTTCACATGGGCATCCTTTTTGTGAATCTGCGAGGTCTGTGAAAAACCCGCCTGCTGCTTATGCACGGACTGCGTAACGAAAATGCCCGGATCGTCAGGTCCGAGCTCAAGGAGGAGCGGCGAGCAGTCCTTCATCATCGGAATGAACTGCTCGTAACCCACCCAGGCAGAGTCAAAGAGAATGTAGTCGCACAAGCGTCCGATGCGGTCCACCACCTGACGGGCGTTATAGATGGTGCCGTCATAGGTGCCAAGCTGAATCACGGCGCAGCGGAAGGGTCTCGGCGCATCGGCCTTTTCGGGCGCAATCTCAGCCACGCGGCGGCGCAGCTCCGCCTCGTTAAAGCACGCATCATCAATGCCGCCGATAAACCCATACGGATTGCGCGACGTTTCCAGATACACCGGACGAGCACCGGCAAGCACCAGCGCTCCCTGATGACAGGATTTGTGGTTGTTGCGGTCAAAGAGCACCAAATCACCCGGGGTGAGGAGCGAAGAAAGCACCACTTTGTTTGAGGTAGACGTGCCGTTCAGCACAAAGTACGTCTTGTCGGCATTGAACACCTTGGCTGCGTGCTTCTCGGCCTCAGCCGCTGCCCCCTCATGAATCAGCAGGTCCCCCATGTCCACGTCCGCGTTGCACAGATCGGCACGGAAGATGGTTTCACCGAAAAAGTTGGTGAATTCACGCCCGGCCGGATGCCGGCGGAAGAACGCGCCGCCTTGGTGCCCCGGGCAGTCGAACTGCTCGTTGGCTGTGCTGACGTAGCGGCGAAGACTGCGAAAAAACGGCGGCAGAATCTTTTCCTCATAACTCGTCGCTGCATCCACAAGCTGTCGGACGAAGTAGGCCTCTTCGACCGGATCGTCGTTGACGACGCCCATGCAGCGTCCGATCAGCTCGTCGGGCACGTAGCGGCCTCGTTCGACAAAAATGAAAATCGGAATGCCGAAGCCGTAAGCCTCAATGCGGTCGAGTTCGCCGACTTCGGCGTCCTCTACTGACATGAGCACCACGCTCGTCTCTGTCATTTCTGCTTCGGAAAGCTTCACGACAACCCGATCCTTCGGGAAGTTTTGGAAGGACACGTTGTTGCTCACGGCAATGGCAAGCTTCTGCATGACGAAAGATCCTGAAATGAAATGGCGGCGGCCAATAGAATGCCGGCGCGCGTATCTTAACGGGAGAAGGTGTGGATTTTGAAGCACTGCAGACAGTTCGAGCGGACTGCAGCATAAAAAGGCTGAAGCCGCGCAAGGCGATGCGGCCTCCCGCGGCTTCATTCATTTAAGCATACCGGCCGCTCTAGATGTCGGCCGGCAGGCACTCAGCTGATCAGCCGACCCACTGGCGGGCGTTGCGGAACATGCGCATCCACCCGGAGGCTTCTGACCATTGAGCCGGATGCCACGAGAGCTCAACAGCACGGTGGCTGCGTTCCGGATGAGGCATCATGATCGTAAAGCGCCCGTCATCGGTCGTGAACGCCGTGAGGCCGCCTTCGGAACCATTCGGGTTCTGCGGATAATAAACCGCAGGCTGTCCATTGCCGTCAACAAATCGGGCTGCGGCGTGCGAGAGCACCGCGTCTTCGGGCTTGAGGAATTCGACGCGGCCCTCGCCGTGACTATTGACGATCGGCATCACCGAACCGGCCATTCCGGCGAAAAGAATCGAGGGGGACTCGAGAATTTCAACCGAAACGAGGCGTGCTTCAAACTGTTCGGAACGATTGCGCAGGAACTGCGGCCAGTGTGAAGCCCCCGGGATGAGCGAACGCAGACGGCTCATCATCTGGCAGCCGTTGCAGACGCCAAGACCAAACGTGTCGCCGCGCTCAAAGAAGGTGCGGAACATGGCCGAAAGACGATCATTGTTGAGAATCGTCGCCGCCCATCCGCCGCCGGCGCCGAGAACGTCGCCGTAAGAGAACCCGCCGCAGGCTGCCAGCCCCTTGAAACCCGAAAGATCCAGACGCCCCGAGAGGAGGTCGGTCATATGAACATCCCAGGGTTCGAATCCGGCACGCAGGAAGGCCGCAGCCATTTCGTTCTGTGAGTTCACGCCTTCTTCACGCAGGATGGCAATCTTCGGACGAACGCCGGACGCAATGAAGGGCGCGGCGATGTCTTCATCGACATTGAACGTCGTCTTGGCAATGAGATTCGTCGCGCGCTCGGCCGAGATGCCTTCAAACTCTTCATCTGCGCAGGCCGGATTGTCGCGGCCGCGGGCAATGAGATGCGAAGCTTCGCTCCAGGCGGACTGGAGCTTCTCGCGCGGGAAGACCGCAAGCGTCTCACCGTTGGCGCAGACTTCAAGCGCGTCGCTCTTGATAAATTCACCCACGAAATGGCAGCAGTCGGCCAGACCGGCCGCACGCATTTCAGCAACCACTTCCTTCACGCGGTCGCTCGGAACCTGAATCAAGGCGCCGAGCTCTTCGTTAAAGAGCGTATTGAGAACCGTTGCGCCGTGAGCCTCAAGGAGAGAGTCGAGCGTGAGGCGGATGCCGATGCGGGAAGCAAACTGCATTTCTGCCGCCGCAGCAAAGAGACCGCCGTCAGCACGGTCGTGGTAGCTCATCACGCAGCCCGAAAGCTCGAGCTTGCGCAGCGACGTGACAAAGCGGCCGAGCAGCGTCGGATCTTCGCAGTCGGGCGCCGTATCGCCGAAGCGCTGCGTCGTCTGAGCGAGAATCGAGCCGCCCATGCGGTTTTTGCCCAGGCCCAAATCCACCAAAACAAGCATGCTGTCTTCAAGAACAGGCGTCTTTTTGATTTCAGGGGTGAGCGTCAGCATCGCATTCGTCACCGGCGCGGCTGCCGAAACGATGAGCGACACCGGAGAGGTGACCGTCTTCTTTTCGCCGGCATCTGTCCAGCTCGTGCGCATGGAGAGCGAATCCTTGCCGACCGGAATTGAAATGCCTAAGCCAATGCAGAATTCACTGGCGGCCTTCACGGCGTCAAAGAGACGCGCATCTTCACCGGGGGCGCCGCAGGCGGCCATCCAGTTAGCCGAAAGCTTCACGCGGGCGAGTTCGATATCGGCCGCGGCAATGTTCGTGACGGCTTCACCAATCGCCATGCGGCTCGCGGCAGCGGAATTGATCACTGCCAAGGGCGTACGTTCGCCGACGGCCATGGCTTCACCGCGATGAGTCGTAAAGCCGAGCGTCGTAACGGCACAGTCGGCTACCGGAACCTGCCAGGGGCCGACCATCTGGTCGCGCGCCGTCAAACCGCCCACCGAGCGGTCGCCAATCGTGATAAGGAAGGACTTCGAACCCACCGTCGGATGGCGCATCACATCGTACGCCGCACCCTCGAGCTCAATGCCTTCTTCGGCAAAGGCCGTGAGCACCTTGTCTTCGTGCTTGACGCTGCGGTGCATACGGGGTGCCTTGCCGAGGAGAACCTCCATCGGCATATTCACGGCGTCGTCTTCGCCCGGGCGCTCCACCTTGAGGTCGCTCTTTTCCGTAATGTGACCGATCACCGCATAGGGGCAGCGTTCACGGCGGCAGAAGGCGTCAAACTTGTCGAGTCCGGCGGGATCAAGCGCAATCACATAGCGTTCCTGTGATTCGTTGCACCAGATTTCCAAAGGCGACATGCCGGTTTCTTCAACCGGAACCTTCGAGAGGTCAAACTGCGCGCCCTTGCCCGAAAGATCGGCGAGCTCAGGCATCGCGTTGGAAAGGCCGCCCGCGCCGACGTCATGGATAGCCAGGATCGGATTGGCTTCGCCCATCGACCAGCAGCGGTCGATCACTTCCTGAGCACGGCGTTCCATTTCCGGATTGCCGCGCTGTACGCTGTCAAAGTCGAGTGCTTCGGAGTTGGCGCCCGTATTCATCGAGCTCGCAGCGCCGCCGCCCAAACCGATGCGCATGCCCGGGCCTCCGAGGACGATGAGCAGGCTGCCCGCCGGAGGCGTCAGCTTCTTCGTCTGATCATCGCGGATGTTGCCGATGCCGCCCGCAAGCATGATGGGCTTGTGGTAGCCGTAACGCACGCCGCCCACATTGGCTTCAAAAGTACGGAAGTAGCCGAGCAGATTCGGACGGCCGAATTCGTTGTTGAATGCCGCGCCCCCCAAGGGACCTTCAGTCATGATGGACAGCGGCGTAGCAATGCGGCCGGGCGCGCCGTAGGGCTGCGCGTTTTCGACGCCCGCGGAGCAGTCGGAATCGTCTTCCCACTTGTGCGGGGCTTCGCGCAGGCGGAGCGACGAAGTCGTAAAGCCCGTGAGACCCGCTTTCGGACGTGCGCCGCGGCCGGTCGCGCCTTCGTCTCGGATTTCGCCGCCCGAGCCGGTAGACGCACCGGGGAACGGAGAAATGGCGGTCGGATGGTTATGCGTTTCAACCTTAAAGACCGTATGCGTACGCTCGGTCTTCATTTCAAAGGCAGAGCCGAAAGGATCCGCATCGCTCGGGCGCGGATAGAGGCGCTCAACGTCACGGCCTTCAAAGATGGCCGCGTTGTCGGCATAGGCCGTAATGGTGAACTGCGGAGCTGCCTTGTGCGTAGCACGGATCATGCCGAAAAGCGTTTCAGCCTTCTTTTCTCCGTCAATCGTCCATTCGGCGTTGAAAATCTTGTGGCGGCAGTGTTCCGAATTGGCCTGCGCAAACATCATCAGTTCAACGTCAGTCGGATCACGCTGAAGCTTTTCGAAGGCGTCTGCCAAGTAGGCGATTTCATCGTCGGAAAGCGCCAATCCCATGTCCGCATTGGCTTCTTCAAGCGCCTTACGGCCCTGAGCCAAAAGCGGCACCGTTTCCATCGGACGCCCCTGCAGATCTACAAAGAGGTTCTGAACAGGAAAATCCGGCGGCACCGCGGATTCCGTCATGCGGTCGTGAAGGAGCGCGGCAAGTGCACGCTTCTCATCTTCCGAAAGCACCGTGCCCGCTTTCATCTGCACGGAAAAGAGCGTGCCGCGTTCAACGCGAAGCACGCCGGCGACGCCGCAGTTGCCGACGATATCCGTTGCCTTCGAAGCCCAGGGCGAAATCGTGCCGAGGCGGGGAACGACCAGCACGTCAAACGTATTTTCAAGAACCTTGGACGGCGTGGGACCGTAGTTGAGAAGAGCCTGCAGACGGTCAACCGATGCCGCATCGAGCTCCTTCTCAGCATGCACAAAATGAATGAAGCGGCTCGATACCGCTTCAACGGCGCTGTTGACCTTCTCGAGAGCGCGAAGCAGCCGCTCCTCACGAAAATCCGAAAGCGCGCGAGGCCCTTCGAGGTTGAAGACGATGCCGGCAATGGACGCCATGACTCAGTTCCTATTTGAAGAGAGGGATCAACTTTTTTACCCGCTGACTCGGCCGCATACAGATGGCCGAACGAGCGTTTTGCGCGGGATTATAAAGGTGCAGCAGGGCGCACAAAAGCCAAACGGCGCCGAAAACAACAGATTCCGCTGTTATGACCCGCAGCTTCGATGCGGAACTGCAACGCGAGCGTGATATCGAGCCTGCGCCTGAAGCGCGCAATCCGCCTTTTTTATCAGGCCGAGGCCTTCATCATGATCAGGCCGACAACAATGAAGCCCGCTGCAGTCACCCGCATGAGTGAGAGTGATTCGCCGAACATCACGACGCCCGCCGCAAACGCGCCGACAGCGCCGATCCCCGTCCAGACGACATATGCCGTGCCGAGCGGCAGCGTCTTCATGGCAAGCGCAAGGAGCGCGACTGAGCCAATCATGGCGAGCACAGTAATAAGGGACGGAATCAGCAGCGTGAAGCCGTTTGAAGCCTTCATGGCAACGGCCCAAAGCGTTTCAAGAATGCCTGCTGCAAGTAAGTAAATCCAGGCCACGGAGGCCTCCTTCCAGAAAAGAATGAAGCTCCGGGCCGTCCCGGGCATGAGTTTCCCGACAGCATCCTTTATTGCGGCGCAGCCGGATCGAGGTCGTCCTCGATAAGCTGAGGACCCATTCTCGCACGTGAAGCGCTCTGCGGAGCCCTTAAAACTTCGGGCGGCCGCCCGAAAAAGGCGGCCGCCCGAATACTGACGGCTCTATCAGATTTCAAATCAGCCCATTATTCACGCCAGAGCGGCGCAGCCTCCGACTGCTTATCGCGAAGCCACTTGTCAACCGCCGCTGCGCACTCACGCCCTTCAGCCAGAGCGTTGACGACAAGCGACTGACCGAACCGGCCGTCGCCCGCCGCAAAGATGCCTTCGGCAGCCGTGCGCCAAGCTTCAGGACCATCTACCGGCGCAGCAATAGAGCCGCGTTTATCGGTAGCCAGTCCCAACGCCTTCACAATGGCATGTGAAGGATGCGCGTAGCCCATCGCAATCAGCACAACGTCAGCCTTGACCTCGCTTTCGGTGCCTTCGATCGGCGTGATTTTGCGCCCCGGTCCCCATTTGACCTGTACGGTCTTCACGGACTCCACGGCATTCTTGCCTTCAAAACTCACTGTATTGGTAGCAAAAAGCCGCGTGCAGCCTTCTTCCTGAGAAGTAGAAGTCCGCTTGATATGGCGCCAGTCCGGCCACTCACGCATCAGATCAGCCTTGAGCGGCAGTTCGGCGTGGTAGTCGAGCTGCATCACGGAGGCAGCCCCGAGCCGGTTGGCCGTGCCGATGCAGTCGCTTGCCGTTTCGCCGCCGCCGATCACCACCACATGCTTGCCGCGAACCTGCACCGGATTGACGCCGCCGCAGGAATTCACCCGGTTCTGCGCAATCAGGAAGTCAAGTGCGAAGTGAATCCCGGAGAGCTCGCGCCCAGGGAGTTTCAAATCGCGCGGCACTTCAGCACCCAAAGCCAACACGACGGCGTCGTACTTGGCCTGAAGCGCTGCAATGGAAATGGTCGATTCCGCATCATCATGAACCCCCGGCTCAAGCGTTTCACCGTCGGTCCCCGTAACGCGGGTGGAGAGCACAAAACGCACCCCCTCGCGCACGAGCTGATCGAGCCGGCGGTCAACCACCTTCTTGCCGAGCTTGAAGTCAGGAATGCCGTAGCGCAAAAGACCGCCCGGCTTATCCATCTTTTCGTAAACGGTAACCGCATGCCCCATCCGAGCAAGCTGCTGTGCCGCGGCCAGGCCTGCTGGGCCAGAGCCCACCACAGCCACAGAGCAGCCCGTTGAGGCAGCTGCCGGCTGCGGCGTCACATAACCTCGGCTGAAGGCCACCTCGGCAATTTTCTTTTCGATCGCCTTGATCGAAACTGCATCGCGGTGAAGACCAAGCGTGCAGCCTTCCTCGCAGGGTGCGGGGCAGATGCGCCCGGTAATCTCCGGGAAGCTGTTGGTGGAATCGAGCACCCGCCAAGCCGATTCCCAGTCGCCGTCCGAGACGTACTGCTGGGTATCGGGCATGGTGTTGTGCAGCGGGCACTGGTGCTGACAGAAAGGGATCCCGCAGTCCATGCAGCGGGACGCCTGTTCACGCCCTTCAGTATCGGAATAAATCGCAATGAATTCGTTGAAGTGCTTAATTCGCTCCTCAACAGGTTCATGGCGCGGTTCCAAACGGGTGAATTTGAGAAAGCCTCCATCGAGTCCCATTTCAGTTCTCCTCCTTCTTGAGGCTCGCAAGAGCATGCTTGTATTCGAGCGGGAACACCTTCGTAAACCGGCCGAGCGCTGCCGGCCAGTCGGCGAGCATCTCACGCGCCGTCGGACTGCCGGTGAGTTCAGCATGGCGTTCAACGAGGCGCTTTAAGAGCACTTCATCCTTCTGACCGTAATGGAGCGGCTCATCGGAGCCCTGTTCAGCAGCAGGAAGCACGTGCGAAAGCTCAAAAGCTCCGTCACTCATTTTTGCGGCGAGCTCATCGTTGGGATCCCAGACGTAAGCGATGCCGCCCGACATGCCGGCCGCGAAGTTTCGGCCGGTTCGTCCGAGAATGACTGCCGTGCCGCCCGTCATGTATTCGCAGCCGTGGTCGCCGCACCCTTCTGCAACCGTCGATGCGCCGGAATTGCGCACAGCAAAGCGTTCGCCGACGACGCCGGAAATGAATGCCTCGCCGGACGTAGCGCCGTAGAGACAAGCATTGCCGGCAATAACGTTCTCGTTCGGGCGGCCGTCAAAAGACGGGCTCTTTTTCACAGCGATCGAGCCGCCGGAGAGCCCCTTGCCGACATAGTCGTTGGCGCCGCCCGTCAGACGAAGCGAAATGCCTTTGCCGAGGAAAGCGCCGAAGCTCTGACCCGCCGTCCCCACAAGCTCAAAGAGCGCGAAGTCGTCGGGCAGTTCCCCTTGAGCTTCCTGCGCGGCAATGCCCGAAAGCATCGTGCCGACGGCGCGGTCGGTATTGCCGACGCGCGTCTGCACCCGCATCGGGCGCTTGGCCTTCAGCGATTCAGAAAGCTCGGCTGCATAGCGAAGGTCAAAGGCCTTCTCGAGCTCGTGATCCTGCGGCTCCGTCGAGAGCAGCGGGAAGCCCTTCGGATTGGGGAGCTTATAGAGGATCTTTTCGAGCGAGAGCTTCGCGGCCTTCAGGCCGTCGAGTCCAGAGCGCTTGCGAAGGTATTCCGCATGACCGATCAGATCATCGAATTTCGCCACGCCGAGCTGCGCCATGATTTCGCGCACTTCCCGAGCGACAAAATGGAAGTAATTCTCCACATGTTCCGGGCGTCCCACGAACTGCCGGCGAAGCGCCGGATCCTGGGTCGCAATCCCGGCCGGGCAGGTGTTCTTCTGACATTTGCGCATCATCAGGCACCCCATCGCCACGAGCGGCGTCGTTCCGAAGCCGAATTCATCAGCGCCGAGCATGGCGCCGATCACAACGTCTCGGCCGGTCTTGATCTGCCCGTCCACCTGCAGCCGTACACGGCCGCGGAGATTATTCATGACGAGGGTCTGCTCCACTTCTGCGAGCCCGATTTCCCACGCGCTGCCGGCGTGCTTAATGGAGGTCGCCGGCGCCGCGCCGGTGCCGCCGTCATGTCCGGAAACCACAATGTGGTCCGCCTTGCACTTGGCCACGCCGGCGGCCACCGTGCCGATGCCGGCCTGAGAAACCAGCTTGACGCCGATGCCGGCATGCGGATTGGCGTACTTGAGGTCGAGAATGAGCTGAGCCAAGTCCTCGATCGAATAGATGTCGTGGTGGGGCGGCGGCGAAACCAGCCCGACGCCCGGCAGCGAATGGCGGAGCATGCCGATATATTTCGACACTTTCTTGCCCGGGAGCTGCCCGCCTTCACCGGGCTTCGCGCCCTGGGCCATCTTGATCTGAATAAGGTCGCCGTGAGCCAGGTAGTCCGTTGTGACGCCGAAACGCCCTGAAGCAACCTGCCGAACGCGAGAGCGCAGGCTGTCGCCCGGATGCAGAGGATAATCCACTTCGACATCGTCGCCGAGAATCGCCTTGAGCGACGTTTCTGTCGTCACCGGGGCATTGCGCCGAACGTCTTCACCGCCTTCGCCGGAGTTGCTCGCGCCTTTCATACGGTTCATCGCCACCGCCATCGTCACGTGAGCTTCGGTGGAAATGGCGCCGACAGACATCGCAGCCGTGGAGAAGCGGCGAATGATTGACGCTTCGCTTTCCACAGATTCGAGCGGTATGGCCTTGCCCGGCACGAACTCAAAGAGTCCGCGAATGGTGAGAAGATCCCGGGCCTGATTGTTGATGAGCCCGGCATAGGTCTGGTACTCCGCCCAGCTGCCTTCGCGCACGGCGCGCTGCAGATGCACGACCGCGTCGGGCGTCCAGAGATGGTGCTCGCCCCCCTGACGATACATGTACTGTCCGCCCGCAGCGAGCGGAATCACCTTGCGTTCAATGGCTTCAAAAGCGCGCTTATGAACGGTTACGGCTTCTCCGGCGACATCAAAGAGATCGAGCCCTTCCACCGGACTGGGCGTATTGGTGAAGTACTGATCGATAAAGCTCTTTTTGAGGCCCACAGCCTCGAAGATCTGCGCGCCGATGTAGGACATGTAGGTTGAAATGCCCATGCGCGCCATGATCTTATTGAGACCCTTCATGATGGCGTGCAGATAGTTGTCGACATACTTTGCCCGCTCTTCCTCGTTCTTGGCGAGCGACTCCACCACCGCGAGCGCGAGATAGGGATGCACCGCTTCAGCGCCATAGCCGCCGAGCACGGCAAAGTCATGAACGGATCGCGCTGAGCCGGTTTCGACCACGAGACCCGTACTCGTGCGGAGCCCTTCTTCCACGAGACACTGGTGCACGGCCGAAGTGGCGAGGAGCGCCGGAATGGCCACGCGTTCACGCGAAACCTTCCTGTCCGTGAGAATCAGAATGTTGATGCCGCTGCGGACCGCATCGACCGCTGCGGCGCGAATGCTTGCCAGGCGCGCTTCAATGGCTTCGCGTCCCCAGGCAAGCGGATAGGTAATGTCGATCTCTTTGGAATGGAACTTCCCGTCGGTAAAGTCCGCGATGGCACGAATGCGCTCCATCTGTGCGCCGGTAAGCACAGGCTGCTCCACTTCGAGGCGAACGGGCGGGTTCACGGCCATGATGTTCAGGAGGTCCGGACGGGGACCAATGAACGACACGAGTGACGTCACCATCGCTTCTCGGATCGGATCGATCGGCGGATTGGTCACCTGAGCAAACAGCTGCCGGAAATAGTCGTAGAGCATCTGCGGACGCTCGGACAGGCAGGCAAGGGGCGCATCGTTGCCCATGGACATCACCGGATCCTGACCTTGATAGGCCATGGACTTGAGGATGCGTTCCACGTCCTCACGGCTGAAGCCAAAGACGCGCATGAGTTCATTGCGTCCGAGCAAAAGCGGAGCGGAATCTGGCGTCTGCGGAATATCGTCAAGACGGATGCGGATCTTGTCGATCCATTCGCGATAGGGATGCTGCGCAGCGAGCGAACCCTTCACCTCGTCATTGCCGATAATGCGGCCCTGCTCCAGGTCGAGCAGGAGAATCTTGCCCGGCTCCAGACGCCAGCGGCGGCGGATGCGGCTTTCGTCGATCACCGCGGCGCCCGACTCTGACGCGAGGATCACCAAGTCGTCTTTCGTCTCCAGATATCGTGCCGGACGCAGACCGTTGCGGTCGAGAATCGCGCCGATTTGACGGCCGTTGGTGAAGGCAACTGCCGCCGGTCCGTCCCAGGGTTCCATCATGGCGGCGTTATATTCATAAAGCGCCCGCAGCCTAGGATTCATGGTCTTGTTCTTTTCCCAGGCTTCCGGGATCAGCATCAAGGCAGCCTGGGCAAGCGAGTAGCCCGCCATAGTCAAAAGCTCGAACGCATTGTCAAAGGATGCCGAGTCACTTTGACCTTGGAAAATGAGCGGCCAGAGCTTTTTGAGATCGTCGCCGAGAACCGGTGAGGAAATGTGCTTTTCGCGCGCGAGAATCCAGTTGAAGTTGCCCCGCAGCGTATTGATTTCACCGTTGTGAGCGATGTAGCGGAAGGGATGAGCGAGCTGCCACTGCGGGAAAGTGTTGGTTGAAAAGCGCTGGTGAATCATCGCCAGAGCGGAAATGCAGCGTGCATCCTGCAGGTCGCGGTAGTAGATGCCGACCTGTGTGGCCAAGAGCTGACCCTTATAGACCACGGTGCGCGCCGAGCACGAACAGATGTAGAACTCTTTACAGTGCTTGAGATGCAGATTCGCAATGGCAATAGAGGAGCGCTTGCGGATGATGTAGAGCTTACGCTCGAGCGCATCGGTCACCAGCACGTCCGGGCTGTGGCCGATGAACACCTGACGGATGACCGGCTCTTTTTCGCGAACGACGGGCGACATGGGCATGGAACGGTCAATCGGCACGTCACGCCAGCCAAGGATCACTTGGCCTTCGGCCGCAACAGCGCGTTCAATTTCCTCTTCGCAGGCATGACGGGAAGCCGCCTCCTGCGGAAGGAAGACCATGCCGACGCCGTATTCGCCGGCGGGCGGTAGCTTCACGCCCTGATTCATCATATCGTCGCGATAGAGCTGATCGGGTATCTGAATCAAGATGCCCGCACCGTCACCCTGCAGGGGATCCGCGCCTACAGCGCCGCGATGCCGCAGATTCTTCAGTACGTCGAGCGCCTGGCTCACGATGCTGTGGCTCTTTTGGCCCTTGATGTGCGCAATGAAGCCGACGCCGCAGGCGTCGTGCTCAAATTCGCTTCGGTACAAGCCGCAGGAATTCGTCATGTTTCATCTTCCTCGGGATGCGGCCGTCAAAATCGACCGCCCCGCGTCGTGCTGCGCCTTCAAAGAGAGCGGCGTTTTCCGAGGACGCCTTTGAGAGCCAAAAGCTTTTAAGAGCCAGAGGTCCCTCAACTGCTTCCCGAAGGGCAGACGGTTTGTCGTAGAGATCGCGGACGCGCTCAGCGGGGAGGTCGGCGGCCGTGTCTCGGGGTTCTTACCGAAGAATGCTCGAGTTAACGAAGCGTAAGCGTCCTGGAGGCGCGTGGATTGGAGAGTTCAATTTGATCCATCACAAATAATACGAAATCGGGAGTTGTGCTTTTGAGTGGTTTACCTTATCTCCTCAGGCATTTTCCTCATCCCTAAAGTCGGTATCCGCAGGGCGGATGAACGGCTGCTTGAAAGGTCTTTTTCTCTTCACGCCGGCGGATCATTCGATGACGGCGAGAGAAAGGAATCCAAGCGAAAAAAACTCCCCGACGATCGTGTCGCCAGGGAGCCTTTTGAGAATCTTTTCAGCCCTCAGCGGCCGCCGCAGCGGTTTGTCTGGGGCTGAGAAAGGTTCTCGAGAAGCCGGATGAAGCGCAGCTTCTATTAGCAGACTTCGCGGATCCAGCCTTCAGGCGCTTCAATTTCGCCGTCCTGAATGCCGGTGAGCGTCTTACGCAGACGACCGCTGATTTCGCCCATCTTATCCATGCCGGAAGGCAGAACGATGTCGCCTTCATGCGTATGAATGAGGCCGACAGGGGCGATGACGGCAGCCGTGCCGCAGAGGCAGCATTCCTTCATGTCCTTGACTTCGTCGAAGCGCACCTTGCGTTCAATCACGTTCAGACCGAGGTAGTGCTCGGCAACATAAACGAGCGAGCGGCGGGTGATGGAGGGCAGAATCGACGTGCTCTTCGGAACGATCAGGTTGTCGTCCTTATCGACGAAGAGAACATTGGCGCCGCCCGCCTCTTCAACGTAAGTACGCGTCTGCGGATCCAGATAGAGGTTTTCAGCATAGCCGGCGCGGTGCGCATCCATCGTCGGATGCAGGCTCATGGCGTAGTTAAGGCCGGCCTTGATGTCGCCGGTGCCGTGCGGAGCCGCGCGGTCCCAATCCGACACCACGAGTTTCTGGGGCTTCACTGCGCCCTTATAGTAGGCGCCCACAGGCATTACAAAAATGCGGAAAAGGAAGGACGGCGCCGGTGCCACGCCAATCTGCGGGCCGGAACCGATCATGAACGGACGGATGTAAAGCGAGCAGCCCGTGCCGTAAGGCGGCACCCAAGCGGCATTCGCGCGAACCGTTTCAAGCACGGCCTCAACGAACTTTTCCTTCGGATAGCTCGGCATTTCCAGACGAGCGGCCGTGTTGTACATGCGTTCGGCGTTCATATCCGGACGGAAGGTGACGATCTTGCCCTGCTTTGTCGTATAAGCCTTCAGACCTTCGAAACAGCTCTGGGAATAATGGAAGACGCAGGCGGACTCCAGCAGCGAGATGTGCTTGTCAGTGATGAGCTTGCCGCCTTCCCAAGCGCCGTTTTCCCACTCATCCTGATAACGGTAGTCCGTCGGGGTATAGGCAAAGCCGAGCTTCGCCCAGTCGATGTTCTTTTTTTCCATTTTGGCTTCATCCGAAGAGTAAATACGCTCCGCCGTCCGTCTGTGGGTCGGCCGCCGACGCTCGGGCGGAGAAAAAAATCGTTCTGCTTGACGAGCCTCCTGCAGGTGAGGAGGCCGTTTGAAGCATGTCAAAAATCCTATCACCCGAGTTCGGGCCGTCTAACGAGGTTTTTAGGGCTTTTCCACTAGCCGATTGAGCTTAAAGCGAATCGAAGCCATTTTTTGCGCATCCCGCCCTTTTCCTCAATAATGTTTCCTTGTTTTTCAATGCCATTTGATTGTTCTATATCGTTTTTTGCATCAACTGAATCGAATCGGCCAAGCGGTTTCCAAAGTGACGTAGCCTAGGCATACCGACCTTTGCCCGCTGCCGCGAGCCTCATCGGACTGGCCAAAATGCGAAACCCTAGCGCTGTCTCCATGTCAGCAGGTTAATTCGCCAGCTGTCAGCAGAACCCCAGCTCTGCATGGTGACGCCGCACTGTATTTCAAACACTGAGCAATGCCTTGGTTCTTACGAACCCAAACACTCTCACCCTTGTAGTTCTGGGTTTCCCGAATTCAGGATTGATACTCCTGTCATGGAGCATCGATCTGACCGCCGACCTTCTTCAGTTCAAGCGCCGAGTCAATTGCTCCCATTTCGTGCTTTTTTCTCTCACTGTCAACGGTCAGGTAAGTTGACCCCCTAGCGGACAAATCTTGACCCCCTGCAGTTGACTTGAATCCCCCCTGTTCCGAGTATTTTGGTTACCATATCGAGCAAGCGTACCCCACACAGCTCTGCCCTTTCGAGGCTACCTGCAACAAGTGGGGTCTTTTTTTCTAGTTTTCTTTTAAGCGGTATGGATTTTTTGGACACATACAGAGTCCACACCATGCACATAACGCAAGAAATGAGACAGCAAGCCTGCGAAGGGCTTTTGCACTTTTCATTGGCACGCAGCACCATGCTGCCGCTGTATTTCAAACGCTGAGCAATGCCTTGGAAACACGCTCACCCTTGTGGGTCTGGGGTTCCTGAACGCAGGAGCGATACTCCTGCCATAGAGCAGCATCGACCTGACCTCCGGCATTTTTAAGTTCGAGCCTCTTATCAATTGCTGCCATTTCGCAGTGTTTTTCGTCCGCTGCCGCGAGCCTCATCGGACTGACCAAAATGCGAAAGACCGCAGCGGAGTTACCCTCCGTGCGGTCTTTTTTCATTGCTTGCCTTCAATGAAGACTGTTTAGGATTTGTCAGCAGGTTTGGGCGCTTCAGCTTCAGCTGCTTCCTTTGCCTGAGGCGCTGCCGGCTCCGGCGAACCGCCTTCGGGGGCAGAGTCTGACGCAGCATTCGCTGATGCGGCCTCGGCTGGCTGAGGAGCTTCCGCTGGTTTCGCCGGTTCTGTCGGCTGATCCGCTGCTGCAGGCTTTGAGCGCTTAAAAACACCTTTGAGCTTATTCAGTCCGGAAAGGCGCGAAACACTCCACTTAGCTGATTTTTGGGCGGCTCCTTCCTGCGCATCAGCCTCGGCAGCATCTTCAGCAGCGGCGCCCTCCATCTCATCCGTCGTATCGGCACCCGGGCCGGCTTCAGCTCGTGCCTGTGCTTCACTCTGTCGGGCCGCCTCTGCGGCTGCAGCCTCAACATCTCCCTTGCAGACCGGATTGCCGAGCGTGATATCTGCACGCATAGCGGCGGCCGTCTGAGCGGAAATCAAGCGCGCAGAAGCCTCAACGGTCGAAAGAAAAGTCACCTTCTCCATCTTCACTTCCGGCCAAATGCCGCGAGACGTAGCGGCCACCACAATGGGCAGATTGGGCGAAACGCGTCGGGCAGCCTCGGCAATTCGCAGAGATTCCGCACCCGATTCGAGGAGCACGAGCAGCTTGGCATTATGCAAATGCGCGTGAATCCAAGTCTCCTCCGTACTCGGATCCCCCAAAACGACAGAGATCTTGCGATCGTCGAGCGCCTTGGCATTGGCTTCATCAGAACTCACTGCCACGACCGGAATACCGCTTTCTTCGAGGGACACCGCAAGGCGATCCAGAAGCGGTCCGGAACCAGCGACGACAGCCTGTCCCTGAAGCTTTTCGGCCTCTGTATCGGCAGGCAGGGATTCATAAGGCGCGCGACGCATTGCTGCGCGTCTGGCCCAAGCAAATCGGGAGGTCAGCCAGCGGCTGATATGGGGCTCTGCCCAGAAAAGTCCCGGATTGAGCGCAATGGAAAGAATCGCGCCGGCCACCACAAGATTAACCATCGACATATCTGCCAAGCCAAGCTCCACCGCCTGACCGATCAGAATGAAGGAGAATTCGCCGATCTGCGCCAGCGCGACCGCCGCAATCATGGCGGTATGGAGCGGATAACGCATGACATAGACGAGCGCGAATGCGCCAATCGATTTGCCAAAGAGAATGATCAGCAAAACGGTGAGCACTTCAAGCGGAGACTCGATCAGGATATGCCAGTCAAAGAGCATGCCGACGCCGACAAAGAAGAGTACGGAGAAGGCGTCCTGCAGCGGCAGCGATTCCGTTGCCGCACGATGCGCAAAGCGGCTTTCACGCATCACCATGCCGGCAAAGAAGGCCCCCAGCGCAAAACTCACATGGAAGATTTCCGATGCGCCGTAGGCGACGCCGACCGCTGCGGCCAGTACAAAGAGCGTGAAGAGTTCGCGCGACCCCGTACGGGCAACCTGCCCCATGGCCCAAGGCAGCACTCGGCGGCCGACGACGAGCATGACGACCACAAAAAGCGCGGCGTTGAAAAGCGTCTGACCGATCATCCAGAGAATGTCAGCATTGGCCAGACGCGTCGAAGCCCCCGGCGTCCCCGGCATCATCAGATTGGCAAAGGGCGGCAGGAGCACGAGGATAAGCACGGTGGCAATATCCTCGACCACCAGCCAGCCCACCGCAATGCGGCCGTCTGGACTCGTGAGTTTGCCGCGCACGTCAAGCGCCTTTAGGAGCACTACGGTCGAAGCGCACGAAAGCGATACGCCAAGCACGATGGCTTCCGCCCAGTGCCGATCAAAGAACCAGTGCGCAAAGCACGCTCCGAGCACAGTAGCGATCGTCATCTGCAAAACTGCGCCCGGCACCGCAACACTTTTGACAGACCAAAGATCTTTGAGCGAAAAGTGAAGGCCAACGCCGAACATCAGCAGCATCACGCCGATTTCCGAGAGCTGCGAGGCGAGCGCAGCGTCCGCAACGACGCCGGGTGTGTACTTGCCCGCCGCAATGCCCGCGAGCAGGTAACCCACGAGAGCCGGAGATCGGAAGACACGTTCGGCAATAAAGCCGAAGACAAGCGCAAGTGAAAAAGCGATAACCAGCGTCGAAATCAAAGGCAGCGAATGGTCCATTAGCGGCTCGATGGGGATGGAGTTGGTGATCTGCGGCTGCAGGTGACGAATTTGGAAGTATACCTTTGACGCTTAAGCTATTTAGTGTATGCATCCGCCAATAAAGCAAAGAATAGAAATCTGTTGCTTAAGTTCCTCGGGAAACCTCTCCAACACCCATATTGCCCTAGCCCGAAGCGTCATAAAAACGTAAAATCCCGTCTCGAACATCATTACCAGCCTGCGCATCGCTTGTCCCTTCTGGATTCCGTGCATTGCGCCCGCAGCAATATGACCGAATCGACGGAAGATCAACTGCAGTCCGAGCCCGGGGGGTCCCCGGCTCAAGCATCGCAAAAAGTTCAAACTAAGCCCGTCGGCGCGGCAGGCATCGGCACTCCCGCAGCTGCTGTGGCAGCTGCGCGTTCCGGCATCCGCCAGTCGCCCTGCACGGCATCTCCGACTCAGCGGCCGCAGATTCAAATCGTTGCCGTTATCCCGGTGTACGACCAGCCGGCCAAGCTCGAATCGGTCGTGCAGTCGCTTCGACAGCTTGCGCTTCCCGTCATTGTCGTTGATGACGGCTCGCACGAACCCACCAAGAGTCTCTGCGATCGTCTCGCTGCCCCGCAGGTGAAGGTAATCCATCAGCCCTTCAATCAGGGCAAAGGCGCTGCCGTCATTGTCGGTTTTAAAGCCGCCGTCCGCATGGGCTTCACGCATGTGCTGCAGATTGATGCCGACGGGCAGCTCGACTTCGGCGCGGTGCCGAATTTGATCCGCCTCGCGCAGAAATTCCCGCACGCTCTGATCTGCGGCACGCCGCAGTTTGACGCCTCTGCGCCGCCCGCCCGCAAGTGGGGCCGACGGGTAACCAACTTCTGGTGCTCCGTCAACAGTCTTTCCATGTCCTTTGGGGATGCAATGTGCGGCTTGCGGATCTATCCTCTGGACTCTGCGCTCGCCATCTGCGAAAACGCCCGCATCGGGCGCCGCATGGAGTTTGATCCGGAAATTTTGGTGCGCCTCCTTTGGGCCGGCGTGCGGGTGAAAAATGTTCCCGTTGCCGTCACCTACCCCAAAGACGGCGTCAGTCACTATGCGCCGTTTAAGGACACCATGCGCATCAGCTGGATGCACAGCCGGCTCTTCCTGCAAATGGCTACGCGCATGCCGATCATCTTGTGGTCGCGCATCTTTGGCTGGACGGCTGAATGCGAGTGTCCGTCGGGTTCAAGAAAGTCCTGCTGCTCCATGCCTAAAGGCAAAACGGTCCCGCCCTCCAAAGCGCCGAAAACCGCTCAGCCGGCAGCCGCGCCCGTGAAGCCTCAGGCCAAAGCTGCCCCTAAACGTCCGCCCATGACGCCCGAAGAAAATGAACGGGCACGGCGCGCCTTTCATGCCGCAACGGTTGCCAAACGAAACGCGGATCGTGCCTTGGCCCAAATCGAGCAGGAAGCGGTTGACCGACCGGGATCCTCGGGCCGCTCGATCTGAATTCCGGATGTCTCGACTCACTCGCTCGAAGGCAGCAGACCTCTCCCATAACGCGGAAAACCACCGGCAGCCTCGTCATCCCTGCAAGCCGCCGGAATGGCCGACTTTGACCGAACGCACCAGCGTACTCGGCATCCGCATCCTGCTTTTCATTCACCGCCATTGCGGCGCTCTGCCCTTCAGAATCCTTTTGCGGACGGTGAATGCCGTCTACTGGTTCACCTCTCCCCGCCTAAGGGCAGTCGTCAGCGACTATCAGCGGCGAGTCGACCAAGCTGCGCCCTTTCTCCTCAAGGATTTCGGCACATCGGCCCCATCCGCCCGTTCCGGATTGGCCCAGCTGGAGCGGTTTTCGCTCGCTATTCTTGAAAAATTCTGTGCGCTTTCGGGGGAAGACCATTTGGCTGCGCTCGATGTGAGCGGAGACGAGCCCTTTGGCAAAGATGCGCCTAAAGCGGGATGCGTCATTCTCACGTCGCACACGGGTTGCCAGGAACTGCTCTCCCAGGCCTCGCCCGCCTACAGCAGCCACCCCATTGTGATCCTGCAGCATACCGGGCATGCCAGACGGTTTAATGAGCTCCTCGAACGAGCCGGCGCACGGCCGCCGCAAGTCGAACTCTTTGAAATCGGCGCGGCGCTCTCGCCCGCGCTCGTCATGGAGCTCGCGGACCGTGCGTCCCAAGGAGCCTATATTGTTTTGGCGGGCGACCGCACGCCGATGGGATCCGAGGCTTCCCAAGCCGTTCCTTTCTTTGGCAGCCCTGCCCGCTTTCCCACGGGCGGCGCACTGCTCGCCGACCTGCTTGGCGTGCCGCTTCGCATGATGGTCTGCACGCGCCCGAAGGCAAAAGAACGACGCTACCGCGTCAAGTTCTATGAGCTCGCCGCCGCCGGCCGCATTCCGCGCAAAGCTCGCGCAGAGCACCTCCAAAACATGGCGGCCCGCTATGCCATGCATCTTGAAGAGGAACTGAAGTCCTCTCCGCTCGACTGGGCCAACTATTACGATTTTTGGGAGAGTCTCTCTTGAAAGCAGCCGCTCACTTTATCCGAATAGCCTCTGGAGCCGTTATTTCTGCCGTTTTGGCGATTGGCTTGAGCGGATACGTTCATGCCGCAAAGGGCGCCGATATTTCTCCGGCCGCCGAAACGCCGCAAACCGGAGCGCTGTCTGCCGACGTGCGGGCGCTCCTCGCCCCCTTGGCTGCCAAGCGTGTTGAAGGAACCTTTGAAGAACGCCGCTCCGTGCCGGGCTTTCCCAAACCCATGCTGAGCCGAGGGCATTTCACGCTCGAAGGTGAGAGCCTCGTGTGGCAGACGCAAACGCCCTTTGCCTCACTCATGAAGGTCACGCCCGAAGGCGTATTTCTGGAAGCCGCCGGCGAGAAGCAGGCACTCACTGCCGCTGAAATTCCTGCAGTCGGCCGAATCTGCACGCTGCTGACGAGCGTAATGGGCGGCCGATTCGATGCACTCTCCGAGCTTTTTGCGGTCAGCGCCCATTCGTCAGGCGGACGAGTTCACATTTCAGCCGATCCCAAATCACCCGAACTCGCCCAGGTGGTCAAGCACATCCAAGCCGAAGCGGGCAGCTATTTGGAAAAACTCACCATGACGGGATCTCAGGGAGACGAAACCGTCGTGCTCTTTTCCAATGTGACCGTTGAACGCTGAGCGCACGAAGCCGATCCGGCGCGGCCTCAGGATTCAATGGGCCCGAGATCCGAAGGAAGCCGCAGATCACCTCTCGGCGAGAGCGCCACAGATCCGATCTTGGGGCCGTCGGGCATACTGCTGCGCTTAAACTGCTGCGCATAAAACCGACGGAAGAAAGTTGCCGCGGTTTTGCTGAGCAAAGCTTTGTCAACCTCCGGAAAAGCAATCGCCGCAAGCGATTCAATTTTGGCTCTGGCAAAGCCCGACTTCATCACGTGATAGAGGAAGAAGTCGTGAAGCGCATAGGGGCCTAGCGCCGCTTCAGTAGACTGAATGCGTCCGGCGGCATCGGGCGGGAGCAGTTCCGGACTAATCTCCGTTGCGAGCACGCCGGCCAGCACCTCTTCAAGCTCAGGATGCATCTCGCCGAAAACCCGCACCAAATACTGCACAAGCGTCTTCGGCACGCCGGCGTTGACCGCGTACATGGACATATGGTCGCCGTTGAATGTGGCCCAGCCCAGAGCGAGCTCGCTCATATCGGACGTTCCCAGCACGAGTCCGCCCACAGCATTGGCGACATCCATGAGAATCTGCGTGCGCTCCCGCGCCTGAGCATTTTCAAAAACCACGTCATAGCGATCTTCCGGATGCCCAATATCGGCAAAGTGCTGCCGACAAGCCGGACGAATATCGATCGTGCGGAATTCAATGCCAAGCCCCCGCATCAGTGCCTCTGCACTGGCACGCGTTCCCGATGAAGTACCAAAGCCCGGCATGGAGATGCCGAGGATGTCCGAACGCGGACGTCCGAGCTCATCCATAGCCGCAGCCGCAACGAGGAGCGCCAGCGTACTGTCGAGACCGCCGGAAACCCCGATCACAACGCGGGCAATCCCGGTCTTGCGCAAACGCTCCGTCAGTCCCGCGCACTGCATGCGCAAAATTTCTCTGGCGCGCTCGCGTCGGCGATCTGCGTTTTTAGGAATAAAGGGGGCCGGATCCACCTTGGCGGGCCACAATGCCGAGCGTGCCGAGGGCGTCGGCGCCGCATGAATGCGGCGGCAGGGCTTTGTCTCAACGCCCTGCGCAAATGAACGAAAGCGAATGCGTTCGAGCTCAATGCGCTCCAGATCGATATCGGCCGAAATCATGCCGGTCTGCCAAATGGATTCCGCCGCGATGCGCCCGCCGGCAGCCGCGAGCAAGTGTCCGGAGAAAACCAAATCCGTTGTCGACTCACCTTCGCCCGAAGATGCATAAACGTATGCGCACATGGACCGTGCGGACTGCAGACGCACGAGTTCGCGGCGAAACTTCGCCTTGCCTGCCGTTTCATTAGAGGCGGAAAGATTAACGATAACGTTGGCTCCCGCCGCTGCCGCTGCTGCCGCTGGCGGCTGAGCAACCCAAAGATCTTCGCAAATTTCTGCGGCGATCGCTAAACCCGATGCCGACTCAAATATCAGATCCGTGCCGAAAGGAACCGTGTCGCCCAAGAGTTCCGCGGTGCTGCTCACCGCCTCTGAAGCGGGCGAAAACCAGCGCGCTTCATAAAATTCCTGATAGTTGGGCAGGTGACTCTTGGGAACGATGCCTAACACCCGGCCGTTTTGCAGGAAAACGGCGCAGTTAAAAAGCCGGCCGTCCGCACGAATCGGCGCGCCAAGGACAACGATGAGTCCCTCATATTCAGGCCGCCCCAGATGATCTTTAATGCACTCGAGCGCCGTCAGAACACCTTCGAGAAGCGGCGCCCGCAAGAAGAGGTCTGCTGCCGTATATCCCGAGAGCACCAGTTCGGGCAAAACCAGCACATCGGCCTTGAGGTCTTGAGCCTGATCGATGACCGAGCAGATTTCCGCTGCGTTTTTCATGGGCTCTCCAGGATGCACCCGAGGCGAACCGGCCGCAGCTTTAATGAACCCTGTGGCGTTCTCTCCGATCTTCATAACCATTCCTTCTCGTATACATCCTGCCGCGGAGCGATCTTTCCGACGACCTCACAGCGCATTCTAATAATGCCTTAACGCTCCAACCGGATACGCCGCAGCGTAAGCCCCGACGAACCGTGATACTGCACAAAAAATCACCCTCACTGCGGGATTGGCATTTGGCATGAACTTGCTAAACTCAACCGCAGCTGCGCAGTTCAACCACTGCAGCTGCCCACATCAAAATCCACACAAGCGGAGATATTTAAAGAGCATGTGCACCACCATCGTTTTCGGCGAAAAGGCTTCCGCCGACGGCTCATTCATCGTCGCCCGCAGCGCCGACAGCTCCTCGCTTAAAGCCCAGCACTTCGTTATTCATCCTGCCCGCCAGGGTCAGACCGGTTTTTACAGCTGCAAAGCGCACGGCGGCGTGAATGACTTCACCTACCCGCTTCCGGAGAATTCCCTGCGCTATACGACGATTCCCAACTGGAAGACGCAGCTTCACGGTGCCTGCGGCTTCAATGAAGCCGGCATGGGACTTACCGGCACGGAATCGATCTTCGCCTCTGAAGCCGCACTTGCCGTTGATCCGTACGTCAAGGAAACGGGCATTACCGAGGACGACATCGCCGACGTACTGCTCTGCCGCTGCCGCACCGCACGCGAGGGCGCTGCGGAACTCGGCCGCATCATTGAAGCGCAGGGGTGCGGTGAAGGTTTTGGCGTAGCGTTCGTTGACGAAACCGAGGTTTGGTACCTTGAAACCGGTTCCGGCCACCACTGGCTTGCGCAGCGTATCCCTGCCGACACCTATTTTGCCTCCGGCAATCAGGGACGCTTCCAAACTTATGATCCGGCGTCCGACGACCAGATGGCCTCGAAGAACCTGGTTGAATTTGCTGTCGAAAAGGGACTCTATAACCCTGAAACCGACGGTGAATTCAATTTTTCCAAGGCCTATACGCGTGACGACGACCGCGACCGCACTTATAACGACCCGCGTGTCTGGGTCATGCAGAAGCGCCTCAATCCGTCGCTTGAACAGAACCCTGACGCCGGCCGCAGTTTCCCCGTATTCCTCACGCCCGAGCGTAAGGGAACCATTGAGGATGCCAAGGCGCTGATGCGCGACCATTTTGCCGGCACCGAGCATGACCCGTATGGTCACGGCCTGCGCGGCGACGAACCGTGGCGTCCGATCAGCGTTTTCCGCACGTATGAAGCTCACGTCATGCAGGTGCGTCCGTGGCTTCCGAAGGAAATCGGCCAAGTCATCTATGTCGCCGTCGGTATGGCTGATCTGTCGGTCTTCATTCCCTTCTATGCGGGTCTCACACAAGTTCCGGCATCCTGGAGCAAGGGAACTGATCAGTGCGACACGGAATCGGCCTACTGGAAGTTCCGCCGCCTGCAGACGCTCGCCATGACGGACTACCCGAAGCTTGCGCCGATCGTGCATGAAGCCTTTGCGGCCTTCGAAGCTGAAACATCCGCTGCCCAGCAGCGCATGGAAGAAGAGTATCTGGCCCTTAAGGCTACAAGTGAAGCGGCTGCCCGCAGTCACCTTGACGCCTTCAATCTGAAGGTCATTGCTGAAGCCGAAGCCCTCGCCGAGAAGCTTCTCTGCCGACTCTTCACGATCCGCACCGCCGATATTGAGGCGCTTGTTCCTGCAAAGAACCGCAAGAACAAGGATTAACTTGCAGTTTTGTTTTCCCTGCCGGCAGACGTTGTTTGTCAGCAGGATTTTGGAGCCGCGAAAGCGGCTCTTTTTAATGGCTTGAATCAAAGAATCGCAAGCGAAATCCAGATGGGCAGCGTCACTATTGCTGCTAATGTCTGCAGGGATGTTGCAGCAGCAACAGCCGGCGCATTGCCGTGCATGGCGGCCGTCATCACATAGCACGACTGTGCTGTCGGCAGAGCTGCAAAAATAATGACGACTCCCGCCGCTGCCGGCGGCAGTCCGCAGGCGGCAGTCACTCCCCATGCGGCAAGCGGCAAAAGCATCAGTCTTTGCACGGCGCCGGTGAGAATAAGTCCCCAGCTGCCGCGCAGCGCTGCAAAGCGCAGGCCGGCACCGATGCAAAGCAGCCCCATAGCCAGCGAAGCATTGCCAAGTCCCTTTAAGAAATGATGGATAGTTGCCGGCACTGTAATGCCGAGAAGATTGCAGCAGAGTCCAAGAACCGTAGCGATAATGAGCGGATTTTGGACAACCGCTTTGCCCGTAACAACCATGAGGCTGGGCTTAGAGCCGTTTGTCTGCTTACCCAAAGCTGCATCACGTTTAGCCACAGCACCAGCGAGCGCACTCACCGCAATGGTGTTTGAAATCGGCACCCAAAAAGCGATCAAAAGTGCCAGAAGTGCAAAACCCTGGTCACCAAAAAGCTTTAAAGCTAGGGCAAAACCAATATAAGTGTTGAAGCGAAAGCCGCATTGAAAGAGCGATGCATGGGTGACCGGATCAGCCTTCACCAAATAGCGAATGCACCAAGACGCGCAGACGCCGATCAGCATTGCCCCAACACCTGCGGCTAGGAACCCAGCAGACTCTCCGAGCGAGAGGCTGGACCCAAAGATGGAGGTGAAAAGCAGCGGCGGAAAAAGCACGTAGAAAACAAGCCGTTCGGCCTGTTTCCAAAAATCTTCTGAATAATCGAACTTCAGCCGCAGCAGCAAACCCAGCAGAATGATCGAAAAATCAGGTGCGATGAGCGCAACGCTGTCCATGATGTTAGGCAGTTAAATAAAGACGTAATACTCCATTCTCACTACGGCGGCAAAGCCGTGCCATGCGGAGATACGAGAGTCTTCGAAAAGGAATACCATTCCGGTCGAAATCGGTTTTGGAAGTCGATAATAAGAAACCCGACTGCGGCTTATGCTCAGCCGCACAACGAATCTGCATTTTTGCCATGATCTGCAATCTTTGCCCTCGCCGCTGCGGCGCGGACCGTTCGACCCCTCAAGGTCTGAAGCGCAGCATCTGCCGCGCCACTGATGACGTTGAGATCGCACTGGTCAGTCTCCATGCTTGGGAAGAACCGATCCTTGAGAGCGGAAACGGTGCCGGCACCGTTTTCTTTTCACACTGCAATTTACGGTGCTGCTTTTGTCAAAACTATGAAATCAGCGCCGGGGGCAAAGGCCTCAAGGTCACCACAGCCAGACTCACCGATATTTTTCTTGAAGAAGCTGAACGCGGAGCATCATGCATTGAGCTGGTGACCCCCGGTCATTACACCCGCCAAATTCGTGAAGCGCTTCTCTCTGCCAAAGCTCAGGGCTTAAAACTTCCAGTTGTATATAACTCCAACGCTTATGAGCTCCCTGAGACGCTCAGAATGCTCGATGGCTTGGTGGATATCTTTCTGCCGGATCTCAAGTATTTCGACAGTCGGCTTGGTGAAAAGTATTCTGGCGTTCCGAAATATTTCGAATATGCCTCCGAAGCTATCCGTACGATGTTCGCGATGACGGGACCTGCCAAGCTTGGCGATGACGGTCTCTTAAAACGAGGCATGATCATCCGTCATCTGGTTCTTCCCTGGCAATGGAGAGACAGCTGCCGCTGCCTGGATTGGATTCATGAAACTTTCGGCGATGACGTTTACGTTTCAGTCATGAACCAATACATGCCGATCTATAAAGCATGCCGGCATCCGGAGATCAATCGCCCCTTGACAACACTCGAATATCAGAAGGTTATTCGTCACGCAGATGAGATCGGCATCACCAAGGGCTTCATGCAAGTTGGGAAAACGGCCGAAGCGAAATTCATCCCGAACTTCAATGGAGACCATGTTCTGGCTGACGCACTTCATTCTTGATATTGGGAGTACATGAGGCATGCTAGATCAGCCTCAACTAGACCTAAGCATGCTCACGAGGAGGTGTAATCGAGCAAGTAAAACAAACCGCTCTTGAGGGCAAAGTTCTCAGCGGATGGTTGGGTTTTGATGCCATTAGAGAGTGAGTCAATCGACAACTGTCTCCTGTGTCTCTAATGAGATATCCGTGGCGCACGGTGCAGTCAATCATGACCATAAGCACCGCGCGCTCATCACAAAAGACCTTGCTTCACTCCGCCGCGGGCATGTTGGTCGTCAAAATGCCACTGCGGCACTCGCAGCAATCGGCGATGACGTCAAATAACAAGCAAGCTCCCTTAACAGTGATGGGTAATCGATGGCAAGTCCTCCGAGAGCACTTGTCAATGTACGCTACTGATAGCGGAAAACAATGTACTCGTCTTTGATATCCGTATCGGTGATAAGGACATTGCCGAAAAAGTACGAATCGCCTTCACGTGAATGGCGGGACGTACGAATTACACCAGAACCGGAAACCTCTTTTACCTTTTTTGCGATCAGTCGCTTCAAAGCTGCTTCCTCCCCAATGTCCTCGGTGTATTGACCGTCGATGTATCCAATGACCGTAAATGGCTTGGAGGGTGCGCCCTTGATCCATATCTCGACCCCATTAGCGATATCGCACGCACCGCCAGAGCCTTTAAGAACTTGCTCATCTCCTACGAATGGGTGATATTCAATCGCAGCGGAGCAGCCTGAGATGAGCGCAACAAGAAACCATGTCAAAAGTGATCGTTTCAAATCAATCTCCCTCCGAATAATGCCGGTCATGCAAGCCTTGCCGGCGAAACGTCCCTTTTCACAGAGCTCGCAGAAAACGAATCAGCCGAATTGCTCATTAGAGAGAACAAAGCAGCGAAACAAAGTACCAGAGATCACCACGACCGTTTTCTGCTCCATCAGCATACCCTGAGTGGACACAACCCAGAGTGCATACAATCTCCGCCATTATTGGCTAAAGTCGACTCTGACAGTGCATTTGTGTACCAATCTTTGGGTGCTGACCTTGATGGAACATCCATGACACATATCTTCGGTTACTTCCGCATCAACTCAGATCAAAACCCCGGCCGGCCTGAGCCGGGCGAACTCCTCGACGAAGTTCAGTACGGCGACACAATCGTCCGCTGCAGCCTCGACCGCCTCGATCGAAGTCTTGCCGATTTTCTCCGCTTGGGCGAAGAATTGACGCATCGCGGTGTTACGCTCCAATTTATGAAAGAAGGTTTGCGCTTTAAGGACGGGGAGAACGTCTCCAGCACCTCGAAACTTATGCTGACGCTCGTCAGTGCGTTTAACGAGTTCGAACGCAACATCGTCAAAGAGCAGCTGCGCGAAAGTATCGAACTTGCCAAGAAGCGCGGCGCTTTTAAGCGCGGCGTGTGCCGAATCTCCGACGAAAAGGTATCGCATCTGAAGCATCTCCTTAAAGAAGGAGTGCTACTTGCCAAAGTTTCCCGAATCATTGGCATCAGTCGAACGAGTGCATATCACTATTTGGAGTGTGGCAAGTCCAAAGAATAAGAAGGAAAAAGGTCATGACCAATTTAAAACCCGAAGAAAGAGCGCGGGAGTGGATTGACCGCAAGTTGGAAGATGCGGGTTGGAAAGTCATCAACCGTGACGAGTACGCCCCCTGCATGACCGCCGTCGCGGTCCGTGAAGTTGCCATGTGCGGCGGTCTTGAAGCGGATTACCTGTTATTGATTGACGGGAAGGCCGCTGCCGTTCTCGAAGCCAAACGCGAAGAGATTTCGCTCAGCAACCCGCACCTGATTGCTCAAGCCGAGAATTACACGAAGCAAGTGAAGCCTTGGTACCCGACATGGCTTTTGCCGCTGCCGTTCGTTTATCTCTCAAACGGCAGGGAGATCGCCTTCAAGGATTGCCGCAAGCCGAACGCGAAGTACGAAATCATCACGAAATTCCCGCGTCCGTGGGATTTAGTTCGGCGCCTTCATCTCGGAGAGTTTGACGGATTGCCGTACTTGTCCCCGAAGGGACTTCGCAAGTGTCAATACGAAGCACTTAACAATCTGGAAGCGTCCTTCAAAGAGGGCAAGCGCCGCGCAGTCATGGTTTTAGCGACCGGCTCAGGAAAGACCTTTACAGCGTGCATGATGGCATACCGAATGCTGTCCTTCACGCCGATGAAGCACGTGCTCTTTCTGGTGGACCGCAACAATCTTGGAACGGCTGCTGCTACAGAACTCCAGACCTTCAAGTTAACGGAAAGCGGAAAGCCCCTCTCCGAAATCTTCTGGGTCGAGCAGCTGACGAATAGACCGATCGATCCTCGCACGCGCATCGTCGTCAGTACGATCCAGCGGCTCTACTCTCTGTTGACAGGAAACACCGATTCGTATTCCGAAGAAGATGAAGATGCCGGTATGGGTCATCGCGAAGGTGATGTGGTGGAATTGCCGGCCAACCCTACGTTGCCCCCCGACTTCTTCGATCTCATCATCATTGACGAGTGCCACCGTTCGATCTACAGCGACTGGCAGAAAGTGCTGGCCTACTTCAATAAAGCGAGACTCGTCGGGATGACCGCCACGCCAATCCCGGAAACGCTGGCGTTCTTTGACAATAACCGCGTCGCGAACTACACCTACGAGCAGTCCGTTCTCGATGATGTGAATGTATCCTTCCGTATATACCGAATCAAGACTGAACTCACCGAAGAAGGAGGAACGATTGAAACGGGTGACAAGCTCGAAGTAACGAATCGCCTTGATGCCAAGAGGCATCAGCAAGTTGCGATCGAAGAGCGTGAGTTCTCAAAGAGCGACCTCAATCGAAGCGTTGTCGTTCGCGACCAGATCCGAAAAGTACTTCAGGAATATAAAGATGCGGTCTACACGCAGTTTTATCCGGAGCGTGAACCAAATTTCGACTATCTGCCGAAAACGCTGATTTTTGCCGTGTCGGACGCACATGCCCAGTTGATTGTGGATGTGGCAAAAGAGGTCTTCAATCGGACGGACGATCACTTTGTTCAGAAGATCACCTATTCGATTGGGAACTCCAACGAGCGCATCAAGCAATTTCGCTACGACGTGAACTTTCGCATTGCCGTGACAGTGACGCTGGTGGCGACCGGGACTGACGTGCGTCCGCTCGAAGTGCTGATTTTCTTTAACGACGTGCACTCTGAAACACTTTACGCGCAGATGAAGGGACGCGGCTGCCGCACCATTGCGCCGTCGCAGCTGCAGGCTGTCACGCCGAACGCCAAGAGCAAGGAACTCTTTTATATCGTTGACGCGGTCGGTGTGACGGAGAGCGAGAAGTACGTCCCTAGCTTGGACGATAAAGACGGACCGCATCCGATCAATCCGACGCTTGAGGCGCTCTTTGAACAGATGGCATTAGGTCATCTGCCGGACGATTACTTCCATTTGTTGGCTTCAAAACTCAGCTGTATTGGCAACCGAGCGGATCCTGAAGACTTGCAGGAGTACGCAGAATTCTCGCCAATTTCGCCGCTGACGTGGGCGAAGACCATTATGGATGCGTTGGACAAAGGCAATTTGCCGCCATTTGTCTCGGCATCACATGAGAACCGCGAACGCATGGCGGTTGTTCGTGACTTGCTTACGAATATCCCGGCCAGAAAGAAGTTGGTCGAAATTGCCAAGGGTTACGTCAAAGAAATTTTGGGCAAGACCGATTCAGTTGTCTCCGCTGGGTTCTCGATGGAAAACGCAAAGGCTTCAACGACGGCGTTCGAGGAATACGTGCGAACACACCGCGACGATATCGAGGCCCTGCGGCTGATTTACAACCAGGAGTCCGGGAAGATCACACGAGCCGCCATCGATGATTTGGCGAAACACCTTTCGATGTCGCTGCCCGGGTTCCATGTCGGACGACTCTGGAACGACTATGCCCTCATCTGCCCAGACAAAGTAACGCCCTTGCGAAGTGACCAACAGGCTGTGACCGACCTGATTCAGTTGGTGCGATACGCCTTCAACATGATCGATTCGCTCTATACGCTCACGTCGCTCACCGCCCAACGTTTTGAACTTTGGTGCGGTCAGGTTCAGCGTTCAATCACAACTGAGCAGAAAGAACTATTCCGTAAAATCGCCTTCTACATTGCACAGAACGGCAGCTGCGAACTTAAAGGTCTGATCCGAATCATGCCGGAGCTGGCGGGAGGTCTCCTTCGCTTCTGTCGTTCGCCGGACGCAGCAAATAAAGAACTCTTCTCTCTTAACGAATTCATCCTCAAGGCAGCATAAGAAAAATGGCCCAAACCAAAGTCTCCGAAGCATCCCTCATCAAAAAGGTCTGGCAATTGGCCGACATCATGGCCGGTGCTGGAGTCGGGTTCACCGACTACCTGACACAGTTGACCTACATGCTCTTTCTCAAGATGGATCGCGAACGTGTTGACTTCTTTATGGAAAAATCTGCCGTTCCGGAAGGCTACCGTTGGGAAAACATACTCAAGGAAACCGGTGAAGACCTGCTCTACCAATACGAACGTACGCTCGATGTGCTGAGCCGTCGTTCGGGTCTCGTCGGTACGATCTTCACGAAAGCGGCCAACCGAATCGAAAGCGCTGTGTATCTTGAGAAGCTTGTCTCCTTTATCGATCAGCAGCAGTGGCTCTTGATGGACGGTGACTTGAAGGGGGCACTCTACGAAAGCATCCTTCAGAAAAACGGTCAGGATAAGAAGAGCGGGGCGGGACAGTACTTCACACCGCGTCCGCTCGTCGATGCCATTGTGGATGTCGTCCGACCACGCATCGGTGAGACAGTGACCGACCCGGCTTGCGGGACCGGCGGTTTTTTGCTTTCGGCCTTCTCGCACATGAAAGACCAGTCCATGGACGAAAAACTGCAGACGTTCCTGAGAAACAATGCTCTGCATGGTAGTGACATCACCCCGCTCGTCGTCACGATGGGCTCGATGAACATGTACCTCCACGGCGTTGGAATGAACAGCAGCCCAATCAAGTGCGAAGACTCGCTGTTGCGGGAACCGTCGGAACTTTCACGGGTGGTCCTTGCAAATCCGCCTTTTGGTGCGCGTCCGTCCGGTTCTGTTGAGATCAATCGTCCGGACTTCATCATCGAAACGAAGAACAACCAATTGAATTTCGTTCAGCACATCATGTCGATGCTGGAGCGCGGAGGGCGTGCTGGTGTGGTTTTGCCGGACAATGTTCTGTTTGAACGTGAAGGTGCGCCGATCCGTAAGAAGCTCCTGACGGATTTCAATCTGCACACGATCCTTCGCCTGCCGACCGGCCTCTTCTATGCGCAAGGGGTTCAGACGAACGTGCTCTTCTTTACAAAGGGCGAACCTACGAAGGATGTTTGGTACTACGACTACCGAACCGATGTGAAACACACGCTCGTTTCCAACCCGCTGACCCGCAAGCACCTTGACGATTTCGTGACGTGTTACCACGCTGAGGATCTCTCAAACCGAAAAGAGACGTTTGATGCGGACTCGAATCCGAACGGCCGTTGGCGGAAGTACGACGCGGCAGATTTGCTGAAGCGCGATCAGATCAACCTTGATATCCAGTGGATGACCGAAGCGAAGACTGAAGAAGAGATGCTCACAATGGATGAGGTGTTTGAGCGTATGGCCGAACGGGTAGCCATCATTCAGGATGCGTTCAGCAAGCTCAAGAAGGAACTTCATCATGAACTTTGATCGGATGAGAGCTTTGCTGTTGGAACAGGCTGTTCAAGGAAAGCTCGTACCGCAACGTAATGATGAACCCGCCGTTGAGCAGATCGGTGAAGCTCCAAAGATAGAGCCGTTCGCGATTCCGAAAAAATGGAAATGGGTTCGACTTAACGCAGTCGGAAAGGTCATAGGTGGAGGAACGCCAAAGACGGGAGTTTCTGCTTATTGGAACGGTGACATTCCATGGATTACTCCTGCTGATTTGGGCAAGAACCATGATCAAATTATTTACTCTGGAGCAAAGTCGATTACTCAAAAGGGCTTGGATGAAAGTGCCGCAAGACTGATGCCAAAAGGAAGCATTGTGTACTCTTCTCGCGCACCAATTGGTCACATTGCTATTGCAGGGAATGATCTTTGCACGAACCAAGGATGCAAGTCTTTTGTTCCTGAGTCGAAATGCATTTCGACGGAATGGGCTTACTACATGTTGATTGCGCGGACGAGCGATATTCAATCGCGCGCTAGCGGAACAACATTTAAGGAAATCTCAGGAAAAGGAATGGGGGAAACCTGGATTTCGTTACCCCCTCTTCCTGAACAAATCCGTATCGTTACGAAGATCGAAAAATCCTTCACTGAGATTAACCGTGCTGAGAAAGCCTATCGGGAGTTGCAAACACTCACCGCTGTACTGAGAAAGAAGATCCTTCAGGAAGCGGTGATGGGGAAGCTCGTCCCGCAGCTAGATGGAGAACCGGCAGTAGAACAGATCGGTGACGCACCGGAGGATGTGCCGTTCGCGATTCCCGGGAAGTGGAAGTGGGTTCAGCTAAAAAGATTGGTTCAATCCGCGTCTCAGAAGGTTCCAGATAAGGCTTTTACATACATCGATGTGTCTTCGATTAATGGTTTCAAAATCACATCGCCAAAGCGTTTGGATGCTTCTTCTGCGCCTTCGCGGGCTCGAAAGATTGTGCAGTCTGGGAGCGTTCTATATTCAACAGTCAGACCGTATTTGATGAACGTTTGTGTGATCGATCGTGTTGAAGAAGAGACGATTGCAAGCACTGCATTTGCAACGATGTTATGTCGTGAAGCGATCATCAATACGTTTCTCTTTTATGTTCTGATTAGTCCGTTTTTTACGGAATACGTGAAAAGTGTTCAGCGTGGAGCCTCTTATCCAGCAATTACTGACAGAGATCTTCAACGGGCATGGATTCCTGTTCCGCCGATTGAGGAACAACGCCGCATCGTTGCCAAAGTCGAAGAACTAATGGCGCAAGTCGATAGGTTAGCAACCTAAGTGCGTTCGAAGAATGGAGCGGAGAATGAAGAGAACGGTTCAGCTTCTTTTGATCGATGGTGACGGCGCTGGTCGTATTCAAGCGCAGCTCGACAATTGGACGGGGGTTGCTTACAAAATTCCAAAGCTGTTGCTTTCGGAATGCAAAGAGCGATCGGAGTTGAAGCACTGCGGCGTCTATTTCCTATTTGGCGAGGACGAATTGACTGGAACGCCGATCGCGTACGTTGGTCAGGTCAGAGAAAGAAAGAAAGAATGGCGAATCCCTTCTTGCTAGGTTCTCTGAACACACCAAGAGCGGCTCGAAGAGTTTCGTCAATGAAGTGATTTTCTTCACGACCTCGACGAATGTCTTTGGGCCGACAGAACTATGTTATTTGGAAAACCGTTTCTATCAGTTGGCTAAAGATGCCGGTCGGTACCGATTGACGAACGGAAACGCACCGAGTGCGGGCACTGTGACGGAAGCCAAGGAAGCAGAGCTTGACCTCTATATCGAGAATGCCAAAATTCTCATGAGTGCTCTTGGGCACAAGTTATTTATCCCAAAGGTACCCGAGAAACGCACCGTTGTGGTTGAGAAGCCTCGATCCGTGCCGCTGTTATTCGACTGGAAGGTGAATGCCTACGGACACATTCATGCGGATGGCTTGTGGACTACGGATGGTGTTGTCGTGCTCAAGGGAAGCCAAGTCTACTTGCAGGAACGGAAAGGAATAAGCAACTCGCTGATCAAGCGCAAAGCGGGGGATTTGAAGTCCGGGCTGTTGAAGCTAGCCGATGAATCAACGGCAGAATATGACGAAATCGTGATGTTGTCCGCTAACAAACGCATAGTGCACGCAGTCTTTACCGGACATCTTTTCGGTCGTGCTTTGATGCCGCAGATAGAAATATTGAAAAACACTGCCTTGTCGCATTGAGACCTGCAACCTACGCAGACCTATATCTAATATAAATTCCTTACGAATAACTCGAATATATGGAAAGTTTTGACTTTATGATAATAATCATTTCTTTGAATGGGAGCGACTCGAGCAATCAAATACGGATAATGAATCGCTTTTACAACAATTCTTTAACAAGGTCTTCATGCAGCTGCGTTATCTGAAAATCAATAAATCGACAGATCGCAACGCCTAGAAAACAAAAGAGATCCCGAAAAATCCGAGATCTCTTTACTCTATTGGGTTTGCCCTTACCCCCGTGAGGTTTCCGTGACAAAGTGAACCCTCGGGAGCTTGGATCTCTTTATCACTTTGTTCGATGTCGAGCGTGACCGCATCACAGCTGGCTGGGAATAAAGACTATTTACTCAACACCAACCTCAGAGTCGCCGACCTTTCGACCTGCGTCATACGCCTGAATAATGGCTTTGATATCATCAGCATAAGCGTAAAGATCAGTGACCTTATCAAGCGTCACAGCCGACTCGTCTCGTTTAATACCTAAAAAATCAACTTTCAGGATGTCCTTTTTGAAAAGGAGCCGAACGATCGTTTTATTGCGGTTGTCGTCGAGCAAAATCGCGCAGTAAGACTTGTTGTCTCGAATAGCGATACGAGTTGGATCAGTAACTTGTGCAGCAATGGCTTGCACGATCTAGAAGCCCATAAGTTCATCCGCCGTGGTCTCTACGGCATCTTCATCAGGCACCATCTCCTCTGCCGCTTGAGCTTCTTCTAACTTAGCTTTTTCGCTGTCTTCGTCCTCGGCTGCCTTCTTCAGACGAGCAGAAATCCGATCTTCAACGAACTGCTTAAACGCTTCCTTGAGCAAAGGTGTCAGCTTTTCTTTGACTGACTGAGTGATCGTCCCTCCCCAGACCTTCTTCGCAAAGAAACGAACGAAGTCTTCCTCGGGCGCGTCCATCTGCTTGGCAAGAAGAGCTTTGAATTGTCCCGTGTATTTAAGTTGTTCAGCCACGCGAACCGCGCGCTCATCATCGAACTTATCTTTGCGAAGCTCTTGAAGCTTGGGCAAGAGGTCAATAGACGGATTTTCAACGTCAAACTCCATATACGGGGAGTTATCCATAACGTTGTCTACTTCCAAATCCGTATAGAACTTGTACTGATGTCCATTTGTCAGAATACCGATCTTGGCGGTCTTGACAAATGGAAAATAGCGCTTGAGCTGATCTGCATGTGCTTCGCAAAGAGGCTCTGAGTATGCTTTCGCTTCGATCAGGATGATTGGATGGTCATCTTTTAGAAGGGCATAATCCACGCGCTGGTCTTTTTTGACGCCGGCTTCTGCTTGAAACTCCGGAACTACTTCAGCCGGGTTGAAAATATCGTAGCCAAGAAGTCGGATGAACGGAAGGATCAGAGCAGTTTTGGTGGCCTCTTCGGTGGTCAGTTTTTCAGCCAAATCGCGACTACGCGAGCCGAGAACCTTGACCTCATCAATGAATTCCATGACGATAGTTCCTGTTTGACGTTGGACAATTAGAAGATTGTCTACCTTCGCCCTGCACTGCGTCAATAAATAACCCAAGTCGGATTGAACGCGGCCTTACACCTTGTCTCCTCACACATCACCAGACGTGCCGTTCGGCATCCAGTGATTTCCTTAGTTAAAGCAGTAAATTCAGTGTTCAAGCCTTTCCCCATAGACTGAACAACCCTCTTTGTCGAAAGCTGCTTATTAGGGAATACACTGTGCACATACAGAGCGTGGAATTCCACCATGGTCCTCACCGAATTTGCGGGGACATTTCTACACTGGCCCCTCTATGTCAAAATAGATGCCAGTTAATTTATAGAGCATCCAATGACAATACGTTATCCACGAGAGTTGCGTGAAGCCGCTTTACGCGACATCCTCTCAAAGACTTTAACCCTCAAAGAAGTCGGCGAGAAATATACCGTCTGCCGCTCCACTCTCAAATACTGGCTGCGGCAGGAAAAAAAACGGTGCGAAAGCTGGTGTTATGTCTGAGCCAAAGCCGACTGACAAAAAGCCGGCAGATCGACTCGTGCTGCCCAAAGGTTGGTCGCTGAAACAAGCCCATGCTGCCGTCGTTTTGCGTGATCACCTTGGTGCCGAGTCAGAAGCTTTCGGCGCTTATTGCCGTGCTCTCGGTGTCCAGACTACGCAGGTTGCCCGCTTAGCTTCATGGTTTGCATCCCACGAACTCACAGACTTACAAGCCCGGATGGAGGCGGAAAACAGTCTTCATCAAGAACAAATACGCATCAAGCAGCTGATGTATGAATTGCAGCGAAAAGACAAAGCCCTGGCTGAGACGGCTGCCCTCTTGGTGTTGTCAAAAAAAAAGCCGAGGCGATCTGGGGAAAAAAGGACAATTGATCAGCCCTCCGGATCGCCGTAAAGCTTGCGCGTTGATCACTGCCGCTCATAGAGCTGGTGCCCGATTGGAACAAGCCTGCGAATGTTTGTGTCTTGGCTTTAAAACCTATCAGCGCTGGCAACAGGATCCCGAACGGGAAGATCGGCGCACCAAGGCTGCTCGCGCGCAGGCAGCCCCGCGACCGCGCTCGAAACGAGCCTTGAGCGAAGCGGAGAGACAGAAAATTGCCTCGCGCTTTTGTAGTGCCGACGTAGTTGATTTGAGTCTGCCCCAGGCTTTCTATGTTCTTTTGGATCGAGGAGAGTACTACGGTTCTTTGCGTACGATCTATCGCGTCATGGAAGAACAAAAACTCAATGCTCCTCGCGGTCGAGCCCGGGCACCTCATCGTGCGCACCGCCCCAGTTCCTTTGAGGCAACTGGACCCGGACAGGTTTGGACTTGGGATATCACGTACCTGAGAAACGCAAAAGCTACTGGTGAGTTCTTCTATGCCTATGTGATTGCGGATATTTTTACCCGCAAGATTGTGCACCAAGCGGTCTACGACGCCGACAACGAAACGTACGCGAAGGAATTTTTGGAAAAGGCCTTTCGTCAGCGAGGCATCAAGCCGCGCCAGTTGGTCCTGCATTCGGACAACGGTGCAGCAATGAAAGCCGCCGGGACGCTGGGAGTCTTGGCTGCCTATCGGGTACTGGCATCGCGCAGCAGACCGCGCGTAAGTAACGACAATCCCTATTCTGAGTCTTTTTTCCGCACTTTAAAGTACACGGGACGAGCCTCCTATCCCATTGGCGGTTTTCACTCCTTGCAGGAGGCTAGGGACTGGCTTGCCCACTGCGTCGCAGACTACAACGGGAAACGGTATCACAGCGGGATTAACTACATCACGCCGAATGACAGAGATATCGGCAAAGAAGCAAACATCTTGGCCCGACGTCAGAAAGTGATTGCAGATGCACGCGCCCGACATCCTGAACGCTGGATCCAGAACCGCATCTTGAATTGCTCTCCGGCAGGCAGTGTGTGGCTTAATCCGGAAAAGGAAATCTCGCAGGAGAAATAGCAAGAACAAAGACCGTCATAACCTTGGGTTCGGACCCCTCTATATATGTCCTCAGCCGTAGTTACAGAAGTAAGCGTCCCATCGCTTCCGGCAGGCGGTAAAACAAGGGGCGGTTTTCATAAAA
>ERZ836877.1295-NODE-1295-length-38751-cov-5.608616_pt1 | contig 38751 bp, 38 predicted proteins | sample MGYA00519469_ERZ836877 | MGnify/ENA primary metagenome ERZ836877 (study PRJEB31850, sample SAMEA3708809) | human gut metagenome | biome: human gut; feature: human-associated habitat; material: faeces | place: China | collected 2014 ...
GTTAAGACATCGCCCTTTCACGGCGGTAACACGGGTTCGATTCCCGTAGGGGTCATTGCATTTAATGCATATTGTATTAGCTGGATGCATACAATAGAATATGGCGACTTAGCCAAGTGGTAAGGCATGGGACTGCAACTCCCTGATCATCGGTTCAAATCCGTTAGTCGCCTCTTTTCTAAGACTCTGATTATTAATCGGAGTCTTTTGTAACTTTACTTTATAGGAAAGACCGTATGTGGCGCTTTCCTAAATGGAAAAGAGCCCGCAGATATGTGGACATGACAAATAGATGGTTTGGGATTTAAAAGATGTAAAAAGATTCTTCTCTAAAATCGTCATTAAGGTCAACTTATTTAGAAAATAGTCCATGTCTGGAAGTTCCTCTTCGCTCATACGGCGAATGTCCTTGGATGTCATTTCTTCCGGGGGATTTTCGATGTATTTTTATCCTTTTTCCTCTTGGTGTCACCATACTTGCCGAACTAAATTCTTTGGTCTGTTCTAATCAGAAACTTTTGTGTTCCTTGTTTCATAAATGCTTCGCCGAGACACTTTTGGAATTATTGGAAAACAAAATGTATCTCGGGGCAACACTTGGCATTATCCAGGTTTTACATACATGGGGACAAGAATTGAATTACTATCCTTATATCCACTGTATCAATATTCTTTTAATCCCCAAAGAATTGTAAGAATAATGGTTTGTATATTTTATGAAGAAACATGGAGAAAAAGAATGTAATAACTCATGGGATGATGACAATTATCCATATATTTAAAATACATTTTTCCATCGAATTAGGTTGTTAGTTGTAGTATAATATGCAAATGTAAAAATATTCATTATAGGAGGATAATAATCATGAGTTTAGCAAAACGTAGAAAAAACCTTTTTGTTTTTTTCCTTGTTGCTTGTCTTGTGCTTACGACCACTTTGGGCGCAGCTCCAAATCTCTCGCAAGCAAAAAAGAAAAAGCAGGGAATTACTGTAACAAATAAGATGACCAAAGGTGTTTTGGTGATTCAAGAAAAAAAGAAATTACAGTTAAAGCTAAAGTTGCAAGGAAAAAAAGTTTCATCCAAGAAGATAAAGAAGATATTCAAATTCAAGTCTTCAAACAAAAAGATTGTGACAGTGAATAAAAAAGGGAAAATTTATGCTAAGAAAGCTGGAAATGCTAAAGTGTATATAACACAAAAGGCAAAAGGCAAGAAGAAAAAGTGTAAATTAAAAGTGAAGGTTGTGGCAAAAAAGAATAAGCCCGTGGTAACTGTGACGACGGAGTCAACGAAACAGCCAACGGTAGACCAAACAAAGCAACCAACGGCGGAGCCAACGAAACAGCCAACGGCAGAGCCAACGAAACAGCCAACGGCAGAGCCGGCGAAACAGCCAACGGCAGAGCCGACGAAACAGCCAACGGCAGAGCCGACGAAACAGCCAACGGCAGAGCCGACGAAACGGCCAACGGCAGAGCCGACGAAACAGCCAACGGCAGAGCCGACGAAACAGCCAACGGCAGAGCCGACGAAACGGCCAACGGCAGAGCCGACGAAACAGCCAACGGCAGAGCCGACGAAGCGGCCAACGGCAGAGCCGACGAAACAGCCAACGGCAGAGCCAACGAAACAGCCAACGGCAGAGCCAACACCGTCCGCAAGTCAGGAACTGCAATTGGTAAATAGCGGAGAATGCAGTAAAATGACATGCGGAGGAAGTTATGCTGGCCCTGTGAGTGGTAAGGAATACTCAGCAGTAGCGTTGTATGGTAATGGTGACTATTGTACCACATCTTACGAATTTGTAGGGACAAATAAAAAATACCGTATGGTGGTTAAAGGAGCATCTAGTAATTCGACAACGGCGAGTGTTTCTGTATATATTGGCGGAAAGAAAGTTGGAAAAGTTAGTTTTACTGGAACTACGTTGTCGGAGCAGTCTTTTGAATTTAAAATGACAGATGTAACAGGAAAACAGGAAATAAAATTTTTACTTGAAACAGATAATGGATCGAATGATACCTTTGTAAATAGTTATGAACTTTATTACATTGGTGATGTGAAACCATTGCCGGATGCTCCAATACCAGCATCAGTTGGAGCTGTGTCTACAGGAAAGTACAGAAATTTGTTTAAGGAATTAGGATATTCGGATGCAGAGATAGATAAGAAGGTCGAATCGGCTTGGCAAAAATTCTTTTATGGTACTGACGATGAACGAATCTATTATCCGGTAGGCGAAGATATGGCTTATATTTATACAGCAGATACCGATGATGTACGTTCTGAGGGAATGTCTTATGGGTATGATGATTTGCGTTCAAATGGACAAGCAGGAAGAGTTTAATCGTCTGTGGAAATGGGCAAAAACTCATATGCAGCATAAAAGTGGAGAGTTTAAAGGATATTTTGCTTGGCAGATGAATACGAATGGAACCATAAAGGACAATACGCCGGCAGCAGACGGCGAGGAATATTTTGCAACATCGTTATTGTTTGCATCAGCGCGCTGGGGAAATGGTGAAGGAATTTATAACTATAACAAAGAAGCGCAGGAAATCCTGAAAACGATGCTTCATCAGGCAGATGATGGTCAAGGTGTGAATATGTTTAACAAAGAACATAAAATGCCTGTATTCTGCCCAATTGGAAACGCTGCAACATTTAGTGATCCATCGTATCATTTGCCGGCATTTTATGAAGTTTGGGCGAGAGAGGCAGAGCAGGACAATGATTTTTGGAGCGAGGCAGCTGAAGCTAGTCGACAGCATTTTAAAGATGCAACAAATGAAAAAACCGGATTAGGTCCGGATTATTCCGAATATTCAGGGACTGCTAAGAACGAGGGAAATCATGGTGATTTCCGATTTGATGCATGGCGAATTGCAGCTAATATTGCCTGCGACTATGCATGGTGGGCGCAGGATGACTGGGCAACCACGCACGCGAATAGAATCCAGTCGTTCTTCTACGACCAGGGTGTTGATAGTTATGGAAATCAGTGGTCATTAGATGGAAAGAATCTTAGTCCTGATCATTCTCCGGGATTGGTTGCTATGAATGCAACAGCGAGTCTGGCATCTAGTGATAAAAAATCATGGTCATTCCTTGAGGATTTGTGGAACATTTCTCCAACAACAGGGAAATATCGATACTATGATGGATGTCTTTATATGATGGGATTGTTACATTGTAGTGGTAAATTCCGCGCATATTTGTCAAGTAATACGCCGGTAGTCGTGAATGGCAAAATATCGACAACAAATGCCGAATTTGATTTGAGTGCAGATAAGAAAGAAGATGTGACAACAAAACTTATTTTAAATAATGTTAGAACATTATCAGAAATTCGAAACGACAAGACAGTGTTAGAAAAAGGAAAGGACTATACCATTAGTGATGATACAGTGTCTATTCGCAAAGAGTATCTTTCCAAACAGGCAGTAGGAGTAACGAAATTGACATTTGTCTTCGATGCGGGGAAAAATGCTGTTATGTCGATTACGATAAAGGATAGTAAGTCGCCTGATGTACCTGATGTACCGGCAGTGTCTGGACCATTTGATAAAATAAAGGCTACAGACTGTACTGCAGATTCCAAAGATATAAAGGTTGAAGATGGAAAAGTCACCTTAAACACTACGGATTCATATATAGCGTTTGATATTGATTTTGGAAGTGAAACCGCAAAGAGTATAACTACCTATGTGAAAGAACCAAATAATAGTGGACAGTTGTTTGTACGAATTGGAAGTTTAACTTCTAGTCCGGCAAGGATCTATAATCTAGGTAATGGTTCCTGGAAAGAGATTAATAGTTCTTTGTGGCCTACGGTTACAGGAAAGACAAAAATTTATATACAGGCAAATAAACCGGGAGTTCAGATTGATTGGATACAATTCGGAAAATAAGTAAAAAATTGCGAAAGGATATCATACATGCTTAACAACCGAAAAAAAACGTTAGGTGTATTTGTTTGCAAGCTTCCAGAATATTTCCAGCGCACCCTGTGTGGTGCGCTGGCTGATGAAGCGGTGGCAAATGGATACAATTTGGTTGTTTTTTCGACTTTTGGTGAATACGATAACAATCATGATTATGTGGAGGGAGAAAGCAATTGTCTTTATATTCCAAATTATGACGAATTGGATGGGATTATTTTATGCCTTGATGTGTTTGATATTCCTGGCATGGCAGGAAAATTAATTGAACAAGTAAAGGAAAAGGCGCATTGCCCTGTGATTAGCATTCGACAAAAAAGAGATGAGTTTATTAGTGTGCTCAGCGATGATAAAAAGGCTATTATGGCTATGGTTGATCATTTGGTAGATGAACATAACGCAAAGCGGATTTATTACTTGTCTGGTCCCTCTTACATGCATGATATACGTATGAGGGAGGACGGATTTCGCGAAAGAATGAAAAGCAGAGGTGTTGCCTTTCGTGAGGAATATATCTTTATGGGGAATTTGTGGTATAACATTGGTAAAGAAGCAGTTGATTATTTCCTTTGGCTGGATGATGAAAGACCTGATGCAATTCTATGTGCCAATGATTATATGGCAATTTCTGTATGTGAAGAACTGTGCGATCGAGGATTCCGTGTACCGGAGGATATTATTGTGACGGGATTTGATGATGTTGAGGAGGCTAGAGATATATATCCAATGTTGACAACAGTTGAAGCTTGCCCAGAAAATTTTGCGAGATGTGCTATGGAAATTATTAAAAAGGCGGAACGAGGCGAAAAACTAGAAAAGCAATATTATATTTCAACGCAAAATCAGTATCGAAATTCCTGTGGATGTAAAGAAGCGGAAGAAGCGAAACAAATTTTTCGTAAACAATTTAAAAAAAATCGGCGTTTGGTTCACATGTATAAGCAGAATATGTTTATGGTTTTTCAGATGGAAGGAATACGAGATTATCAGGGCCTTTCGGATTTAGTTGGAAAGTTTGTAGAAGGAAACACGGGTGTTTCGGACTTTTATATATGCCTAAATCCAGATGAGAAATATGAATTGGATGATTCTAGAAAAAGTCCATATGAGGATGAGATGGAAATGTTATTACATGCCTATTATGGAAAGAAAATGTCAATTGAAGTGCCGATGCCACAAAGACTTTTTAAAAGAAAAAATCTTTTGCCTGCCGACGAAGTGACGGACAGGCCTTGTGTTTTTTATATCAATCCGCTTCATTGTCGAAAGCATTGTTTTGGTTATGCAATTATTTCGTTTTTTAATAATCGATTTTATGCGGCAGAAGATTTTTATCAATCTTTTGTGATAAACATTTGCACCGTGTTAGAAAATATTTATATACAAAATCAAATTGAACAGTTAAGCAACGATAAAATACGCCTTATTCGACGAGATTCGGTTACACATATGTATAATCCGTATGGGTTTCATGAAATGGCTACACAAATGCTACATGATGCGACAGTAGCAGGAATTAATTGTGTCTTTTTTTATGTAAGAATAGACAATTTACAGGAAATAACAGAAATATATGGAAAAGAAGAATCAAATGAAATCCTTCTGTGTATGAAGTCTGTTTTTGAAAAATTTGAGCAGGAAAAACATGTGTTAGGACGATTAGGAGGAAGTGATTTTTGCCTATTACTAGAGGATAAAAAGCAGGAAGAAATAGAAGTTCTTGCACAAAATTTTGTTAATGAAGTAAATGAAGTGAATATTTCATGGAATAAAGAATTTTTCATTGAAGTACGCTATGGATGGTTTGTTAAGGAAGTGGGAACTATTTCTAGTACAGACGAGTGCATTCGCAGTGCGAAAATGAAAATGAAAGTTGGTGCACAAATGCAGACGAGTGCTGCAAAATATGCTTTTGAGGCAATGAAGGAAATCAGACAGAATTATCAAAAAGAAATTTCTGTTACATACATGGCAGAACAAATTGGTATATCGCGTACGCACTTGTCCCATTGCTTTAAATTGATATATCAGAAGTCAATACAAGATTATATTACTTCTTATCGAATGGAAAAGGCGCAGGAACTTCTGATTCATACTCAGAAAAAGATTAAAGAGATTGCTTTTTTGGTTGGCTATAAAGATGAGTTGTACTTTTCGAAAGTATTTGCCCGTCTGTATGGTATGTCTCCTAGTAAATTTCGTAAAACAATGTTGACATGAAAAAATATGGGTAAATTGGAGATGGATAGAAAAATCCAGTAGTAAGTGTTCAGGAAGCCTGTAGAGAGTTGTTGGATGGTGTGAGACAACGACGAATGGACAGTGAATGGGCTCGGGATGGCATTGAGTGATATCGCAGCAGGATTATCAAGGATCTTGTCTCTTTCCTCGCAGGAGGAAGGGGCAAGATCCTTTTTAGTGCGCCTGGTGGCGCACGTCACTAATGGGTGAAAAGCCCTAATCCGCCCTAGTAGTGGGAAGGATATACCAAGACCAAGCGTGTCTGTGAACTCCTTTGATATTACCTTCTACCCTATTACAATGGGTAAAAAAAAGACTGTTGCCGAAGCAACAGCCTTTTTAGCGTTCTCATTACTTACAATTAAGCAACTTTGATTACACATTTCTGAACTGTGATAGAATCTCCTTCTTTGTATGGAGAAGTATCTTTCATGTTCGGGATGTACATCATGATTGGGTAGTGAGCACCTGTATCTTTGTCTGTGTCACCATTTACAGCATTCTTAGGAATTGTAAATGTGAAGTTAAAGGTGTAAGATTTACCTTTCTTCATAGCTTTTGTGACAAACTTGCAGTGTTTATGTGTTTTGTCTTTCTTAACTTTAGCGCTCAGTTTCTTAGCAGAAACATGAAGAGCCCATGGGTAAGCACCTGTGTCTCCACCTGAAGTATAGTTGAAGCAAACACCCATCTCAGGAAGTGTACGTTTACCGGAGTTCTTTACTTTCAAAGAAATTTTCAGTTTGCGTCCACGGTAGTCAGGAGAGATGTAAGTTTTCTCGCCCCAGAATGTTGCGTCACAAAGCCAGATACGGAATGAGTTATATTTGAACTCAGAGTAATCAGCTTTGTATGGTGGATGGTTATCCGGGTTAGTAGATTTAGCGAAGTTGTAAATTACTGTACCCTTCTTTGCGTTTTTTACAGATACTTTACATGTCTGTTTCTTTCCGCCTACAGTTGCAGTGATTGTTGCGGTACCTTTTTTGATACCAAGAACTTTGATGGACTTGCCTTTTGTTTTCTGGCAGTGAGCAATGTTATCATTGCTGGATGACCATGTTGCACTTCCACTTGCAGTCAATTTTACTTCCTTACCCTGCATAACAGAAGCTTTTTTCTTCATTGCTGCGCTAGCTGTATCATCACTTGCTACTGCAGCGGTGGTAACAGCCATAGTTGCAACTAAAGCTACAGCTACAACCTTTTTTGAAATTTTAGCGAACATTTCAAATTCCTCCTTTTTTAATATTAAAATGTTTTTTGATTTTTGTGCTAAATAGACAAAAATCAATCGCTTTGCGTGGATATATTATATCATTTTAATAGTTTAAAATCAAGAGGAAATGAAAATAATTACAGTACTATTTTTTGCCAAAAACATGACGTTTTTTTGCCTTATTTGCAGTTATTTGCGTGGCTGCAATTTCCTGCCTTGCTTTCTGGTAACTGCGAATGGTTTCATCCAGTTCACGAAAACGTTTTTCATCTGACTCTTCTTTTTCGCGAAACAGATAATCCAATTCTTTGTTGACCTGCACCGATACAGTATCAGCAATATCCGATGTAAGACTGTCAGAATTTTCCCTTATAGCATCGGAGACAATACGGGAAAGAATGGTTTTAAACTGTATCATTTTGTCATTTGGGGAAATTTCCGACTCGGAAACCGGGTAGGGAATTACCTGGCCGGATGATTTTGGTGAGAGTTTGTGTTCAATGTCTTTTAAGGAAAAACCGTCTTTCTTCATATTAATAATCTGCTCTAATTGTTTCATTTCTTTTTCTGAATAAACGCGGTGCCCCATTTCGTTTCGCGGGATATTCAAGTGAAGTTCCTCTTCCCAAAAGCGCAGAACGTGAGAGCCTACGTGAAGTTTTTTTGCCGCTTCCGAAATGGTATATTGTTTTGCTTCCATGTAGATAACCTCCTGTTTTATTTTTTTTTATTATAGCATGGGAAAAATGTCGATTGATTGGACATGCATTAAATGTAAAAAAACAGTGTGACACAGGACGACAAAAAACAAGAAGAATCGGAGCCAAAGCCCCGATTCGACAGAGAAAATGGAATTTATTCGTCGTGATATTCCAAATTTGCAAATTTTGTGTACTGGTTCAACCACTTAAGTTCGACGGTACAGGTTGGACCATTACGCTGCTTACCAATAATAATCTCGGTGATTCCCTTTTTGGTAGAAGCGTCTTTTGTGTAATATTCATCGCGGTACAAAAACATAACAACGTCGGCATCCTGCTCAATCGCTCCCGATTCACGCAAATCAGAAAGAATTGGTCGTTTGTCCTCACGTTCTTCTACTTTACGGCTGAGCTGGGAAAGCGCAATTACCGGGCAGTCCAGTTCACGTGCCAGAGATTTTAAGGAACGTGAAATATCCGAAATTTCCTGCTGGCGGGAAATGTTTTTTGAACCGCTGTTACCGGACATGAGCTGAAGGTAATCGATAATGATTAAACCGAGGCCTTTTTCCATTTTTAGTTTACGGCATTTACTTCGTAAATCATTGATGGAAATGCTGCCGGTATCATCGATATAAAGCGTTGATTCACCGAGGATAATAGAGCTCTCGGTAATCTTTGCCCATTCATCATCTTCCAGTTCGCCGATTCGGATTCTTTGGGAATCTACTTTTGAGTTCATGGCAACCAAACGCTTGGCAAGCTGCACTTTGCTCATTTCCAGACTGAAAATAGCAGTTGGAATATGATTAATCATAGCAACATTTTCGGCAATGTTCAGAGCAAAAGCAGTTTTTCCCATGGATGGGCGGGCAGCAATCAAAATTAAATCGGATGGCTGCAAGCCGGCTGTTCGATAATCCAAATCAATAAAGCCGGTCGAAATTCCGGTTACATCACTGTTGTTCTGAGCAGCTTTTTGAATACTCTCAAGTGTTTCCAGGGCAACCTCTTTAATTGGTGTAAAATTTTCAGAGGAGGCACGTCCCTGAACGAGTTCAAAAACTTTGCGTTCCGTATCATCCATCAGCTCAGCAACATTAGCGGAATCCTGATAGCATCGGTTGGCAATGTCCTCCGTTGTTCGAATCAGCGAGCGCAGTTGTGATTTCTGTTCAACAATATCTGCATAGTAGCGGACATTGGCTGATGTAGGAACGGCGGAAATGATATTACTGAGAAACTCAACACTGCAAATGTCATCGGAAGCGTTTTTCTCATGAAGTTTATCCACAAGAGTAACTAAGTCTGCCGGACGTCCTTCATGAAACAATTCCACAATAGCGGAAAACAAAATGCGGTACCTGGCATTGTAAAAATCATCTTCATTTAGTTTTTCAGAAGCGAGAACTACCGCATCCTGGTCAAGAAGCATTGAACCGATAACTGCTTCTTCTGCCTCTCCATTATGCGGCATAACTCGTTTGATTACAGTTTCATCCATGATTATTTTCCTTTAACAATTACTTTAAGTTCGGCTGTTACTTTTGGGTGCAGACGGATTGGCACATGGTAGGTTCCAATGTTTTTGATTGGCTCCTTTAACTGCATTTTTTTCTTGTCCAAATCATAGGAAAGTTGTTCTTTGGCAGCGGTAGCAATTTCTTTGGTGGATACCGAACCAAAAACGCGTCCGTCCTGACCTGCTTTAATGGCAACTTCAACGGATTTTGTCTCCAGCTCTTTGGCGAATTCCTGCGCTTTCTCCAAGTTTTCTGCAGCAACCTTTTCGTCATTTTGTTTCTGAAGTTTTAAATCATTTAAATTTTTTGAGGTTGCTTCTACGCCAAGATTTTTTTTCAAAATAAAATTTTTGGCATAGCCGTCTTTTACGGTTACAACTTCACCCTTTTTTCCAACGGATTTCACATCCTCGAGTAAAATTACTTTCATTATATGTCACCTTCTTCTTTCATTTTAGTTAAAATTTGTTTGATTTGTTCAGCGCCTTCTTCCAGTGTACAGTTCTCAAGCTGGGCACCGGCACTGGTAATGTGGCCGCCCCCACCCATTTTTTCCATGACAACCTGAACATTTAATTCATCAATGGAGCGAGCACTGATATAAACTTTACCTTCATAGGCAGTTAATACAAAAGTAGCGCGGATGCCTTTGATATCAAGAAGATCATCGGCAATTTTTGCACCAACAATGGTTGGCGATTCACAGTTATCCGCATTACAAGGAGAAATAGCAAAACAATCCATAAAAATTTCTGTATTTTGTATTGCTTCCGCTCGAATTTTGTATTCTTCAATGTCGGAACGGAACATTTTGCGAATGCGGATAATATCTGCTCCGGAACGACGCAGGAATGCAACTGCTTCAAAGGTGCGGACACCCGGTTTATTCATAAAGTTATTCGTGTCAACCATAATACCGGAATAAAGTGCATCGGCTTCTACGGCTTTTACACGGATTTCCTCACCGGCATACTGTAAAATTTCTGCTACCATCTCACTGGCTGAGGAAGCAAACGGCTCAACATAGGAGAGAGTAGGGTTTTCAAAGGATTCACCGGTCTGTCTGTGATGGTCGATAACCACTAGAGAGGAAACTATCGGAATCAAATCCGGTGCATCGGTGTAGGACGGACGGTTAACATCAACGACCACAAGTAAAACTCCGTTTCCATTTCCGATAAATTCCTTCGCATTCTCACTTGTAACAAAAGTGCCATCCGGATAATCTTTGTTGTTCTCAAATAATTTCAAAAGTGGTGCCAGTGAAGAAGTTACCTGATTTACAATGATTTTCGCTGGCTTTTCCAGAGACTGAGCAATTCGGTAAATACCAATAGCACTGCCAATTGCATCGACATCCGGCAGACGGTGTCCCATAATGACTACTTTATCAGCATTAATAATGGAATCACGCAGTGCCTGCGCCTTTACGCGGGCTTTAACGCGTGTATTTTTTTCCTGCTGAATACTTTTTCCACCATAATAGAGTAAATTGTCTTTTGTCTTAATGACAACCTGATCACCACCGCGGGCAAGTGCCAAATCAATAGCACTGCGGGCATATTCCTGACGTTTGCGGTAAGTGTTTGCCTGAATTCCGATTCCCATACTAATGGTAATGGAAGTATCATTTCCCACATTAATCGAGCGGATATCATCAAGCAGCGAGAATTTGTCTGTCTGCAATTTTGACAGATATTTATGCTGGAAGAGGAAAATGTATTTATCCTTTTCAATTTTACGCGTAATCGCATCAATGCTTAACATGTATTTATTGATTTTTCGATCAACCATCGCAGCCAATAAGGAGCGGCGTACATCGTCAACATTTGCAAGGGATTCATCGTAATTATCGATGTAGAGCAAGCCGACATTGACACGCTGGTCGTAGTTTTCACGGATATAGTGCACAATTTCGGTTTCATCATAAATGTAAATGACATACAAAGCGTCACCGATTCCCACCTGACCGGCGTTTTTATGGAGGGCATCCGGTGCCTTTTCAAGAGAAACCAATTGCGTAATTGCCTTAAAGTAAGTTTCTTCCACGTGAAAATGAAGTTCTGTTGTCTCATAATTTTCCTCAGGAAGATATTCTTTGGTGAGAGCCGGAATGGCATCGTTTATATGGTAGTTTTTTGATAATTTGTCGGAGAACTGTTTGCGGAAATTCTTGTTATCCCACACACAGACTCCGTTTGTGTCCAAAATACAAATCGGAATGTCCAATTCCGTGGCAAGTTTATTAACCGTGACGTGAAATCGCATCGAGTAATCGACTAAGTTGCGTAGTACAGCACCTCGTTTGAAAAAGTATAAGACACTGGCAATGATTAAGTAAAATAAAACGTAAATACTCATAATAATGCCGGCACGCAGGTTGGTTATATAAATGTGAACATTCATTGCGATTAATAAAAGCCCTAATAAGAGCGGCCATCGCAAATAAGATTTCAAAGTCCCTTTAATTCGATTCTGACTCAACTTTTTACCTCCTCCCAGGAAATGTTCTCAAATTTCATCATATCAAGAATATTATTATATCACGGATTGTAAATGTTGACAAACCCTATTTGATAGATGTATTATGAGGGTAAAATAGAGAACAAAAGAATGAGTAAAGGAGGATACCATGTACTGTAAAAAGTGCGGAACAGAATTAAGGGAAAATGATACATTCTGCTATTATTGCGGAAATCGAATTGGATGGATGCAGCGGATGTTGTCTAGTAAGGCATTTATAGGAAGTGTGATTGCGGTTTTTGTTGTTATCATTGCAGCAGTACTTACCTATCTTATATGGACAGGAAAAATTACGATGCCGTCGTTTGATAAGGGTCAGACGACAGAGCAGAATAAGATTGTGGATTCAGGAAAATCCGGAAAGGATTCAGATAATCCGGCAGCAAAGGCAACAGCTACGCCGGCACCGACTGCTACGCCGTACGCGTTTACTCCATCGGATGTAACGAAGACGATGAAGAAAGAGATGAAACCTTTGACAGAACGACTGAAACCATTTTTGGCATACAGCGCATCGTTTTATGCAAATGGTTCCCATAGATTTAAATTTGACACGACCTTTGTGACGACGATGGCAATTTTTAATTTGGAACATTCGGATAAGACACTGCGGTATGGTGATTCAATGTCCAAAGTGAAGAAGGAAGCTAAGAAAGAAATTAAAAAGATTTTTGGCAGCAATTACAAATACAAATTTGCGTATACGGGAACTTATCCGGGCTATGTGTACCGTCCGACCGGAAATACAATTGTGTTTAATTCTATGCGGATTCCGGGAAAAGATTATCAGATGAAAGTGAAAAAGATTACGGAGTATGAAGAGGGGAAATACCGTCTTACGGTGGAAGCATATCTGACGAATACGGGCAGTAGTGTCAAAGGAGTATCGCAAAAATACAAAGTGTATTTGGAAAAAGACGACAGCTCCGAATTTGGGTTTGTTGTCAGCAAAATTAAATTATAAGAAAAGCACATGAAAAAAGAACTGATTCTACGGAATCAGTTCTTTTTGGATTCTATGCAATTAGTCCAATGTATATGGCATCAAGGATACGTGACGGGCACGTTTGATTGCTACAGTCAAAGCTCTCTGATGCTTTGCACATGTACCGGTAATTCTTCTAGGAAGAATTTTACCTCTTTCAGACATATATCGTTTCAGTTTTGCAACATCTTTGTAATCAATGTAATCATGCTCTTTGTCAGAACAGAATGCACAAACTTTTTTTCTTCTACGTGGGCCTCTTCTTCTCATTGGAGAATCGCCTCTGTCTTTATTGTAAGCCATCGTTAAAACCTCCTATAAAATTCTTGTATCAAGAGCTAAGCCTAGTTAAATGGCAGTCCGTCTTCGATACCATCCGGAATATTCATGAAGTCATCATTTGCTGCTGCGTTTGGCTGTGGAGCACCGCCACCAAAGTTTCCACCCTGGGCTGCGTTTGCATCCGCTGTGCTTTTGCGCTCTGCAAATTCGATTTCTTCAGCAATAATCTGGACACTGTATACTTTTTCACCGTTGTTGTTGGTGTAATTGTCGTTCTGAATACGACCGGTCATCAACATACGGGAACCTTTGCGAAAATATTTTTCCACAAATTCAGCCTGACGGCCAAATGCAGTACAGTTAAAAAAATCGGTATCGGTATCACCCTGACGGGCAAAACGACGATTTACTGCAATGCCAAATCTGGCAATAGCCAATGAATTTTCACCCTGGGAATAACGAATCTCAGGGTCACGGGTCAGATTACCCATTAAAATTACCTTATTCATGGAAGACTCCTCCTTATCTTATGCCTCTTGTTTTACGCATAAGTATCTGAGCACGTTGTCCATAATGCGAAGTCTCTGTTCCAATTCAGCCGGAGCACTTGGCTCAGCGTCGAACTGAATAAAGTAATAAAAGCCTTCACCCATCTTCTGAATTTCATAAGCAAGTTTTTTCTTGCCCCATTCATCGACGTTTGTAATCGTTCCGCCAAGAGAAGTGATATACTCTTTTGCCTTCTCGACGGTGGCATTTCTTACTTCGTCTTCAACTTTTGCACTAACAACTAAAGCTAATTCATACTTATTCATAGTTGCTTGCACCTCCTTTTGGTCTCTGGCTCTTCCAATCTATACACTTCATAGAGGAAGAACAAGGAATATGATTAAATATCACGGAGTTAAATTATAACACAGAGGGTAGGCGATTACAAGAAAAATTTACAAAAATCCACGAAAACTTTTCTCGACGGTTTTTCGCGGTACCATTACCTGATGACTGCATTTTGTGCAGCGCAGGCGGAAATCCATACCTACCCGTAAAATTTCCCAGCAATTTTCGCCGCAGGGATGAGGTTTCTTCATTTTAATCTTTTGTCCTACTGAAAAATCCATCGCAATCTGTCCTTTCTGTAAATTATTTGTTCCTAGATTGCTACATAAAATATTTAATTAACATGACAATGAAAAAGCCAAGGAAGAAGAGGATGAGAAAGAGCTGGAACCCGGTGTCCGCCCGGTCAATCCATCCCTGCTTTTCTGCCTTTCGCAGTTTGTCATAGTCGACATCGCCGTTAATAATGTCTTTAATACGGTCTTTGAAACGATATTCTTCTGACATGAAAAGCCCTCCTTGTTACTTTTTCTTGTTTATTTTCTCTAATGATATGTTGTCCTCGATGTATACAGTGTAACTGTTTTTGGTAAAGGATACTTTCATTAAAAAGCCCGATTTAACCTGTTTTTCATTTAATTGGAAATAAGCTGAATAATTTCCTTTTTTCTCATCAAAGTCATCAATTTTGATACAGTGTTTTTCTGACTTTAAGTAATTATAGTAGGTTTTGGCGTCGGAAATTCCTTTGTCACCGGCAACATCGGTGTAGTAATAGGTTATCATACCATGGTCGCTTGTGGATGAAGTATCAATGTTGTTCATGCTGCAGTCAGTACCGCAGACAGTTGTGATGGATTTGATATTCATGCCAAGCATCGAATGAACTTCCGGTTTTTTGTAGCCACAACCCGTCAAGGCGAGTGTGGCTACAAGAAACAGAAGTGATAATAATTTCTTCTTCATAGTATTAAGCTTTCAGTGTATCATACAGTCCTTTTACTGTAGGATAGATTTCTTTGAATTTTGCGTATTTCTTATCGTATTTAGCAGCAAGTGCCGGGTCTGGTTTTTCTGTGCCGATAACTTTGACAATCTTGTCAGCAGCTTCCTGAACGGATGCATATTCGCCACAGGCAACAGCAGCTAACATAGCGCCACCAAGACCAGGACCTTCTTCACTCTCGATAATGTTTACGTTGATGTTTAAAACGTTTGCCATGATTTTGCGCCACAAAGGACTCTTTGCGCCACCGCCACAGATTTTTGTCTCTGTAATGTTAATGCCAAGGTCTTTTGCAATTTCATAGCAGTCACGCATAGCAAATGCAACACCTTCCAAAACAGCCTGTGTCATGTCAGCGCGTGTTGTATCCATTGACATACCAATGAAGAGTGCTCTGGCATCCGGGTTGTTATGAGGAGAACGCTCGCCCATCAGATATGGGAGATAATAAACGTTGTTCTCGCCGAGTTTATCGTCGGTAATTGGCTCCTGCTCTTTTCCGTAGTCTTTTGTTCCAATAATTTCATCCATCCACCATTTGTTACAGGAAGCAGCACTGAGCATGCAACCCATCAAATGGAAGTTTCCGTCTGCGTGGTCGAAAGAATGAAGAGCGTTGAAACGGTCTACGCCAAATTCTTTGCTGGAAATGAAAATGGTTCCGGAAGTACCAAGTGAGATATTACATCCACCGTCACCAACCGTTCCGGTACCAACTGCAGCAGCAGCGTTATCACCGGCACCGGCAGCAATTTTACAATTGGTTGTAAGACCAAGGGCAGCAGCAGCTTCTTCGGTAAGAGAACCGGTTACTTCATAACTTTCAAATAATTTTGGAAGCTGTTCTTCTTTTACGTCACAGATTTCCATCATTCCTTTGGACCAGCATTTATTCTTTACGTCCAAGAGAAGCATACCGGATGCATCGGAGTAATCACAGCTGTGAACGCCTGTCATTTTGTATGCGATGTAATCTTTTGGCAGCATAATCTTTGCAATTTTAGCAAAGTTTTCCGGCTCATTTTCTTTTACCCAGAGAATTTTCGGAGCAGTAAATCCGGCAAATGCAATGTTTGCGGTATACTCAGAAAGTTTTTCTTTTCCGATTTCGTTGTTTAAGTAATCAACCTGTTTGGTTGTACGTCCGTCGTTCCAAAGAATGGCCGGACGGATTACGTTATCATTCTCATCGAGAATAACAAGACCGTGCATCTGTCCACCGAAACTAATGCCGGCAACTTCTGAAGCATCAAAACCGTTTATCAGTTTTTTGATACCGTCTACGACAGCATTCCACCAGTCTTCCGGTTTCTGCTCAGACCATCCCGGCTGAGGGAAAGATAATGGATATTCATTTGAAACGATATTGCAGATTTTACCGTTTCCTTCCATTAAAAGCAGTTTTACTGCTGATGTTCCTAAATCAACACCAATGTAATACATAATGTACCTCCTGATTTGTTTTTGTTGGATTCTTAAGAATCTCTGTATTGATAGAAAGCGACCCGCAAGCGAGTCGCTTTCTTATACTTTACGCTATTTGTTTATTAAGCGAATGGGTTCTCTGTTGGGTAACGAACGCCTGCCGGCTGGTTATAACCAATTTCCTCAACCGGAACACCGATATACTTGAATACTTCGTACAATGTTTTGCCAAAGTGACCGAATGCAACAGCACCATGGTGAGGATAGTTACCTTCAATCAATACGTGGCGGTAGAAGCGGCCCATCTCAGGAATTGCGAAGATACCAATTGCTCCGAAGGAACGTGTAGCAACCGGAAGAACTTCTCCGTGTGCGATGTAAGCACGAATCTGTGCGTCGGATGTGCTCTGCAGACGGAAGAAGGTGATATCGCCAGGAACGATGTCACCTTCCAAAGTTCCGTTTGTAACTTCGATTGGAAGTGAACGAGCCATAATCTTCTGATATTTCATCTCATGAGCAGTCAGCTTGCAAGCTGCTGTATTTCCGCAATGGAATCCCATGAATGTATCTTTTAATGTATAAGTGCCATATTTGCCCTTGATATCTTCTTCGTACAAGTCAGCAGGAACGGAGTTGTTAATGTCAAGAAGTGTTACAGCATCCTGGCTTACAACAGTTCCGATGAACTCAGAAAGTGCTCCGTAGATATCTACCTCGCAGGATACCGGAATACCCTGTGCTGTCAAACGGCTGTTTACATAGCAAGGTACGAATCCAAACTGTGTCTGGAATGCAGGCCAGCATTTGCCGGCAATTGCTACATATTTGCGGTAACCTTTGTGCTCTTCGATCCAGTCAAGAAGTGTCAACTCATACTGGGCAAGTTTTGCAAGGATTTCAGGTTTTTTGTTACCTGCACCAAGCTCTTTCTCCATGTCAGCAACCACGCCAGGAATTCTTTCGTCTCCCTCATGTTTGTTGAATGCTTCGAACAAGTCAAGTTCGGAGTTTTCTTCGATTTCAACGTTCATGTTGTAAAGCTGTTTGATTGGAGCGTTACAAGCAAGGAAGTTAAGTGGACGTGGACCAAAGCTGATAATCTTTAAGTTGTTCAATGCTACGACTGCACGTGCAATCGGAACGAACTCATGAATCATGTCAGCGCAATCCTCAGCAGTTCCAACCGGATACTCAGGGATGTATGCTTTTGTGTTTCTCAATTTCAAGTTGTAGCTTGCATTGAGCATACCACAGTAAGCATCTCCACGGCCATCCATCAGGCTGTTGCCGGATTCCTCAGCAGCGGCACAGAACATAACCGGACCGTCAAAGTGTTTTGCCAACAAAGTCTCAGAAATTTCCGGACCGAAGTTACCTAAGTATACGCAAAGAGAATCGCAGCCGGCTTTTTTGATATCTTCCAAAGCTTCGACCATCTGAATCTCGCTTTCTACGATACATACAGGACATTCATAAATGTCATCTGCTCCATATTTTTTTGTGTAAGCTTCTACCAAAGCTTTTCTTCTGTTTACAGAAAGTGACTCAGGGAAACAGTCACGGCTTACTGCAACAATTCCGATTTTGGTTTTTGGCATGTTGTTTAAGTTCATTTTAAAAAACCATCCTTTCTTTATATAAATAGTAATCGTTTACTGTGCCTGATAAAGCAAGCACTCTTGAAACAAAATCAGTACCTTCATTTTATACTATATGTGTGCAAAATGCAACAGAATTTTACACCGGATTAAAAGTCTACATGGTCGGGGTCGCCGTGCATTTCATTTTTGTTTAAGGCGTCAATTTTTTCGATATCTTCGGCGCTTAATTCAAAATCAAAAACCTGCGAATTGCTGAGGATTCGGGCTTCTTTGGTGGATTTTGGAATTGTGACGATGCCGTTTTGCACATCGTAGCGCAGAATAATCTGTGCAATATTTTTTTCATACTTTTCGGCAAGGCTTTGCAGAACCGGGTCGTCAAAGCACGCACCACGGGCGAGCGGACTCCATGCCTCCGGTACGATATTGTGTTTCTTACAGTAGTTACGAAGTTCTTTTCTCGTTAAATAAGGGTTACATTCAAACTGGTCAACGGCCGGTGCAATGTTTGCATGGACACTTAATTCTTCTAAGTGATGCGGTAAAAAGTTGCTTACGCCGATGGCCTTTACAAGTCCCTCTTCATATAATTGTTCCAGCACATGCCACGTTTCTTTGATTTTGCCGGGTATTGGCCAGTGGATGAGATATAAATCGACGGCATCTACACCAAGGTTATCTAAACTTTTTTCGAATGATTCACGCTGGCGGCTCTCGCGCTGCATGTCGTTCCAGAGTTTGGTTGTAATAAATAAATCGTCTCGTGGAATTCCGCTGTCTTTAATCCCTTCACCGACTTCTTTTTCGTTTTCGTAAAATGCGGCAGTATCAATCAGGCGGTATCCGTGCTTAATCGCTGTGGAAACAGCAAATGTTGTTTCTTCTTTTGAGTTATAAACGCCGAGCCCGAAAATAGGCATAGTCACACCATTGTTTAAGGTTACAGTTGATTGTAAAGACTGCATAGGAAATCCTCCTGTTCTGTTTTTTTGAGTAGATTCTATTATATGGAAGCGAGGGTGTCAAGAGGGGGGGAGATATCGAATCAGTCCGAAAGGATTTCGTGAAGGAATTTAAAGAAGTTTCTTTAGTGTGTGAAAAAAAGAAACCTATACATTAGTTTTTCTTTACTGATTCACGATATGCTTTTGGCGATGTGGTGAATTTTCCTTTAAATTGCCGACTGAAATGTTCGACGTTTGAATAGCCGCATTGCTCTGCAATTTTGTATATTGGTAATGTTGTTGTGGCCAGCTTTTCCTTAGCCAGCAGGAGGCGGTGTTCAATAACGTCTTCCATACACGATGTACCGAATTTTTTTTGATACAATTTTTGCAGATGCCTTGTTGAAATGTGTAACTGTTTGGCCATATCCGGAATATTCCATGGAGAGGACGGATTGCTGGCAATATTGATATGAAGCTGCTGCAAAGCCATTTCGTGGAAAGTACTAGAGTTATTGTAGGACAGAGATTCTTTTAGTTTTGAAAAAAGAATCTGAAACAGGGATTGAACAGTGAAATTTTTATATTGGTTTTGAAAAAAATTTTCCACAGCAATTAAGTGAATAAGGCTGCTTATATAAGAGTGATCCATTGCTTTAAAAGGGGTACCAAGAGGTACGCTGCTATTACAGATAAATGGTTCATCGGTATAAAATCGCAGCCAGTCATCACAGAATATTTCATTTTCAAGGGAACCGTATTCCATAGAAGAATAGGGTGGGTATAGAGTAATGCTGTGTGCGGGCATGATAATACGTTTTCCATCTATGATATGGTAAGCCGGTGTATGTGTCATAGTTATCAGCCACCAGTCATTTGACTGATCAGTTACGGTACAGGTAAATCCTACAGGATGCGAAGCATTGCTTTGTACGTAAATAATGTCTATCATAGTTATTCGAAGCCCCTTTGCTGAAAAATTTTGATCCTAAAAATAGAATACACGTTATGGCAGAGAAAAGCAACAAAAAATGCCCCTATATATCATGAAACAGAACATAAAATGTCATAGAAAGAACTATACAGATTTGTTAAGATAAAGGTGAAAATGATTAAAGGTAAGAAATGGAGGCTTGTGAAAATGAAAAAAATTTTTTCAAAAGTTGTTGCCGGGGCACTTGTTCTATGCATGGCGACATTATCATTATCAATCCCATCAAAAGCGGACAATCCAGTTGTGCAAAATATTTACACAGCGGATCCGGCACCGATGGTTTCGGGGGATACGCTGTACTTGTATACATCGCATGATGAGGACAAACTGATAAAAAATTTTTACACAATGAATGACTGGAAATGTTATTCAACAAAAGACATGGTGAACTGGACAGATCATGGGACTGTTTTGTCAAGAGACGATTTTAAGTGGATGGATACGAAGGATCCTCGTGCTTGGGCACCACAGTGTGTTGAGAGAAATGGCAAATTTTATATGTATGTACCGGTTCATAAAAAGAATGGTGGTATGGTTATTGGTGTAGGCGTCAGTGATAAGGCAACCGGACCATTTGTTGATGCTATTGGTAAGCCATTGGTAGATGAGGGGGACTGGAATGACATTGATCCGACCGTATTTATCGATGATGACGGACAGGCTTATTTGTATTTTGGAAATCCTAATCTTCGTTATGTGAAATTGAATGAGGATATGCTTTCTTATGATACGACAATTGGTAAGAAAGGTATAGAATCAATCGATATGAATGAGTCAGGTTTCGGTCCTAAGGTGACGGAAAATGGAAAAGTATCCCGTCAATGCTCTTATGGAGAGGGACCATGGTTCTATAAGCGAGGCAGTCTATATTATATGGTATACGCTGCATTTGGACCGAAAGGAGGAAATGAACATCTGGCATATTCTACAAGCAAATCACCTACCGGACCATGGGAATATCAGGATGTTATTATGCCATCCCAAGGTTACTGTTACACCAATCATCCGGGTGTTGTAGACTTTATGGGACACTCGTATCTGTTCTATCACGATCAGAAATTAAAGGGAGGCGGCAATTATCACCGTTCTGTTTCTGTGGAAGAGTTTAAATATAATGAGGACGGTACATTCCCTACTTTAAATATGACAGAGGACGGACCTGCCCCAATTGCAAAACTGGATCCATATCAGTGGACGGAGGCAGAAACCTATGCAAAAGGAACAAATGTTGAGTCAGAAGGAAATGGCACAGTGGGAGTGAACCTTTGTGACATTAAAAATGGAAGTACGATTAAAGTAAAAAATGTGGATTTTGGTGAAAAGAGTGCGGTTTCCTTTAGAGCTGCCATAGCAAGCGAGAAAAAAGCAACTATGGAATTACACTTGGATTCAGCAGGTGGACCATTGATCGGAACACTTAGTATTGATAATACCGGTGGTGAGTATATATTCAAAATACTTTCTACGGATATAACAAATGCAACGGGAATTCATGACCTATATATGGTATTTAAGGGAGAAGATAAGGTATCTCTGGCTAAATTTGATCACTGGAGATTTGTAGATGAAAAAGGTGCCGATGCAATTCCGGATCCGACACCAAAGCCGACTCCTGTACCGACACCAAAGCCGACTCCTGTACCGACACCAAGTGTGGCGCCGACTGCTACACCGAATGTTACGGAAACACCGGCACCGACTATTGTACCAAGTCAGACACCGGCACTGACACAGTCTTCAGAAAACAAGAAAATAGAAAGCCCACAGCCGAAAGCGACTGTGAGGGCAGTAAAAAAGATTAAAGTGGCTAAAGTCAAGGGTGTAAAAGTAACAGTGACAAAGGCAAAAAAAGCTAAGATTTCATGGAAGAAAGTCAAGAGGGCAGCCGGTTATCGGGTGATGTATTCGACCGATAAGAAATTTAAGAAGGCAGCCGTTAAGATTACTACTAAGAAAGCAAATTATGTTACGAAAAAGCTGAAAAAGGGCAAAAAGTATTTTATCAAAGTAGCTGCATATCGAAAAGACAAAGCTGGTAAGAAAGTATACGGAAGTTTTAGTGCTGTTAAGAAAATTAAAGTAAAATAATAATTACAAGATACTATAGACCTGTTGTAAGATAGGTCTATAGTATCTTTTTTATGCTGAAAAGAGATGGTGCTAGAATTCTTTTTCTGACTAACCCTCGTACGAAATTCATTCCACTATTGCCTAAACCCGCAAAATAGGGTAAACTAAAGAACGTATCTAAGACACGTACTTTCGAAAGGGAGGCAGATATGAGACGAGTAGCTTTTTTGACCAGTGGTGGTGACTGCCAGGCTTTGAACGCAACAATGCGCGGCGTGGCAAAAACGTTGTATAATGCAGACCCGGACACACAGATTATCGGTATCCTTGAGGGGTATAAGGGTTTGATGTATGAAAAGTATGTAGAAATGAAACCGCTTGATTTTTCCGGTATTTTGACGGAGGGTGGAACGATTCTTGGGTCTTCGAGACAGCCGTTTAAGAATATGAGAAAGCCGGATGCCAACGGCATGGATAAAGTGGCGGCGATGGTGAATACTTACCATAAATTAAAACTTGACTGTCTTGTGATTTTGGGAGGAAATGGCACACAGAAATCCGCCAATATGCTGCGGGAGGAAGGCTTAAATGTAGTAGGGCTTCCAAAAACCATTGACAATGACATTTGGGGAACGGATATGACATTTGGTTTCCAGAGTGCCGTGGATATTGCGACTACGGCGATTGATTGTATTCACACGACAGCGTATTCGCACGGAAGAGTATTTATCGTGGAAGTTATGGGACATAAAGTTGGATGGCTTACACTTCATGCCGGGATTGCCGGGGGGGCAGATGTGATTTTGATTCCGGAAATACCATATGATATTGACGCTGTGGTACAGGCAATTCAGAAGCGCACGGATGCCGGAAAGCGTTTTTCGATTCTGGCAGTGGCAGAGGGTGCAATTAGTAAGGAGGACGCACTTCTTACGAAGAAAGAGAGAAAAGCAAAATTAAAGAATAATCCGTATCCAAGTGTTTCCTATAAAATAGGAGCAGAGATTGAGGAGCGCACCGGGCAGGAAATTCGCATTACGGTGCCGGGACACACACAACGCGGGGGAAGCCCGTGTGCGTATGACCGTGTGATTGCCAGCCGCCTTGGGGCAGCAGCGGCTCAGTTGATCTTAGAAGAAAAATACGGATACATGGTTGGATTTAAAAATAGAGAAATCATTCCGATTCCGTTAGAAGAAGTAGCGGGTAAATTAAAGATGGTAGACCCGGATTCTTCCATTATCCGCGAGGCGAAAAATTTGGGCATCAGTTTTGGTGTGTAACAGAAAGAGGCAATTATGTCATATCAGGCTTTATATCGGAAATATCGTCCCAAGGACTTTTCCAGTGTCCGGGGGCAGGAACATATTGTAAAAACGCTCACAAATCAGATTCAGGCGGACCGGATTGGACATGCTTATTTGTTTTGCGGAACGAGAGGAACCGGAAAAACGACGGTTGCCAAAATTTTTGCAAAGGCAGTAAACTGTGAAAATCCGGGACCGAATGGTCCTTGTGGTGAGTGTGCAATGTGTAAGGCAATTGAGGAGCAGTCTTCCATGAACGTAGTGGAAATCGATGCGGCATCGAATAACCGTGTGGATGACATCCGGCAGGTGATTGATGAAGTGCAGTATTCACCGGCAGAGGGACGTTTCAAAGTGTATATTATTGACGAGGTGCATATGCTCTCGACAAGCGCATTTAATGCACTTTTGAAAACATTGGAAGAGCCGCCTTCCTATCTGATTTTCATTTTGGCAACGACGGAGGCACATAAGATTCCACTTACCATTTTGTCGCGCTGCCAACGCTATGATTTCAAACGGATTCAGGTGGAAACAATTGCGGCAAGACTGCGGGAATTATTAGAAATAGAAGGAATTGAGGCAGAAGACAAGGCGCTCACATACATTGCGAGACAGGCAGACGGCGCACTGCGTGATGGCTTAAGTCTTTTGGAACAGTGTATTTCTTTTTATTTCGGACAGAAATTAACATATGAAAATGTTTTGAAAATTCTTGGTGCTGTCGACCACAGTGTATATCACCGGTTGATGGAGGCTTTGATAAAAAATCAGGTCGATGGCGTGATTGCCATTGTGGCTGAGATGGTTGAGCAGGGCAAGGATTTATCACAATTTGTCAATGAACTGATTTGGTATCTGCGCAATCTTTTGGTTGTGAAAACTGCGGATGAGGCAGAGCAGTTAGTGGATATGTCGGAGGAAAACAGGCAGGAACTTTCCCGTTTTGCCGAGCAGATTGAATTAGAAATTTTGTTCCGCTATATCCGTATTTTGTCGGATTTGGCAAATGACATGAAATATGCAAACAATAAGCGTGTCATGCTTGAGATGGCGATGATTCGCTTGTGTCGTCCGCAGATGCAGACGGATTACGATTCTTTGATTCAGCGGTTAAATCAGTTGGAGCGGAAGAATGAACAGTGGCAGGAGATGATGGAGTCCGGCACCTTTGTGGCAGCGCAAAGCGCGGGAACATCTGAGAACAAGTCGGTAATTAAGCCACAGAGAGAAATTCGTCCTGAAGCAGTTCCTGATGATGTAAGAGATGTGGTGGCAAACTGGAACCAGATACTTGGACGAATCGATCAGGTGTCGCGGTCTATGCTTTTAGATGTGAGGATTTCCGTATCGGAGGCTGGGAAATTAGTCCTTGCCTTTACGCAGGGAATGCCTGCCGAGTATTTTAAAAAAGAGGAAAATCAGCAGGTGCTGATTGAGGCAGCCGGTCAATTGACGGGCAAAGAGATTTCGCTAGATGTACGGTTTGTGGAAAATCGTCAGGAAATGAATGCTTTGCCGGAGCTGCGGAATATAATAAAAAATGTAGAAATTGAAATGTTGGATTGACCGACATAGAAAAAGAAAGGAAGAAGAAAAATGGCAAGAAGAGGTGGATTTCAGGGCGGAATGCCGGGAAACATGAATAATTTGATGAAACAGGCGCAGAAAATGCAGCGTCAGATGGAAGTAACACAAAAAGAAATGGAAGAAAAAGAGTATGAAGCGACGGCTGGCGGCGGTGCCGTTACGGTAAAAGTTTCCGGTAAAAAAGAAGTTCTTTCCGTAAAATTGAGCGAAGAAGTTGTTGACCCGGATGATATTGAAATGTTAGAGGATTTGATTGTGGCAGCAACGAACGAGGCATTGCGCCAGCTCGAAGAAGACAGCGCAAAATCCATGGAAGCGTTGACCGGCGGATTGAACCTTGGCGGAGGCTTCCCATTCTAATGAAATATTATAGTGAGTCGATTACAAATTTAATCGAAGAATTGGCAAGTCTGCCAAACATTGGTCCAAAGTCAGCACAGCGGCTGGCACTGCATATTTTAAATCTGCCGGAAGCACGCGTGAAACATTTAGCGGACAGTATATTGACGGCAAAGCAGAAGATTTGTTTTTGCAAAGAATGTTTTAATTTGTCTGACCGGGAATTGTGTCAGGTATGTGCGGACGAAAAAAGAGACCACCAGACGATTATGGTAGTCGAGGAACCAAGTGATTTGGCGGCTTATGAGAAAACCGGACAGTACAAGGGCGTGTACCATGTACTTCACGGTGCGGTGAATCCAATGGTTGGTGTGCAGCCGGAGAACTTAAAACTCAAAGAACTGCTGCAGCGCCTTCAACGGGAAGATATCAAAGAAGTTATCATTGCGACAAATTCCACGGTGGAAGGAGAAGCAACAGCACTTTGGATAAGCAAATATGTCAAGCAGGCGGGGATTAAAGTAACCCGGATTGCCAGCGGAGTTCCGGTTGGCGGTGCGCTTGAATTTATTGACGAAATGACATTATTCCGCGCACTTGAGGGAAGAACGGAACTGTGAGTGCATAAGACATCGAAACAGTCCGAGACTGATGAAATCAGCAAGCTGCATGACAAGATTTAAATGCGTTGTCTGCAGCAGCATCTGACTCCCAAATCCGGAAAGATTGACAATACCGGTGATAAAAATGTCACCTACTTCCGGAAGATTTTTATCAACACCGACGCCGGGACAGAGTGCTCCCTCACCTAACGTGATGTAGCCAACGTGCTCGACGACACCGAGGGATGCGTCAATTGCAATAATCAGCGCGTTTTTATAACAGGAATGAATGAATTGTAAGGTGGCTTCCAGATTTTTAGCATGGATGGGCTGTTCCAGCGTGCCGAAAAGATGGAGGCTGTTTTTATGTGTACTGCAAAAACGTGCTAATTTATGACCGACAATCGGACCTAAGCAGTCGCCGGTGGCGCGGTCGGAGCCGATGCAGACAAGGACGATGTCACGTGAATGGTAATTCTTTTTCTCTAATAAATTCTGAAGTGATGTAGTAAAATTAAATAAGGAACGGCTTTCGCCGGGATTAAAATATTCTGCCATAATAAAAAACCTTTCTGTGTTGTTATTAGCAGTATTCTCATTATTTCCAAAAAACATGCGGAAAAAACTTCAATAAAATTTGTTCTCGGGTTCTGAATCGACAAAATCCGCTTTCCGGGCGTGATATGATAAAACTGTCGATTGAGAAAAAACAATAAAGGGAGGACAAGTCATGCAGTGGACAAGACCAAAAAGTGTTCGGCAGATTGGAGAGATTCCGGGGCGGGGAAGAATTTATATGGAAGATTATGTCATTCGTTTTGTAAAACGTCTGGCAGAGCAAAGTCATGGGATGGAAAAGGCAGCAGTGCTTTTGGGCACGAGCCTGATATGTGATGGGGAGAAAATTTACCAGATTTCAGGCGTTGTGGAAATTCATAATTTTGCAGGGCGGAGCGGTCCGAAACTTACCGATGAAGACTGGGATTATATTTATTCGGAAATGAAGGAAAATTTTACGGATTTGGAAATCGTTGGCTGGTTTTACAGTTGTCAGGGATTTTCTGTTAATCAAGCGGGTCAGCTTCTTCAGATGCATAAACTGAATTTTGAAAAAAGGGATAAAGTATTATACCTTTATGATGAGACAGACGGAGAAGATAGTTTCTTTTTGTATCGCAGCGGACAGTTAGAAAAACAAAAAGGTTACTATATCTATTATGAAAAAAATCCGGAAATGCTTCACTATATGGAGAGGGAAAATAATCGTCATGTTCACATTGTGGAGCAGGAAGATGACCGCGTGGTGAGAAATATTCGTGGTATTATGGAGGAAAAAGAAAAGTTTCGGACAAAGAAAAAGCAGAAGGAAGTACATATGGGGTATGGCATAGCGGCAGTGACTGCATTGATTGTCGTGTTTGCATTTGTTGTACTGATGCAGAATCAGTCAGCACTCAATCAGGTGAAGCAGCAGTTGAATACAATCCAGACGATGAATCAGTCGCATCCCGCAAATCAGGACAAGACGATTGTGGAGACGCAGAAAGCAAAGCTTACGCCGTGCCCGACAACGGTTCCGCCAACACAGGAGGCCACGGCAGTGCCGAGTGTTTCACCAACGCCCGTACCTTCGGCGCCTGCGCAAAATGGCGTTGCACAATAATTCTTTTCTATGCTATAATATAAGTTACCGTAATCAGAGAAATTTTCGATTCGAGTACGAGCAAGAAGGGTAGAAAATGAAAGACTTTTTGAAAAATAAGCAGAAATGGATTGTGGGTCTGGTGATTCTGGGGCTGATGTTGGTTGCCGGTGGCTTTGGTGTGGCCTCTTATTTATATGGAAATCGGTGTTACCGTGGCTATGAAGTGAAAAACAAAGTGAACCGCAGCGACAGTAACAATGTGAATTACCGATATCATAATGGAAATATTTTAAAATACAGCCGCAGTGGTATTAGTGAGATTAATAACGAAGGGAAAAGTTTGTGGAATGGCGGTTATGAAATGAAGCAGCCACAGGTGGACGTGTGTGGCGATTATGTGTCGGTTGCTGATGTGAGCGGGAAACAGTGTCATATTTATAATGGAAAAGATGAAGGCGTTACCGTTGAGACAAGCCTTCCGATTGTGCGCGCAAAAGTGGCAAGACAGGGCGTTGTTGCGATTCTTCTGCAGGATAAGGATTCCAATGTTTTAAACATTTATAATCCGTACAGCAACGCAGAGAGTTTATTGGTGGAAATTCCAACCAATGTTTCGGAGGAAGGATATCCGCTTGATTTTGATATTTCACCGGATGGGAAAAGTGTTGTCACTTCTTATATGATAGCAGGCAGCAGTGATTTTGAAACGAAAGTCAGCTTTTACAATTTTACGGAAGTTGGACAGGACAAAAATACATTGGTAGGCGGAAAGTCATTTGGAAACAAGATGATTGCCGATGTTGAATTTGTGTCGGATGATGAAGTGCTGGTTGCCCACGAAAAGGGGTATTCCATTTTTGGACAGATGAAACAGCCGGAAGTTGTTACGGAAAAAACATTTTCAGATTCAATTAAAAGCCTTGCTGTGGGAGATGATGCGTTAGCTTTTGTCCTGCAAAAAGAGGGAAATGCAAAAAAACAAACATTGAATTTGTATGATTTGTCCGGCAGGGAAAAAATGCAGCAGGACATTTCTTATGAATATGCAGATATGGAAATGTACGGAGATGAAATTATTTTTACGGGAAACCGTTCCTGCAATATTTTGAGAACCAATGGACATGACAAATTTGATTATCATTTTGAGCAGGAGATTGATGCGGTGTATCCGACATCAGATGGACAGGTTTATACACTGATTGATTCATCGACGATACAGAAAATACGATTGCAGACGAAATGAGAAAGGAAAAAACATGAGTACAACACTTGTGGAACTGATTGCCACCGGAATCTTTTTGGTGTGCATACTGGATGGCGTTCATAAGGGACTTTTATTAAAAGTGTTTTCGCTTTTGCGGATGGTTGTGGTGCTTGCCCTTACGATGATTTTGGTGCCGGTTCTAAAACCGCTGTTTGCAGCAAATTCCGAAGTGCAAAGCGGTGCGGCGTATGTAATTGCGCTTCTTGTGGCAGTGATTGCGGTGGGGATTGTAGTCCGTGTGCTGAAATTAGTAGACCACATACCGGTGCTGAAAACCGTAAACCGGCTGGGAGGTGCCATCTTCGGTGCTTGTATTGGAATTGTTTTAATCTGGGTTTTGCTGGCAGTGATAGGAGCGTTTCAGGATGTGGCGTGGTGCAGGGAGATTTCGGAGTGTGCAAAACAGAGTGAAATTCTTCGGACGATTCAGAAATTTGACCCGATGAGTTATGTATTGAAAAAAATTGATTTTCCAATGTTATTTTAATGGCAAATCAATGGAAATAACTGAAAAAAACGGCTTGACAAAGGGAAGTCCACACGATATAATGATTTAGCATGCGTTTCGTGTGGGCTTTTTTGTGTCCTCAAAAATAGGACAACTAGTTCCGCGGACCATGACAAATTAGATTACAGGAGGTGAAAATTAATGCCAACTTTTAACCAGTTAGTAAAGCAGGGTAGAAAATCGGTTGCTAAGAAATCCAATTCTCCAGCACTGCAGTCATCCTACAATTCTTTGAAGAAAAAGTCCGTTAATACGAGTTCTCCACAGAAGCGTGGTGTTTGTACTGTTGTTCGTACTGCTACTCCGAAGAAGCCTAACTCAGCTCTTCGTAAGATTGCCAGAGTTCGTCTTTCCAACGGTATCGAGGTAACAAGTTATATTCCGGGTGAAGGTCACAACCTTCAGGAGCATAGCGTTGTTATGATTCGTGGTGGACGTGTTAAGGATCTTCCTGGTACCAGATACCACATTATCCGTGGTACATTGGATACCGCAGGTGTAGCTGATCGTAAGCAGGCTCGTTCTAAGTACGGTGCCAAGAAACCGAAAGCTGCAAAATAAGCTAATTTAAAAGTACCGGATTAATTTTTGCATCTTACTATATAAAAGTGAGCAAACTTTAAACTGGTGCGGACACAAGTCGTGAGTACCTGTGAATTAATTATTATTAAGGAGGGAAGTAACGTGCCACGTAAAGGACATATTCAGAAAAGAGACGTATTGGCTGATCCAGTTTACAAAAATAAGATTGTTACAAAACTGATTAACAACATTATGCTGGACGGTAAAAAGGGCGTTGCTCAGAAAATCGTATACGGTGCATTTGAGCAGGTAGCAGAGCAGACAGGTAAGGATGCTCTTGAAGTATTCGATGAAGCTATGAACAACGTAATGCCTGAACTCGAGGTCAAAGCTAGACGTATCGGTGGTTCCACTTATCAGGTTCCAATCGAGGTTCGTCCGGATCGTCGTCAGGCGCTGGCTCTTCGCTGGTTGACAACCTATTCTCGTGCGAGAGGGGAAAAGACCATGAAGGAGAGACTTGCCAATGAGATTATGGATGCTGCAAACAACACTGGCTCATCCGTAAAGAAAAAAGAAGATATGCACAAGATGGCAGAGGCAAACAAAGCCTTCGCACATTACCGCTGGTAATTCTTGTGCCACCTATTTTGGAAAAAGGAGGAACTGGCTTTGGCTGGAAGAGAATATCCACTTGAGCGTACCAGAAATATTGGTATTATGGCTCATATCGATGCCGGTAAGACAACACTTACAGAGCGTATTCTGTACTATACCGGTGTGAATTATAAAATCGGTGAGACTCATGATGGCGCTTCCACAATGGACTGGATGGAGCAGGAGCAGGAAAGAGGTATTACAATTACTTCTGCCGCTACTACCTGCCACTGGACTTTGGAAGATCATCACAAAGCTAAACCGGGTGCATTGGAGCACCGTATCAACATCATTGATACTCCTGGACACGTAGACTTTACTGTAGAGGTAGAGCGTTCACTGCGTGTACTGGATGGGGCTGTTGGTGTGTTTGATGCAAAAGCTGGTGTAGAACCTCAGTCTGAGAACGTTTGGCGTCAGGCTGACACTTACAATGTACCACGTATGGCATTCATCAACAAAATGGATAAGATGGGTGCAGACTTTTTTATGTCAGTACAGACGATTATTGATCGTTTGGGTAAAAATGCAATTCCTGTTCAGATTCCGATTGGTCAGGAAGACGATTTCGTCGGATTGGTTGATTTGTTTGAGATGGAAGCATACTACTATAAAGATGACAAGGGCGAGGATATCGAAATCACTGAGATTCCGGATGATTTGAAAGATCTTGCTCAAGAATGGCATGAAAACCTTGTTGAGAAAATCTGTGACTTGGATGATGATCTGATGATGCAGTATCTTGAAGGTGAAGAGCCATCCGTTGAAGATTTGAAGAAAGCTCTTCGTAAAGGAACAATCGCTTGTGAGGCTGTTCCGGTATACTGTGGTTCTGCTTACAAGAACAAAGGTGTACAGAAGATGTTAGATGGTGTTATCGAGTACATGCCTGCACCAACAGATATCCCTGATATCACCGGTACAGACGAAGATGGTAACGAAGTCGTTCGTAAATCTTCTGATGATGAGCCATTCGCAGCGTTGGCATTTAAGATTATGACAGACCCATTTGTTGGTAAGCTGGCATTCTTCCGTGTGTATTCCGGTACATTGAACTCCGGTTCTTATGTACTCAATGCAACAAAAGGAAAGAAAGAGCGTGTCGGACGTATTTTGCAGATGCACGCAAATAAACGTAGTGAATTGGATAAAGTATATTCCGGAGATATCGCAGCAGCTGTTGGTTTCAAATTGACAACAACAGGTGATACTATCTGTGATGAGAAACATCCGGTTGTTCTGGAATCCATGGAATTCCCTGAACCGGTTATCGAGCTTGCTATCGAGCCGAAAACAAAGAACGATCAGGGTAAAATGGGTGAAGCTTTGGCAAAACTTGCTGAAGAAGATCCGACATTCCGTGCTCATACTGATCAGGAAACCGGTCAGACAATCATTGCCGGAATGGGTGAGCTTCACTTGGAAGTTATCGTAGACCGTCTGCTTCGTGAGTTCAACGTAGAAGCAAACGTAGGTGCTCCACAGGTTGCTTACAAAGAAACATTTACAAAAGAAGTCGAAATCGATTCGAAGTACGCAAAACAGTCTGGTGGTCGTGGTCAGTATGGTCACTGTCGTGTTCGTTTCACACCGATGGATCCAAACGGCGAGAACACTTACGAATTCGAGTCTACAGTCGTTGGTGGTGCGATTCCGAAGGAATACATTCCAGCTGTCGACGAAGGTATTCAGGAAGCTGCTCAGGCAGGTATCCTTGCTGGATTCCCGGTACTCGGTATTCATGCGAACTGTTATGATGGTTCTTACCATGAAGTCGATTCGAGTGAAATGGCATTCCACATCGCTGGTTCCATGGCATTCAAAGATGCTATGAAGAAAGGTGATGCTGTACTGTTAGAGCCTATTATGAAGGTTGAAGTTACGATGCCTGAGGAATACATGGGTGACGTAATCGGAAGTCTGAACGCAAAACGTGGTCAGATTGAAGGTATGGACGATATCGGTGGTGGAAAGATTGTTCGCGCATTTGTTCCACTTGCTGAGATGTTCGGTTATTCAACAGAACTTCGTTCTACAACTCAGGGACGTGGTAACTACTCCATGTTCTTCGAGAAATACGAGAAATGTCCAAAGAACGTACAGGACAAAGTATTGGCACAGAAGAACGGATGAGAATGTTAATTCGTTAATGTAACAATTTTGGGGGGTTGCTTTTTTAGCAACTTTCCCATATAATTAAGCTATGTGTATATAGCAGATATTTCTAAATTAAAATTTAAAAAATGTTAGGAGGACGTTTAGAAATGGCTAAGGAAAAGTATGTAAGAAGTAAACCGCATTGTAACATTGGTACCATCGGTCACGTAGATCATGGTAAAACAACTTTGACAGCAGCAATCACAAAGGTACTTGCTGCAAGAGTATCCGGTAACGAAGCTACAGATTTCGAGAACATCGATAAGGCTCCAGAAGAAAGAGAACGTGGTATCACAATTTCTACTGCTCACGTTGAGTATGAGACAGAGAAGAGACATTACGCTCACGTTGACTGTCCAGGACATGCTGACTACGTTAAGAACATGATCACTGGTGCTGCTCAGATGGACGGCGCTATCCTTGTAGTAGCTGCTACTGACGGTGTTATGGCTCAGACAAAAGAGCACATCCTTTTGTCTCGTCAGGTAGGTGTACCATATATCGTTGTATTCTTGAACAAATGTGATATGGTAGACGACGAAGAGTTGATCGAACTCGTAGAGATGGAAGTAACAGAGCAGCTTGAGGAGTATGACTTCACAGATTGCCCAATCATCAAAGGTTCCGCTCTTGGCGCTTTGGAAGATCCAAACGGCAAATGGGGCGATGCTATCATGGAATTGATGAACACAATCGACGAGTATATTCCAGATCCAGAGCGTGACACAGATAAGCCATTCGTAATGCCTGTAGAGGACGTATTCTCTATCACAGGTCGTGGTACTGTTGCTACTGGTCGTGTAGAGGCTGGTACTCTTCACTTGAATGATGAAGTAGAAATCGTTGGTATCAAAGAAGAAACTCAGAAATCCGTTGTAACCGGTATCGAGATGTTCCACAAAGAGTTGGATGAGGCTCAGGCTGGTGATAACGCTGGTGTACTTCTTCGTGGTATCCAGAAGACAGACATCGAAAGAGGACAGGTTCTTTGTCAGCCGGGAACTCTTACATGTCATACAAAATTCACAGCTCAGGTTTACGTTTTGACTAAGGACGAGGGTGGACGTCATACTCCATTCTTCAACAACTATCGTCCACAGTTCTACTTCAGAACAACAGACGTTACAGGTGTATGTAACCTTCCAGCTGGTACAGAGATGTGCATGCCTGGTGATAACGTAGAGATGACAATCGAGCTCATCCACCCAATCGCTATGAGCCAGGGTCTTACATTCGCTATCCGTGAGGGTGGTAGAACTGTAGGTTCAGGCCGTGTTGCTACAATCATCGAGTAATTGTAAACCATAATAATTTAAAGGCTTTCCCAGTTTTGGGAGAGCCTTTTTTTAACGAAAAGTACTAAAAGAGTACTATTATTTTATTAAATTGTTCAGTTTCTCCGCAACTTCTTCGTGCCTATTGGGGTATAGATGACCATAAGTATTGTTTACCATTTGGACTGTGTCACCAATCCGCTCGGCTATCAGTATAGGAGTAAATCCCATGTCAATTAGCAACGATACATGGGAATGCCGTAAATCATGTATGCGTATCAAAGGGACCCCGGCCTTTTCAGAACAACGTTTCATGGTCCCCCGGATCAAACTTTTAGTAAAATCAAAAACCTCTTCCTGGGGCAGCAGTCCATATATGCTATTTGTATAGGCTCGGACTTCATCCATGATAGATTGCGGCATAGTTACAATGCGGATCCCGTTTTGCGTTTTGGGTGGTGTAATTAGGTTTCCTGTACTGCGTAATTGAATAGATTTATTTATATCTATCGTATTTGCATTAAAATCAAAGTCTGCAAGTGTAAGGGCACGCAATTCTCCAAAACGAATTCCGGAATAGAAAAGGATTAACAAAGCAATGCGGGCGCGAATATCTTCGACATGCTCCAGAACCTGATTAAATTGTTGAATTGTCCAAAAGTTTATTGAGCGGGTACGTTTTCCCATATGCCCGGCGCGGTTACACGGATTTACTGGTAAGTTATAGTAATTAACGGCATAATTGAATATGGTCGTAAGCATATTCTGTATACGATCCAGATAAGCATCAGAGTAATCAAGTTCTATCTGGCTATTTTGCCATTCTCTTATATCTTTGGGTGTGATCTCATTAACTTTTTTGTCTTTGAAATACGGCAGGATCCGGTTTTTAAATACATTTCGTTTCCCGTCAATGCTGTTTTGTCGTAATCGATGACTCATATCATCAATGTAATTTTCATATAAGGCTTGAAATGTCATTTCCGGGGTGCCCTGCTGCCTCTCCAGAAATGCGCGTTCCCATTCTTTGGCATCTCGTTGTAATTTGAATCCGGATTTTTTCTTTTGTTTCCGCTGGCCGGTATAATCCGTATAGTAGAATTTACAGTACCATTTCTTTGTTTTTTCGTTGAAATACACAGGCATAGATAAACAACTTCCTTTCCTACGTGCTGGCGGGCATGGTATGAGTGAAAGGGTTGCTTGACAAAGATCTGATTTTAGCATATAATAGACATAACAAGAGAGCCGCGCTAGAAGAAACCTAGCCCCCGGCAAAATAAGAATCAAAAAAAGATAGTGCCTTACTTTACCAGAGCAGGGGCACTATTTTTTGTGTGTTAAAGTGATCAAAGCACACAACATTATTACAAAAGTGAATAAATCGCTATATGTAACCATAAGCACCAACCCCTTTCGTAGTGTCCGGGGGCTGGAACTCCGCCCAGTCGGCTCCCTTGGTAAGTATATTATATTTAAAATTTCTATGAGTTGATTACAAATTGTAATCAAGTGAACCGGTGACAATATGACACCAGTTGCGCCGGCGCAACTATGTTTATCATTATTTGGTATATTCAGGTATTTTTCTTATATCTATTGCATATTCAGTTACTTTTCGCTTCCCGTCCACATTGAGTTCATTATATATTTCTTCTAATTTTCGCTTTAATGGGAATGTGACATTGCTATCGTCATCTTTTCCTATTGCTCCATGAAGAGATATAGTTTTATCTGGCTCTTTGAAAGTGAAAGGCGCATCCATTAAGTAATCAATATCAACGTCAAGTGCTTCTGCAAATTTTACAATTGTTTCATATTTTGGGGTTCTCTTTTCATTTTCGTATTGTGCGATCATTTGTTGAGAACAGCCTAGTATATTTCCTAAAATTTTTTGCGAAAGTCCTTTTTCTAAACGTGCTTGCTTCATACGATTTCCGATACCCATGTAATCAATCACCTCAGGAATAGTATAACACAACAATTAAATAAAATCAAATGTTTGTTAAAAAAAGTATTGACACAATCAAAAGATTGTGATAATATGAGTATACAATCAAAAGGTTGTGTTACACAATCAAAAAAAGTGAGGTGAAAATAAAATGAAAATCAATAAGCAAAAATTACAAATAGCGATGGCAAGAAAGAAAATGACTAACGCATCACTTGCCAGAGCTACAGGAATCACACCACAAACCGTCGGAAATATGCTTCGGGGCTGTTGTGATACGTCTTTGCCAACGGTTGGCAAGGTAGCTGAAGCACTCGGCGTTGATGTAACTGATATTATTGCAGATTAGAAACATGCTGGCGGGCATGGTATGAGTGAAAGGAGAAAAATGAATATGAGTTTATCAATTGAGGAACAAGAAACACACGTAAATTTTTCGCGCGGAGATGAAAGGGCGGTAATTTATACCACCGACACGACACAGATTACAAAATTCAATAAACTAATTAAAATTCCTGACACAGAATGGAAATTAGAAACCGTCACTAAGATAGGTGGTAAAGTAGTGGGATATACTTATTCCTGTCCGATTGAATTTTTGACATTTCGACGTAAACGAACAACTCGACAATATACAGAGGAAGAACGTGAAGCAATGCGTGAGCGTATGCGAAACATCAGCAAAGCAAGAAAGAGTTGATAAGTTGCGCCGGCGCAACTGAAAGGAGTGACACGATGGGAATACCGGTTTTAATACTTGGGGAAAGTGGAGTGGGGAAAACTTCCAGCTTGCGAAATTTTGAAAAGGGCGACTGCTTTATTTTCACCGTAGCAGGCAAGCCACTTCCTTTCCGGAAAGACTTGGATCGGGTAAATAATCCAAATTATCAGCAGATAAAAGCAACATTGGCAAGGCAGCAGTACAAGACTTATGTCATTGATGACAGCCAATATTTGCTTGCGTTTGAAATGTTTGATCGGGCAAAAGATGCAGGCTATGGAAAATTTACGGATATGGCTATCCATTTTAAAAGTCTGATCGATTATGTTATCCGGAATACTCCAGATGATACGATCGTATATTTCTTGCATCATACCGAAACACTGGACGGTGGAAAGATTAAAGCGAAAACGGTCGGGAAGATGCTAGATAATCAGCTGACGCTGGAAGGGCTTTTTTCTGTGGTCCTATTGGCCACGGTAGAAGGAAATCAACATGTATTTGTTACCCAGTCAGACGGATCAAACACTTGTAAAAGTCCGATGGATATGTTTCAGTACAGGATAGATAATGATTCGCGTTTTGTGGATCAATCTATACGAGAGTATTGGAATATACAAACGGTACCGGCAGAAGAGCAGCCTATAACACGTAATGACTGGATAAGAATCTGCAGAGCCGGTGGAAACGTTGAGGACGTAATTACCGCGGCATATATGGGCTTTGGATACGAAAAGGCTAGTCAGATAAAGCGAAAAGATCTTGATGAAATCATACAAGCCACCTCGTGCCTGTATGCTGAACACAAGAAAAATATTATGCAGGAAGGAGATTAGGACTATGAAAAGAATGTTGATGACAGCGCAAGAGGTATCTGATACTTTGGGCGTTAAAAAAAGCAAGGCTTACTCGATTATTAAACAAATGAACGGAGAACTTGCAGAAAAAGGCTATATGACAGTAGCAGGAAAAGTCAGCCGTGTATATTTTCAAGAAAGATTATATGGGGCAGCAGGAAAGGAGATGGAAGGCAATGGCAACTAAAAGAATGTTTAGTATCGACGTGGTGGACACAGACAAATTTCTTGATATGCCTATATCTGCGCAGTGTCTATATTTCCATTTAGGCATGCACGCGGACGATGACGGCTTTGTATCATCTCCGAAGAAAATAGCCAAGGCCGCAAATTGTGGCAATGACGATTTGCGGATTTTGGTAAGCAAAGACTACCTTATCCCGTTTGATGATGGCGTGGTGGTGATAACTGACTGGAGAGTTAATAATTACATACGGACAGATCGCTACAAAACAACGATACACGATAATAAAAAGGCGGTTCTTAAACTTGAAGAAAATGGACGGTATACCATTGGTATACCAACGGTTGACGAACGGTATACCCAGTATAGTATAGATAAGAGTAGTATAGATAAGGATAGGTTAGAGAGAGAGGGAGAAACCACCCCACCCCCACCGATACAATGTAACACAGATGTAACACCCAAGAAGAAAAAGGCAAGCCAGCGTTTTACCCCTCCCACCGTGGACGAAGTAAAAGCATACTGTACCGAACGTGGTAACGGAGTAGATGCACAACGATTTGTGGACTTCTACACTTCCAAAGGCTGGCTTGTTGGAAAGAACAAGATGAAAGACTGGAAGGCAGCAGTCCGAACATGGGAGCAACGGGACAAAAAGGAGGTGGCCGCCAATGATTCAACCGTTGAAGTTGACCCGTGGGCAGAGTATAACGCTGCGTACGGCCAATGGTGCAATACAAGCGAAAGTTGAACGAATACAGGAGACGCTAAGCGGTTACCAGGTAACGTATGACATACAAGGCTACGGACTGGCTGAATACTGGTATGACAAACCGAGAACCGGGGCAAGCGGCGACATATCATTAACCAGAATC
>ERZ836877.1299-NODE-1299-length-38596-cov-17.614255_pt1 | contig 38596 bp, 33 predicted proteins | sample MGYA00519469_ERZ836877 | MGnify/ENA primary metagenome ERZ836877 (study PRJEB31850, sample SAMEA3708809) | human gut metagenome | biome: human gut; feature: human-associated habitat; material: faeces | place: China | collected 2014 ...
AAAGTACAGAAATATATGCAATTTTCGGAACATTTTTGTCAGAATAGATCCCTTGGTTTTCCTTTGCGGATAGCCGTTTTCTGCTCGATCCGAAGCCCTTCCATGAGCCAGCGGAAGCTCTGGGGATCCAGTAACCGCAGTTCTGCTTCTGTCCTGGGCCATTGAAATCTCCCGTTGGATAACCGTTTATACAGAAGGATATATCCATCGCCGCACCAGTACAGAGCCTTGATTCGATCCGTTCGTCTGCCGCAGAACAGGAACAGACTTTCTTCGTCAAAATGACTGCCATACTGCTGCTTCACAACTGCGGCAAGGCCGTCGATCCCAAGACGGAGATCTGTATAGCCGCAGGCAATATAGAAATTCCGGACTTTTGTCAGATCTATCATAGCGATTGGATGGATCGAAGCAGTGCAGCGACAGCCTCAATATCCACACCGACCGGCAGCTTCAATTCTGCACCCCGGTAGTGGATCTGAAGAATCTCCGTTGAAGTCACAGAAGATTCCAGCTGCACGATCTGAGGTCCGGCAGCTTCTGCCATCTGACTGCGGAGTTTCCGGTGCCAGTAGTAAAAGCTTTTCTCGGAAATCCCACGCCGCCGGCAAAATTCCCGTTTTGTCAGTCCGCTGTTGCTGCATTCCTGAATAAGCATTCTCCATGTCTGCGCCCGATAGTCGTCCCGCACTGCCAATACATCTGCCATTTGATAGCATCTCTTCCTTCTTCTCGAAAAACTCACCGTGCGTTTTTCAAGTTTTGGGATATTATCTCACATCCTTGGCCGGGATTCTAGGCGGGTGGTTATTGTGCACTTACCGTCTTTTTCCATCTCAAAGCCGAAGCTGTTAGAATGGGAGAGTAAATGGCCTGACATATATCACCTTGGGCTAACCCGCCCGCCGAGGAGTCGGTCAGCCGCCTCTTTCATTCGCAGCATTCGATTTGCGCAGGTAGAGCCACCTTGTTGCGCTCGTGTCACCCAGGAGATTGAACAGGCAATGAGAAAAGGGCGGAAAGCCATATCCAATCAGAAGGAGGAACAAAATGAACGCAGTAGGGATCGATGTTTCCAAAGGAAAAAGCATGGTGGCTGCCCTGCGGCCAATGGGTGAAGTGGCTTTGCTGCCGCAGGAATTTCTCCATACCGAAGTCGGCCTGGAGCAGATGGCCTACGCCATCATTGCGCTGGGGGGAGATACCCGTGTCGTCATGGAGGCCACCGGGCGCTACCATGAGCCGGTAGCGGCGGCGTTGCATGAGTACGGCATTTATGTCTGCGTCCTGAATCCGCTATTCATCAAGCAAAGTGGTGGCGGTTCTATCCGCAAGGTCAAGACTGACAAGGCTGACGCCATGAAAATCGCCAAGTACGGCCTTGACAACTGGGTGGATCTGCGTGAATATACTCCCATGGACACTGTGAGACAACAACTGAAGCTGTGCAGCCGCCAGTACAACCTCTACATGAAAACGGTGGTATCGCTGCAAAATAACCTCATTTCGCTGACCGACAAGACCTTTCCCGGCGTGAATGAGCTGTTCTCCAGCCCGGAGCGTGCTGACGGCCACCAGAAATGGGTGGACTTTGTCATGACCTTTTGGCACTGCGACTGCATCTGCCGCGTCAGCGAAAAAGCATTCACCGAGCGTTACCAGAAGTGGCGCAAGCGCAAGGGGTATCATTTTAGCGCGGAAAAGGCTCTGGATGTCTACGCTGGGAGTTGTGGCCATTTCACTACGCTGCCGAAGAATGACAACACCAAACTACTTATTACCACAGCGGCACAACAGCTTCTGGCAGGCAAGATAACGTTGGCCGCTTTACGCGCTGAGATGACACGCCTTGCAAAACAACTGCCAGAGTACGATACCGTGCGTGCCATGTACGGCGTGGGTGAGACAACTGCCGCTCAGCTTATGGCTGAAATTGGCGATGTACGCCGTTTTCCTCGCCGCAGTTCCATCGTTGGATTTGCTGGCGTAGATCCGGCTGTAAACCAGTCCGGCAAACATGAGGCACAAAGCACGCCTACAACAAAACGTGGCTCTCCGCATCTGCGGAAAGTGCTGTACCAAATCGTCTGCACTTACCTGAAGAAGTCTCCCGTAGATGAGCCGGTGTACCAATTTCTTGATAAGAAACGCAGCGAAGGTAAGCCGTACTTCGTCTACATGACCGCTGCGCAGAACAAGTTCCTGCGCATCTACTACGCCCGCGTGAAAGAGTGCCTTGAGGCATTCGATGCGCGGCAGAGTTCCACACAGAGTTAAGCGAACGACCAACTTCATCCCGGCTGGCGATACATCTTTCTCCAGCCTGTTTTGTTATGCCCATTTTCAGTCTCGCAAATTTGGCGGAACTTTTTTCGTTTCAGCTATTGACTTTTGTTTGCAGGACTCCTCGGAGTTGACAAATAGCGCGGCAAACGGTAAAATAGTATCAGTGAATAGGTCACAGATGCTTGCGGGGCCTGTGATCGGGGGAGTCCCTGCGGGGGCTCCCTTTTCCTATGGCCCGTCAAGGCTGTTGAGATAGGGATCGACGACCAGATCACTTTCGCCCTCCGTGATGCAGTTGAACAGAACAGCCAAGGTGTATTGCATCGAGTTACGGATCTTGCGCTCCTGATTGGCCCGCAACCGCTGTTCCGTATCGCGCAGCGTCATACTGTCCAGATCGTGGAGCCTGTGACGCACCCTGCTTTGCGGCAGCGTGGCGTTGCCTACCCGGAAACTGTCCGAATAAAAAAGCCGCTCGATGGCCGTTTCAAAAATACGGGCCATCTCCGGCTCAAAAGAGGAGAGCTCACAAGCATCCAAAATGCCGGTAAGCTCTTCTTCGTCCAGTCCCTCCGTAACGGATGGACTGACTTCAATATAACTCCCATCGTTCTTCCTCTTATCAGTATAACTTTGCCGCGGATCCTGCGGTTCCATCTGCGGTTCTTGAACTGCTGCTTTCGCCGTTCTTGAACCGCCTATCCTGCGCTTCTGGGGGATCAAGAGCCGCAATATCCGTGGTTCTTGCGCCGCATTCCTCCGGCTCCATAAATGGCGCGCACTGATAATCCGGATCATCCATGGGCTGTACGCAGGCGAGATAGATCTGGTTGGCATCGCCGCGTCCGCAGCGCTTTTCCCAGATCAGGTGAAGCTCCACCAGCTTACGGAAGGCGGCGGACACCCGCTGCTCACAAATGCGCAGCTCCCGTGCCAAAGCTTTGCGGGGGAAGATCACAAAGACCTCGCCATTGTCATTGACCCAGCCGTTCCTGCGGGAGAGCTGAAAGCGGTTCAGAAGGAAGGTGTAGGCCACCTTGGCGTCCAGGCTCATTTCCGCATAACGTGGGTCGGAAAATAACCATCGCGGCATTTGCAGATGGTGGACGCTTTGTATATCCGTTTGCTTCATAAGTGCAAACGCAGGGCGCTGGTTCAGTTTTGCAGCTTTCATACCGGACCTCCTCATATCGTTTTCTTTGGGGGTTGAAGAGTCGCTATTGACTCTGTGCATAAGACATAGCGGCGATAGACGATGTTTCAGTGGAGATTATTATGCTTGTGCGTAGCTTTCTGTTCCTTCTGCTTCATGGTAAGTTTTCAGGCCGATGTAAGAGACAGGCTGCCCAATGCTGATACTAAAAACATCTCCGGGATGCTGTATTCCATATCCTCACTGAGAGCATCTGATGAATAAAGGTGCAGCCCTTCTGCTACAGTAGAATAATTCGGAATAAGACTGAATAATCGGCATATTTCACTTGCAATCGTCATGCAATCGTAATATAATAACGATAGAAACGATAATAACGATTCCGAGAGGCGCGAGATATGAAGTACGAAGAGAGTTATACGGTCGAACTGAAGCAAGAAATCAATGCCGATTTCAAAAAGGAGATCATCGCCTTTGCCAATTCGGAGGGCGGTGAGATTTTTGTCGGTGTTGACCGTGGTGGCAATGCCGTCGGCGTAGCAAACGCGGAACAAGCAATGGAGCAGATTGGGAATATGATCCGCGACGGAATCAAACCTGATCTATCCGCCTATACCTCTATCAGCTCAACCAAGGAGGCAGATAAAACTATTATAAAAGTCACCGTGCTGCGGGGGGCAAAGCGTCCGTATCATCTGACTGATAAAGGACTGAAACCCAGCGGCGTATTCATCCGACACGGCGTTTCATCTGTCCCTGCTACCGATGAGATGATTCGTGAAATGCTGCGTGAAAGCGATGGTGTAACTTTTGACAAATCGCGGTGCGTAAATCAGGAACTGACCTTTGTTTACGCGGATCAGTATTTTGCAAACGCCCATGTTCCCTTCGGCGAAAGCAATAAGAAGACCTTAAGGCTCCTTGATGCAGACGGGTACTACACTAATACGGCATTGCTCCTGTCAGACCAATGCGAACACAGCATCAAGTGCGCCGTATATGAGGGGACAGGGAAAACCAAATTCAAAACCCGTAAGGAATTTTTCGGCTCGGTTCTCAAGCAGATGGATGAGGCGTATGAGTTCCTGAATCTCAACAATAATCTGAACTCGACCATTGATGGGCTGAAAAGAACTGACCACCCCGATTATCCTCCCTATGCGCTTCGCGAGGCTTTGCTGAATACCATCGTTCACCGTGATTACGATTATTCCGGTAGTACACTGATCAACATCTACGACGACCGGGTTGAGTTCGTTTCGCTTGGTGGACTGGTGAAGGGACTGACGATGAAAGATGTGATGGGAGGCGTGTCCCAGTCAAGAAATTCGGTGCTTGCAAATGTCTTTTACCGTCTGGAACTGATTGAGAGCTACGGTACAGGCATTCAGCGCATTATCGAAAGCTATGCGGATTACCCCAATAAGCCCATCTTTACGCCTGCGCCCGCTTCCTTCGTCGTAATACTGCCGAAAATCATTACGTTGACAGACGACAACATGAGCAATGCGGAGAAGACGCTGCGTTTTATCCGCCAGCGCGGCAAGGTCAGTCGGAAGGAAGTCGAAACTCTGCTGGGCAGCTCCAAATTCCCCGCGATCAGTGCCTTGAACGAATTGCTCGCGGAAAATAAGATCGTAAAAACGGGGGCTGGACCTGCGGTACGGTACAGCGTATCGGAATAATCGTCATAAAATCGGCATGGCATAACGATACAAACGATAATAACGATAACGGCGTTTGGCTGTAACAGGCCGGACGCCGTTTTCCCATGTCCGAACGCGGTTATTCCGCCTGCTGCCGTGGGGCAGGCTTCAGCTCCACCATGCCGAGATCGTCGCCATCCACCTCATAGGTAAAATCATCGTCCTCTGCCGTAGAGATCGGCGGCTCTGCCTGTGGGGTAGGCGCCCGTTCTTCGGCAGGGGACTTTTCTTCCTTCTGTGGCGCGGTGACCGGCTTCTCCTGTGCCTTTTGCTTCCATGCGGGAATGTAGTCCACCACGCGGCAGGTCGTAAGTCTGGCGAAGTCCGGTAATTCTTCCGGCGTCAGCTTATAAAGCAGCGCGGGCCGGTGACCCTGAAACAGCGCCAGACACTTTTGTTGATCCAGACGCAGCACCTCATCCGGCTGCATCAAGTCCCGCTGGATATTACTGCGAGTCTTGGAATAGGGCCGGGTGCTGTTATAGATGGGTGAGAACAGGGGCTGCATGGGCATCTGGTTATTGGTGACAGCGATGGTGACCTTGCCGCACTTTTCCGAGATGTACTTGGCGGAGGTCAGATCGTTGCAGCCCATGTAGATGGTCTGGTTAAAGGTGTTGAGCTGATTTTCCCATTCCTTGCCGGGGTATCGCTGCTGCCACTGGCTAAGGCTCTGTACCACCACCTGACACGCGATATTGAAGCCGCGCACACTGTTCAGCGCGTCGGCAATACCCTCCATGTAGCCGATGTTGCAGTATTCGTCCAGACAGAAGTTTACCAGTACCGGCAGCCGCCCGCCCTTGCAGTGGAGCCGTGCGTAGTTGGAAAGCTGCGGCATGGCCAGCGAAAAGAACAGCGAGCTGAGAAAACGGTAGGCACTGTCCTGTGCGGAAATGATGATGAAGTATGCACAGGGCCGCTGTCCCGGCAGCACGAGGTCTACATCGTGGTTGCGAGTGATGGTGTCCACCAGCTTGTTCTGGAAGATGGCAAGCCGGTTGCCAAGGCCGGTGATGATGTTGCCCCATAGATTTTCGCGGGCCTTCAGGAACAGCCCATGATGGCCCTTGGCGGGGTGATCGGGCGGCAGCGACGCCAGTGTGCGGTTCAGCTCATTGACGCTCATGGTGGCAAGGATCTGATACACGTCGCCCAAACCCCGCTGCTCGATGGGCAGCAGATCACCCTTTTCATCCCGCAGATTGCAGACATAGTGGATCAGGGCCATCAGGAGATTCAGCTCCGCACGGCTCCAGAAGTCATCGGCCTCTTTGGGGCTGGAGGTATTCTGGATGATGGTGTTGGCCACCGTCTGTACCAGATCCGTTTCTGTGTCCAGTCCATAGAGACAGTTCCAGCCATCTGAGTGCGCCATGTCCAGAAAGTTGACTGCTTTGACGTAATGGCCGTTTTCACGGAAGTAGGGGGAAAGCTGCTCGAACAGTTCGCCTTTTGGATCAACGCAGAATACGGACTCCTTTCGCTGAGCGCAGCCCATCAGAAAGGGCAGGATCAGGCCGCGGGTCTTCCAACTGCCCGGCGCACCGATGCAGAGAAGGTTGTTGTTTTCGCTGGGTACCATGCGATGAGCCACATAGGCGGCGTATTTGTCCGGGTCTTCCGGCCGTTCCTTGATCTTACCCAGCAGCATCCCTGAGACGCTTTGTATGGGACCGATCTCCAGAAAGGCTTCCATCTCCCGCTTGGTGAGAAAGCCGGAGGAGCCGTGCGTCCCGTCCGGGAGAATATCAAAGCCCCGTGGGTCTCGCGTATACTTATAGCCGGAAAGCCAAAGGTACCCACGCTTGGTCACAAGGCAGAACATCAGCACGAAGAACGCAGTGGCTTTCAGCCCAAAGCCGGAGAATATCGCCAGCCAGTTGCAGATCGGATCGAATATCCAGATGGTGGTCACATCCTGCCCCGTGTTATGAAAGACGGCGTCAATGCCGAGACGCATGGAGTTCAGGAGCATTCCGTAAAAATACCAGCACACCAGCCCAACGGGGATGTAGAGGGGCAGCATTTTCTTATGCCGCTGGAACCATACGCCCCAGCGGGCTTCAACGGTATCCTCCAGCTTTTCCAGCAGCTTTGATAGGCGGGGCATGGATCATCTCTCCTTTTTCTGTGACATAGGGGGTGTCCGGTGGACGGTAGGGCTTCGGCGTTTTACCCAGCAGCTGCGTGATGGCATCCTCGGTCAAGGTAAAGACTCGCGCTTTTCCGGTGTCCCTGTAGCGTGGGCCCCACACCTCTGCCACCTGCTGCGGCAGAGCGGCCAATACGAACTGCGAATGACCCTGCTCTTGCGCCAGCGTATAGGCGGCGTCCACACGGCGCAGCTCCATGTCCGCCGCCAGCACGAAGGGCTGCCCCTGAAACAGCGCGTCCCAACAGGGACGGTCAGGCGGTGGAGGGCGGTAATGGCCTTTCAGCGCCAAGCGGGTTAAACGCTGGCGGTAATCTGGCTGAGCCATGATCTGAAGCTGTGTCACACCGGTATCGTCGCAGGGCAGAAGATAAACCGACTGCTGGAACCAGCGGGCAGCGGCGCCGTAGGTCATGAGCTTGCTTTCCTCTCCTGGTGTGGGCTTATCCAGCTCGGTAAGCATATCCGAATAGCTTTCGCCGCAAAAAAGGAAGCCGCGTGTTCCGGGCAATTTTGCTGTATTGTTCTGAAAGGCGGACAGCTCATCCATGGGGCAAAGGCAGCCGATGTCCGGACAGACATAGTGCGCGGCACAGAGCAGATCCCCCACGTGGAGCAGCGCCGCCGTGCGAGTGCTGCCCCATGGGTTACGGCCCCGACCACGACCGGCAGAGGTGAAAAGCAAGGCGTTTCCCTCCGCCAGCTCATCCGGCTGCGTGGCATAGACGTTGATACCGGACTGGTAGGCTGTCAGCAGCAGAGAAGCAAGCCGCAGCCGCCGCACGATGGCATCCGCATGGTACGTTCTCGGCGTATCCGGCAGCCATATGGTTCCCGCCAGCAGCCGGCGCCCCTCTGCGGTAAGGATCAGAGCCTCACTTTTGCTATGGTATTTGATGAGCTTCATCGCCAGCAGGTTCGATAGCTCTGTCTCGCTGACGACCCGCAGCAGCTGTGCGGGTCGGATATATTGGCACCATCCCAGCAGCCGCAGCGCCTCGATCTCACGCACACAAAAAACCATTCGCACCCTCATTCCTGTGAACGCCGAAAGCACCCTTACACCGTGCCGGTGTAAGGTCACTTTCGGCGCCTTTCTCGCATCAAATCTGTTGGCTCCCCGTAGAAGGCAGTTTTTCCACCGCTGCGGGCAGGAACAAGGGCACGGAAAAGTTTGCCGGCAAAAGGCCTTGCGGGGCGTATATACCCAACAGATTTTGCTTTCTGAGGAAGCGCGGGATTTTGCTCCGGTTTGGCAGAAAACCTGTTGGGTGTTTCTGTCTCAATAGAGCCCGGTAACACTGTAATCTCCCGCCCGTGCAGAGAAGAAATCCGGCGCGTCCTTCATGTCCAGTACGGTGATATGACACACATTCTGGCAGCTCCGTGTGGAGAGCAGTGCCACCGACAGCGTATACTGGTCATCGTCGGGGATCACCCTGCCCTTGATGGCGTTGCTGACCGCTTTCCAGCCCTTGTTGTCCTGATCGAAAATGTGGCGGCCATCCACATCGCTGTATTCCTCGATCACCAGCAGTGCGCTATTGAAGTGAGGGAGCTGTCCACCGCAGGCTTCATAGGCATCCAGCAGTTCCACCAAGGTTTCCGTCAGCCATGTGGGCGGCTGGAACCGACAGTGGGGCAGCAGGGTATTGATGCGGATATGAAGCCAGTCGATGCCGATACGTTCCACGCTGCCTACAACCTCCAGCGGACGGAGGGCGCGCCCCCGTTTATACCCGCCTGTGCCAGGACTCTGCTGTTCGCAGAGGCGGCGGAGCTGCAAGGCGGTATCCTCAAAGCTGCCGCACAGCTCCTCCAGCATTTTCTGGAAGGTGCCGGGCGGCAGATTGTCCGCTTGGATCAGCAGCTTGCGGGCGTCTACGGCGGCGTCTTCCGTCAGGCGCTGGATCTCCCGTAAATCAGTTTGTTTGCTCATTTGCTTCCTTTCTTTCGGGCCTGCCGGTCGGTGGGTGATGTGGTAATGGCGTCATATTCCTTTTTCGTGACATGGAAGGCCACGGGGACGTGGTTATACCCGATGCACAGCAAGCCCTCCCCGCGCCGGAAGCGTGTGATCTGCCGTACCTCCTCTTCCGAGAGGTTGAGGATCTGCTGAATGAGGCGGGCTTCCTGCTCCTCCATCTGCATGACGAATTTAATACGGCTGGAGTCCAGAATGCCTTTGCCATATTTGCCGCCCTCCAGACTGAATAAGTCCTGCATACCCTGCGTAGAGGTGATGGCAATACCGCCAAGTCCGCGGATGGTCTTGACCATCTCCTGCACATAGGCAGCGGCCAGCGGATTGGAACCGGCGCCTACCAGACTCCACAGCTCATCCGCAATCAGGGCGGACAGCTCGCCGCCTGCGTTCATGATGATGTCGTTGGCCACGTCGATGGCCCAATAGATACCGGGCAGGATCAGATCGTCCGGCATACCGGAGGTGTCCAACACGATATACTTGTTGTCGATGCTGATGTGATTGCGGCGGCCCATGGCGGCGGCAGAGCCGGTCACATAGCGGGTCAGCACCACTGCCAGATGCTTGGTTTCCGCCTTTTCCAGCAGAACGTTGTACCAATCGGGAATAATGGGCATTTCCTTGAATGCTCCGTTTTCATCCACCACGGAGGCGTTGTCAAAGGTGATCCCATAGCGGTCATAGCACTCTACCAGTGAGGCGTCCAGATAGTTCTTGTCTTCCTCCGTGAGATCCTTCTTTTGCAGGGAGTACCAGATGATGAGCCGGGAGATCTTATCCGCCAGCACGGAGTCGTCCCGCGCCGCCAGCTCTTGTATTCCGGCATAGGCGTCCAGTGTCTTGCGGCGGATAGCCATGATGTTGGGGCAATCCCGCGAAGAGGGTGACAAACGTAGGTACAGGCCTCCCAGCTGCTCGCAGTTGGGGCGGAACTCGTGGCCTTTCTTGGGAATGACGCACACCACGCGCTTTCCCTGCTCCCGCAGGCGTCCGGCCAGGCATTGGAGCGTTACGCTCTTGCCGGCGCCGGAGTTGCCGCCGATCCACCAGTTGCCGTTGGTGTATTTGTAGTCGTCGTAAGGGTCGAGGAATACTGGGGACTTGTTGTAGAGGTTCAGCCCCAGAAAGATGCCGTTGCGGTCGCTGTGCTCATAGGACACAAAGGGGAATGCCGCAGCTACGCCGGTGGTCAGCGCGTTGCGGCGGCTCTTGCGCTCAATGTCGGCATCCAGTGTGACCAGCGGTAGTGTGGAGAGGAAGCCTTGTTCATTGGCGTAATCGCAGCGGCGGGCGATCATGTCCACCGATACACACAGCTTCTCCACGGCGGTGACGCGCTGCTCCAGCGTATCCGGATCATCCGCCACCACTTCGATGAGGGTGTGCATATAGTAGAAGTCCTCCCCCTGCCGGTTCATGACGTCCTTCAGGTAGAGACCGGAGGTGATGGCACTGTCCAGTTCCTCATAGTCCTGACGGGTATCTCCCACATCCCGCATTCGACTGCGGTTGAGCATGGTGGTCTGTGCAATTTTGGAGAGGATCTTTTCCCGGTTCTGGCGGGTAAAGCTGAAGCTGACATTGACGCCCTCGCCCGCCTCCACCAGCGGCGCAAGCCAACAGGAGCCGACTGTGGTGCTGTAGCCATAGCCGGTGATGTAGAGATAGGCATGAAAAACGCCGTCCACTACGATGTAGTCACGGCTTTTCGTATCAATGGCGGTGGGGGAGAGAATGTCCAGAATGGTGGTAGAGCCGGCTTCCAGCTCGGAGAGATCCGGCCTTTCCGGGCCGAACAGCAGCCGTTTCAAAAGCGGCTGCTTCTTGATAACAGGCTCGGCATCTGCCGGTGGTATAGGTTTCTTTTGCTTTTTCATGGTGATACTCCTTAATAGTGATCTATTTCAAAAACATAAAATGAAACACATCAAAAACATAAAACGAAATCCTTCAAAAACACAAAACGCGACCGCATCATGTCTGCGCCTCATATACGCCATGCACCGCCGTGGTCATATCAAACACGCCCTCCGGCAGTTTGACGCGCTGGCTGGTGCGCTTGTTGATGATCTCATAGAGCAGCTCCAAGGCGAAATCGTCCGCATAGCGCGGCTCCTGCACCTCCAGCTCGCACAGATCCAGATAGCGGCGGGCGGTGTCAGCCTCCTCATTGAGCCGCTGGATAATGCCCTGTACGGTGTTGGGGGACGCCCGCATCTGCGATTCATACTGGAATACCATAAAGAACCGGTGCTGCAAGGCATTGCTGGCCACACCCATGCCGATGTCCTGAATGTTGTCCTGGATCATGTCGCGGCAATAGGCGTTGTCCTCGTTCTTCGCGTACTCCTGCATCCGTTCAACGTAGCGTGATATGTCGGCAGGCAGCGTCCGTGCCTCAAACTGCATATGATCCGGCGCGATCTTCAGATATGCGCCAAAGGCTTCCACAATGGCCTGCCGGTCCTCAGCAGACTTCAGGTAGATGTTCACCGGTACGATCTCAAGGATCTTGATAAAGCGGTTGTCCTTTGTAATGACCACACCGCCGATGATGTTCTTGACGGGCAGCCAATCCTGAATGCTGCCCTGATAGCTGGCGGTAGCGCCGGTCTCCACACCGCCGCCAAATAGCGCTTTTTTGATACTCATGCCGTTACCACTCCTCTGAAAAACATCATGCGCCTGCGGCAGTGCCATGCCCACCAGCCTTTCAACCAGCGTGTCAGACTGTCGTCGCTGACGCCCATCAGCCCAAAGCCGCCGATGGGGACGACCAGCGAGACGGTCACGATGATCTTCGGCGTCAGGGAGAAGGGCAGATATGTCAGGCACACATACAGCACCGGCAGGCATAAAAGAAGGGCCTCGATGAGATTGCGGATCTCAAACAGGCCCAGGATCCGTCCGGCATTGGTAAAGTTGACAGGGATGTAATAGGTGTCAGTGTTCATCCTTGACCTCCTTCACGGGCTGCAAAAGCTGCCCTTTATAGGTTTCATATTCTTGCCTCAGCTCCTCCGGCGCACCTTCCCATTCCGCCAGCAGCCGCTCCATACCGAGACAGAGCAGATGTTCGTGGTACTCGGTGGGCGGAATATCCGCCAGCTCCATGCGGCTGAGATGCTGGTTGCTGATGTTCATGCGTCCGGCAAGAGCTTTCAGTGTGATCTTATATTTGATGCGCAATACGCGCAGACGGGTGGGAACGTACATTATCCGGCCTCCCTGTATTCGATGTAGGGGATGCGGCACCAGCCCTGCCAGCCGCGTCCGGCGACCTCCGTCCGTACTACGCCGTACTTAGTACCCATGGCCTCCACCGCGTAGCCGTTGCCTACATAGACGCCGATGTGGCCCTGTTTCCATAGGGCAATGCCCACAAGCTCCGGCATGGTGTCCATCGTTCCCGCCATACCGGCCTTCTGGGCGTTGGCGTACATCTGGTCAGCGCCGACATCGGGCATTCCGTTTGTCCCGTAGTTGATAGAGCCGCTGGCAGCATCAAGCCACCCATAGCCTTTGATAAGCCCAATGCAGTCCGCTGTGCGTCGGCCCAGCCAGTTGGCGCGGATAAAGTCCTCATATTTCCCGACGCCCTCCGGATACTGCTGGAGCTTGTAGTTGAACAAGGCTTCCGTCAGGATATTGCCATAGGTGCCCCAGCAATAACCCCAATTGTTCTCCCACGCCTGCATGGCGTAGGCGGCAAGGTCTACGTTGTTCTTGGTGGAGGGGCTGACAAAGCCGGACGTATCAATGGTGTCGCCGTAGCTGCCGCCATGCTCATAGTCTCCGGTATAGCCGGTGTCGCCGCTGTAATTGGGACGGTATGGCGCGTAATATTCCGCATATTCCTCCAGCGCGTCGCTCTCGGTCAACACCTCATACAGCGCCCCCGCCCATGTGCGGGCATCTTCCTCAAAGGAGAGCTGATCCATAAATGCCTCCGGGTCAAGGTGGTCAATTTTGATGACCAGTGTTCGCTTGAGCAGACCGCCGAACTCGAAGATGTTCAGTGTCGGCTCATAGCGGAGCCGGGAGGTCGCCAGTGACAGCACGGCCTCCGTGGTCATTACCTCCAAGTCCTGCTGATAAGCCACAGAGCTGATAGCAATGAATCGGCGCAGGTCATCCTCATCAAAGTCGCTGTTGATCTCCACCCCGTCGATCTCTATGCCCTCCTCTTCATATTGCTGGATAAGGCTTGTCACGATGGCGTCGATCTGCGTATTCTCAAAGTCCTCCAGATCCATATAGAACCCGCCCAACGTCATGGCTTGCCCTGTCATGCGGGCAACGGATGCCGTCCCGGAGGAGGAAAAGCCAAAGAAGATATTGGGGAGATAGGCGAAAATCAGCATAGGCAGCGCGATCAATGCCACCAGTACCCAGATTGCCAGCTTGGCGAGAAACGGCGCGGCCTCCTTTGCCGCCGCCACGGCGGCGCCGTGGACACCGCCCGCTGCGGCTGCCTTGGCGATCCTCGCGGCACTGACAATGCGCCGTGCCATGTCGATGCCGCTGTGCTGACGCTGATTATCCTGCATGGTCATCGTCCTTTTTCTTGTCGGTCCGCTTGCTGCTCTTGGCGTCCTTCGGGACAGAGCGGCCCGATACGGTGGGCTGTTTCACCTGCGTAGGGATATGCGGCGTCTGCTTGGGCGTACCTTGGGTATTCTTCGTGGGGCTGACGGTTGGCCTGCGGGTGCTGTGGCTCATTCCTGCGGTATCGGGACGAACTCCACTGCGCTGACCTGTGACCGATGTAGTGCGGGCGGCACTCCGTTCCTGCGGTATCGTGCTGGAGCGTGGTGCCTTGGTCGGAGCATTGGCAGACGCGGGAGCCGGTCGCGCGATTTTTCCCGCCACAGTGGAGCGGGCGGGGCCGGTATTCCTGCTGTATCGGCTCTCAAAAGCAGAGGTCGCCGTATGCTGCTGGGCGGCAGAAGCGGTATGCTGCTGCGCACCCGCCTGCACATGGCTGCTGCGGCTGACGGTATGGCCCGCTTTTCCTGCGGTATCGGAGGGCGCGATCTTCTGCTCTCCGGGGACATGGCTCACAGGACGGCGTGTACCGGGCATGACAAAGCTGCGGTCTGCCGCTGCAGACGCTGTCTGCGCGGCCGGTTCCGCACCGAATGCCCGCGGCTCAGTCTGACGGGGTGAGCTGCCGGACTGCTGCTCGGAACGTCTGCTGTCGGCAAAGGTGTTGACCGTGTTGACGCCGCCATAATAGCGCCCGCCGCTGGCGGGCTTGCTTCCGGATTTGGTCTGCGTCTGTGCGCCGGTTTTTCCTGCGGCAGTGTTTTTTCCTGCGGTCTGCACAACACGGGAGGCCATCGTTCGCGCCACCGTATAGGTCAGCACACCGGGGAAGGAACGCCCCAGAGAGTCGCCGCTGATGGCAGGATTCAACCCGATCCGCGTGATGATGGCATCGCTCTTCTTGGCTACCTTGACTACGGTAAGCACCATCACGATCCATGGTAGTACCGCTATCCCACTAGGGTGGAAGGACAGGATCGACAGCAGCATTTTGACGAACACCACATTCATCACCATCAGCAGACACATGGAGCCGTACATCCGGCACCAGCCGGAGAAAAGATCCGAGGTACTGCGGCTGCCTCCCACGCCGAAGGCAAGCGGTGCCGTAATGGTCAGCACCGCCAGAATGAAATACCTCTCTGCCATCTCAAAAAACAGTTTACAGGTCTGAAACATGACGATGAGACCGAAAACGATGACCAGCAGCCACGAAGCGGTCAGATCAACGAAAAATCCTTCATCCGGCAGCTTGATGGCCGCGGCGTCCGGCATCTGCACCATGTCGATGATAACCGAGGTCATATTCAGGCAGATGTCGCAGATCTGCGGACTGGCCACCAGCAGGAAAGAAAAGACAAAGGTGCGGGTGAACAGCAGCTTGGGGTCGTCGGCCTCGAAGCCTACACCGGCCATCATGCTGCGGGTTGCCTGAAACACCAGGTTGCCCAGCAGCAGCGCCCAGCCTACGCCCAGCATGATCTGCCGGATGGTCGTGATGATGGGCATGTATGTTTCCAGATAGGCAAAGTCGAGGCTCATCAGGTCAAAGAGCACCGAGGAAAAGTATTCCTAACACTCTAGTATCAGCCCGTATATCCATTCAAAAAAGCCCCGAAAGAGCAGCGCAAGCATAGTCGGTCACCCCCTCCCATTCGAGGAATGTGATATTTCACGGCTCCAGTGTGGCAAGTCCCTGAAACAGCGGGACAACATAGGCGATAAAGGCGCCGATGCCGTTGATGATGGCCCACGCCAGCCAGATACGCTTCAGCCAGTCCCATGCCTGATCCGATTTCTGCTGGGTGTTGGACATCTTCGCACCGATCACGGCGATGGCGGTCATAAGACCTGCCAGCACTGTGCTGACCGAGGCGATATGGGTATAGATGTCCTTGATGATCCGGCTGGCCGCTGTCCACATATCCTCCACGGCGTAGACGGGAACCAATAAAAAAAGCCCTGTCAAAAACAGGACACAACAAAAGAGATAGACCTTGTATGCGGTTTTCATGTTCATTCAGTTTCCTCCATAGTGGCAGATGGTTCGTTTTCTTGCAGGATATCTGATAAATGCGCGGCGAAGGCACGCATGAAAATGGGGAGGATGTCCTTGCTTCCTGACAGCCACCAGATGGGGTCAGGCAGACCGCGGCGCATGGCGTCATAGGACATGGACAGTGCCAGCAGTGCTTGGCGGGGCCGGTTCTCCGCTTCCTCGCTGATAATGTGCTGGCAGATGCCCGCCGCGCTCTCATGACTCTCTACGGAGTCACAGAGCTGGTCGTAATAGAGACCGGCGCTGACATAGGCCAGCGGTCGGATAATGCTCTCATCCGGCGTTCCATCCGGTGTGAGCAGCCCCATCCGCCGCAGCCGCATGGCGGCGGAATCATCAAAGGGCGTAGTAATATGCGGCGGCATTCGCTGTGCGTGCATGCTGATCCTCCTTGCGGATTAAGTAGCCATCACAATAAAGCAGCTTAATATTCGTGCGCTAAGCTACTTTATCGTGATGGCTATATTCAAACACACTTATTTCGTGTGACATTATGTTGTCTTTCTGCTTTGTTAGTGGTATACTAAAAAATAATAGTAAAATGGAATTATCTGCTTTGATATTATCCTAAAAAGGAGCATTTATGATTAATATATACTGTGATGAGAGTTGTCATCTCGAACACGACAAGGCCAAAGCTATGCTTCTAGGTGCAATTAGTTGTCCAGCCAGTGAAAAGAACCGCATTTACTCTGAAATTAGGTCGATTAAGCAAAAGTATGGTGTTTCATCTTGGACCGAGATTAAGTGGACCGCAGTTTCTCCTTCAAAAAAAGCACTATATATCGCATTGATTGATTATTTTCTTCAAGAAAAATCATTGTCCTTTCGAGCAGTAGTTGCAAAAGATAAGGCTAATCTGAATCATGCGAAATACAATGGCGGTAGTCATGATTTGTGGTATTATAAGGCATATTATTATCTTCTTGATGCGATGATTGGATACTCTGATGAATATCGAATTTTTATAGACATAAAGGACACTTGTGGCGGTTCAAAAGTTCAAAAACTGCAAGAGGTGCTTTGTAATAATAAGTATGATTTTAAGCACGAAGTTATCAAAGATATTGAGCAAATTAAGTCTAACGAATCTGAGATTTTGCAACTGGCAGATTTGATTATGGGGGCGATCGGTTTCTATCATAACGGTCACTATAATGAAGCTAATGCTAGTAAAGCTAAAATTGCCGTTGTGGATAGACTTTTTGAACAGTATAAAGTTGCGATTATTAATGGAACAACTCGTAACGCGCCGAAGATGAATATCTTCTTGTGGAAGTTGGTGAAATAAGTAATGTTCGGAGGACTGTCTTCACCATTGCCCCTTACAGGAGATTTCAACAAGGACATTGAAACAGCGTATACATATTTTCAGCGAGAGCTAAACAATCGACAGAAGCGCCCATCACTATTTGACAAGCAGGTTTTCATTGAAGCACATGAGCAAATAGATGGGCGCCCGCAAGGTTTTTGGCATATTATCAGCCTTGAAGAAAAGCATCGATTTGAAATTTTACCTTGCGTAAATGACCAAAATATTTCTTTGTGTTCACAGAACTGTACGAATTCCCACCATACAGTCTTAATTAAAAACGAGAGTGAGCGGCGAAATATTTGCTTGTTGCGAGCAAGTCGCTTACCTTGGATTGTGGATATTATAAGGCTTGCAAATAGGGACGATTCGAGCGTATCTGTTTGGTTTAAATCAGAGAATGGAAAGCAATCCGGGAAACTTTATCTACGCTATAATCATGCTGGCGCAGACTATATTCTTATTTTTTCTGCCGAAAAGCATTTTTATCGATTGATATCGGCGTACCCTGTTTTTTACAGCAGAGATAAAGCGAGGTTTGAGAAAGATGCAGAGAAGTATTGCTGGTCTTACTTTGAAAGAAAATAAAAAAAGGTTGCCGCATTGCGACAACCTTGGTCTCCTTCTACAACATGGTAGATGAGATGAGCGACAATATAGCACAATTAGTGCATCTTGTCAATATCATTGTATCACTTTTTTAAAAAAAGTCAATACAACAAATGGGGCCCTTCATAGATTATGTGCTTTTTTTAAGAAGTTGCACACTTCTGTGCAATTTCTTTCAAAAACTCCAAAAACATCTCCTCCAATTCCGCCTCGCTGTCGATCTGTTCTAAGTACGGCGCAAATTTCCTGCGGTCGAAGGTGATCTTCTTAGACGGTGCGGAGCGCTTCTTATCTACGGCGGCGCGGGCTTCCCGCCATGCAGCGTAGATGGCCTGCTTATCCGCTGTGGGCGGCGGGCATTTCTGCGTGATGTGGTTCAGGGTGGCCTTGTTCAGCCGATACCCTTCAATGCGGCACATCTCCACAAATGCCTCTTGTGAGGCTTCATCGTAGTCGGCAATCATATCCGCACAGCTCAGCGGCAAGTGCCGGGGATCGTTTTCCAGAATATCCGCCAACGGCGGGATCAATCTGGCCAGTTTGACAGCCTTGCGGATCTCATATTCTGTGACACCAAAGAAATCCGCTACGATTTCTCTTGTTAGGAACTTCTGGCGATTTTCGCCAGAAGTTCCTAAATCCGTCCGCTCGCCTTGACGCCGCTTCGCTTCCAGCATAGCTTTGTATGCCTTGCCGCGCTCGATGATGGTCAGTTCCTGCCGCCGCAGCAAATTGGTGGCCGTGGCGATGATGATGGCGCGGGCATCGTTGGCCGCGACCACCTCAGCGGGAATCGTGTCATGCCCGGCCATACGCCATGCTGCGGTACGATTGTGTCCGGCCAGAATCTCATACTCATCGCTGTCGGGAATACTCCTGACGATGATACGCTCCAGCAAGCCCTGTTCAAGAAGCTGCTGGGCAAACGCACGCAGTTTTTCCGGGGAATATGGGTGAAATCCGATATCAGTGGTGAAAAAGGGACGCAGCTTATCTACCGGAAGCTCGCGGATCGTAGAAGCTGCCGCGGGAAGCGGATCGATAAGGCTTTCGTAAGCCCTGTTGCCGATCTCCATTTCCGAGACTTGCTGGGCAGCGCTCATGCGTTGCTTCAGCAGGTCTTTCATGTTGCTGCTCTTAGCCAAGCGACAACACCTCCCGTGCCAGACTGCGGTAGGACTCCGCGGCGGGGTTCTTCGGCGCGTAGTCCAGAATACTCATACCGGCGGCAGGGCATTCTGCCACCTTGATGGTCTGCTCAATGGGACGCTCAAATACATGAAACGCCTCACCGTAAACTTCGCCGACTGTTGCCTGGATGCTCTGACAGAGCTGTGGACGGGATTGATACATGGTCAGCAGGATGCCGGCGATTTTCAGTGAGGGATTGAAGTGGGCCTGCACCGTGCGTACTAGCTCCAGCACATCGGGGATACCCTCGCTGGCGAGGTAGTGAGCCTGCACAGGGATGATGCAGTAATCTGCGGCTGTCAGCGCGTTGACCGTCAGCAGTTCATGCTTCAATCCACAGTCGATGATGATGTAGCGATAGGTGTCGCGCAAGGCGTCTGTGATATGCTTGAGCATTGCTTCGCAGTTGCGGCCGCTGTCGCCGTAGGGCTGATACTGGGATAGCTGCATGATCTGTAGTCGGGCCGCGGCATCTGCCAGTCTGCGGTTGGCGGGAATGATGTCCATACCGGTATCGCTATGTAGGATAGCCTTTTGCAGATGCTGTGCAATGTCCTCCGGATAGTCAATGGCGGCCAGCAGCAGGGAAGCCAGTGTGTGCTTCATCTCGCCAGCGGTATATCCCAGCGCCGCAGTCAGATTACCCTGTGGGTCGTTGTCAATGAGTAGGACTTTCTGCCCTTCAGCGGTCAGTGCGGCACCCAAGTTCAAGGCCGTCGTTGTTTTGCCAACGCCGCCCTTGGAATTTGTAATGGCAATAATCATCACGTTTTCTCCTGTATTTATTCAGACTTAAGGGGCGTATCACAAGGCGTTTTTTGCGGTAATTTACCATAGTTTAACAAGTGCTCACAGCACATTTTGCGGAATTTGTTGCAAATTTTTTGGCAGAAAGGACGTTCTATCCCTTATGCCACAACGGATTGTGGTTTTTTGCCGCCGATGCTTCACACGCAGGAGGTCACTGGTTCGAGTCCAGCAGTCTCCACCAAGAAAAAACCTTGGAAACCTTGTGTTTCCAAGGTTTTTCCCGTTTTTGATGAATTTTTCGGTGTCTGCGTATGATGGACACTTTGTTGGCTTGTGTTTTCAAATGTTGCCTTGTTTTAGGTCTCAAGCTGTATTAAGCTGTACGGCATTTGTGCCCTGAGAGCCTTACAAATACTTGAGATTCACAGTCATGTCCTCCGACAACATCGGGTCGATTTGCTGTAGCTGCGCTCTGACGGCTTCTGCGCTGCGCTTGGGCGTGTAGGTGCCGTCCATCAACTGCTGCGAGGCCGTATCCACAGCGGCGGCAACGCCGGCAAATACCTCCGGTACCACATGTGTGTAGATGCCCAGTGTAGTGGATACGTCCCGGTGACCCAACAGCTTCTGGACGATCCTGGGATTGATCTCCTGCTCCAAAAGCATGGAGGCATAGGTGTGCCGCAGTCCATGGAAGGTAATGCGCCTGTCCGGTGCGGTAGGGTCGCAGATGGCGTCGCGGTTACGGAGGATAAACTGCTGCATACCGTTGATGGCTCGGTCGGTGGGTTCGCCATCCGGCACCAACAGCTTGTGGCCGCGTGCCACCTTGTCCAGCAGTTTTTGCAGCATCATCGTGATACGGTCATCCTCGATGGGAACGATACGCACCTTACCACCCTTGCCCTTCACGGTGAGGGCGTTTTCACGCAGCGCACGCTCCGCCGCAGCGGTGTCCATGCGGAAGCACTCGTGGATACGCAGACCGGCGTAGCGGGCCAGATACAGGGCGAGAATGTAGGCCTCCCGCTCCTCCGCCATGGCGCGGCCGATCAGCTTGCCGAACTCCGAGTTCGTCCATGTGCGATCCTGTTGTCCGAAGCGGCGGCGCTCCAAGGCAACGCCCAGTTCTTCATTGCCCGGCAGCGTGTAGCGGGGGTGGGACATCTTATCGTGGAAAAATCGGATGGCGGAGAGGTCAGTCTTGATGGTGCTGGCGGATTTGCCCTGCTCCTGCAAATAGAGAACGTAGCTCACCAGATGCTTGCCGCTGATGTTCTCCAGCTTTTGCAGGTGGTAGTGGGCGGCGAGGTAGGCGCAGAAACGCTTGACCGCCTCATAGTAGCGATCCTTCGTGCGGAAGCTGCCCTGCCGGTTATGCCGCGCCAGCTTGTCCAGTTGGGTAACGAGGGTGTTGTAAATGCCTTTTGTGGTCATATCAAAAAACTCCTTGTAATCGTAGTCGTGTTCAGATGGGCGCACTTCACCCGCTGGTAAGGAGAGCCGTTTCCGGCGTATCTCCGCAGAAAGGGTAGACTGCCGCAGGCGAAAAGCCTTGATGCTGCGTGCTTTTCGCGGCTTGCCTGTGTGTCTGTCTCTCTTTACTTATGCCAGGTCAGTACGCTGCGGTATGGAGGTCTTTGACCTCTGCTCGTGTGAGCAACCGCGGACACCAGGCCGCTGAACTCGGCTGCGGAAGGCTCCGCCGGTGTCCTGTGATCCGCCCGGTGACGGGTCTGAGAATATGCGATACCCCGTATGACCGGCGCCGCACTCTGACTGCGGCATACAGGGGCGGGAGCTTGCCTCTCCCTTGATGGCTGTCGTGCCGTGCCATCTCAACGGTTCAAAATAATCTTCTTCCTGTTCTGCGCCGAAGCAATTTCGGCGCGTTTTTCTTTTCCTGCGGTATCGCGGCGTTGGCAAGTGCTGCGACAATAATAGTAAGCAAAAACGCAGGAAGAATCTTCCTGCCATTTCGGCTTCATACGATCCTTCCTGCGTTTGCAGTATTGTTCAATTCTGGTGGCCGCCCGGTTTTTCCGGGAGAGTTCATTTTGACATACTTCGGGTTCTTAATCAGAGCGAAAAGCTGTTGATAGCCTTCCACCCGTGCCTGCTCTGCTCCGACCTAAATGCTTGATGCCTTAAGTACAGGCACATCATAGCACGGCGGCAGGTCGGCGTACAGGTGGAAAATGCTGCGAGAAAACTTCTCATAGCATAGTCATTGAAATATAAGGGCGCAGTGGCCCTGATCTCAAACTGGAGCATAACGCTCCTCAGTACAAACTTAACAACGTGTGCGATCCGAAACGTGTTCGGAAACCCCATTGGGGCGGTGCACAAATAACTGAATAGTTCTTATATACCACAATATATTGTGGTTGTCAATATTTAAATGGCTAAATAAAGTGCCTAAAAAGCCCAGTCAAAACGCAATACGCATTATCTCCGTATTAAATGCGTGTTGCAGGTGTATCACGAAGATAATGCGTATTATGTGCGTATTGGATAATTTGAACTGTAAACATGCCCTGATTACTCAGAAGGAAGGACGGTGACTAATTGCCTCGGCCGTCCTAAATAATTACTATATATTTTGTCAATTTGCTTGAGCTGGGGCAATAATCGCAGCAGAAAGCTTTTAGCTCCCTTAATAGACTAACTCCCTGTGCAAAGAGGTCAAACACTCTTAGCGCAGGGAGTTTTTGCGTCAGGGCGGTTTTATTGAATCAGCCCATACTTTTTGAAAAATACTAAATCGTCGTCAATCAGCATATTAACCATCTACACAGAGCGGTCACGGTATCCTTTGCAATGATGGATTCTTACAGCGCCGTATTTCTTATTCCTTTGCCAGCTTGACGTAGCCTTCATAACGCTCCTTGGCGTCGTTGGCAGCCTTGTGATACAGGGCATCCGCCTTCTCGGGGAAGGACAGCTTCAGGGATGCATAGCGGTTCTCGCCCATGAGGAACTGCTGGAAATCGCCGGTGGGAGCTTTGCTGTCCAGCTGGAAGGGGTTCTTGCCCTCCTCCTTCCGCCGGGGATCATAGCGGTACAGGTGCCAGTAGCCGCACTCCACGGCCTTCTTCTCCTCGATCTGGCTCAGACCCATGCTGGCCTTCATACCGTGCTCGATGCAGGGGCAGTAGCAGATCACGATGGAGGGGCCGTCGTAAGCCTCCGCCTCGCGGATGGCCTTCAGGGTCTGGGCGGGGTCGGCACCCATGGCCACCTGTGCCACATACACATAGCCGTAGCTCATGGCCATCAGACCCAGATCCTTCTTCTTGGTGACCTTGCCGCCGGCGGAGAACTTGGCGATAGCCGCGGCAGCGGTAGCCTTGGAGGACTGGCCGCCGGTGTTGGAATACACCTCGGTGTCCAGCACCAGAACATTGATGTTCTTGCCGGAGGCCAGCACGTGATCCAACCCGCCGTAGCCAATGTCGTAGGCCCAGCCGTCGCCACCGAAGGCCCACACGGACTTCTTGGTGAGGAATTCCTTGTTATTGCGGATGAACTCGGCCTCGTCGCTCTTGTCACCGGCCACAGCCGCCAGCAGCGCGTCGGCTGCCATACGGGACTCGGCGGCGCTTTCGGCCTTGTCGATGTAATTCTTGCACACCTCAGCGGCCACGCCCTTGTCGGCCAGCGTCTGGGCGGCAGCCTTCAGCTGGCGCTTGATGGCGTCCTGACCCAGCAGGTAGCCGTATGCATACTCGGCGTTATCCTCGAACAGGCTCATCGCCCAGGCGGGGCCACAGCCCTTGCAGTCGGTGCAATAGGGGGAGCTGGGAGTGGAGCCGCCGTAGGCGGAGGAGCAGCCGGAGGCGTTGGTGATGTACATGTGGTCGCCAAACAGCTGGGTAACCAGCTTGATATAGGGCGTCTCGCCGCAGCCGGCGCAGGCGCCGGAGAACTCGAAATAGGGCTTGGCAAACTGGGAGGCCTTCACGGTCTTGTCGCTGACGGCGTCCTTCTTGATGGTGACGCTCTCCACGGCATATTCCCAATTCTCCGCCTGATTCAGCTGGCTCTCCAGCGGCTGCATGGTCAGCGCCTTCTCCTTGGCGGGGCAGACATTGACGCAGCTGCCGCAGCCGGTGCAGTCATAGGGGGAGACCTGCATGCGGTACTGGTACTGAGCCAGACCGGTGGCATTCCTGGTCTCGAAGCCGGCAGGAGCATTCTGCGCCTCGCCCTCGTCCAGCAGCACGGGACGGATGGCAGCGTGGGGGCAGACGAGCGCACACTGGTTGCACTGGATGCACTTGGTCATGTCCCACTGGGGCACATCCACAGCCGCGCCGCGCTTTTCATACTTGGTGGAGCCCGCGTGCCAGGTGCCATCCTCCAGACCGTATTTCTTCATAATGGACACCGGCAGGCTGTCGCCCTCCTGGCGGTTCATCACGTCCACCACCTCGCGGATGAAGTCCGGTGCCTTCCGCGCCACGGGCGCATCCTTAGCATCAGCCCACGCGGCGGGGATAGCCACCTCCACCAGCTCGTTGATGCCGTGCTCGATGGAGGCGTTGTTCATGTCCACCACGGCCTGCCCCTTCTTCTTATAATAGGTCTTATAGATGGCGTCCTTCATCTCGGCCACCGCCTGCTCCAGGGGGATCACATTGGCCAGCTTGAAGAAGGCAGCCTGCAGAATGGTGTTGGTGCGGCTGCCCAGCCCCAGCTCACGGGCGATCTTGATGGCGTCGATGGTGTAGAACTTGGCTTTCTTCTCCGCCAGAGCGCGCTTCATGGCGGCGGGCAGGTTCTTCTCCAGACCCTCGGCATCCCACGCGCAGTTCAGCAGGAACAAGCCGCCCTCCTTTAGATTCTTCACCATGTCGTACTTATGGACATAGGAGGGGTTGTGGCAGGCCACGAAATCGGCGGACTGGATCAGATACGGGGAGCGGATGGGCTGCTTGCCGAAGCGCAGATGGCTTTGGGTCAGACCGCCGGACTTCTTGGAGTCGTAGACGAAGTACGCCTGACAGTACAAATCGGTGGCGTGGCCGATGATCTTGATGGAGTTCTTGTTGGCGCCCACGGTGCCGTCGGAGCCCATGCCCCAGAACTCGGCGCTGGTCTGACCGGCGGGAGAGGTGTCGATCTCGCAGGTCACATCCAGAGAGGTGTGGGTGACGTCGTCCACAATGCCTACGGTGAAGCCGTTCTTGGGCTTATCCTGCTTCAGATTATCCAGCACGGCGATGATCTGGCCGGGGGTGGTGTCCTTGCTGGACAGACCGTAGCGGCCGCCCACGATGACCATATCGCTGTCCAGCTCCTTATATACGGAACAGATATCCTGATACAGCGGCTCGCCCATGGCACCCGGCTCCTTGGTACGATCCAGCACCGCCAGCTTGCGGCAGGTCTCCGGAATGGCGGCAAGGAACTTATCGGCGGCAAAGGGACGGTACAGATGGACATTCAGCAGGCCCACCTTTTCGCCCCTGGCGGTCAGGTAGTCGATGGCCTCCTTAGCGGTTTCGGCGGCACTGCCCATCAGCACCACCACACGCTCTGCATCCGGTGCACCGTAGTAGTTGAACAGCTTGTACTCCCGACCCGTCAGCTTGCTGATCTGGGCCATGTAGTGCTCCACCGCATCGGGGATGGACGCCACCTTCTCGTTGCAGGCCTCGCGGCACTGGAAGAAAATGTCGGGGTTCACGGTGGTGCCGCGGGTGGCGGGGTGCTCCGGGTTCAGAGAGTTGCGGCGGAACGTCCGCAGTGCATCCATATCCACCAGCGGGCGCAGCCCCTCGTAGTCCAGCGCCTCGATCTTCTGGATCTCGTGGCTGGTGCGGAAGCCGTCAAAGAAGTGCAGGAACGGCATCCGACAGTGGATGGCGCTCAGATGTGCCACCGCGCCCAGATCCATGACCTCCTGAGGGGAGGAGGACGCCAGCATGGCAAACCCGGTGCTGCGCACGCCCATCACGTCGCTGTGGTCGCCGAAGATGGACAGGGCGTGGGCGGACAGGGTGCGGGCGGAAACATGGAATACGCCCGGCAGCATTTCACCGGCGATCTTATACATATTGGGGATCATCAGCAGCAGGCCCTGGGACGCGGTGTATGTGGTGGTCAGCGCGCCGGATTGCAGGGAGCCGTGCACCGTACCGGCGGCGCCGCCCTCAGACTGCATCTCCACCACCTGTACCGGCTGACCGAACAGGTTCTTCTTGCCGTTGGCGGCCCACTCGTCCACGTGCTCCGCCATGGGGCTGGAGGGCGTGATGGGGAAAATACCCGCCACTTCCGTAAATGCGTAGGATACATACGCGGCGGCTTCGTTGCCGTCCATGATGACTGCTTTCTTCTTGTCCATAATGTACTCTCCTTCATTATGTGATCCTTGCGGCACAGCTCCGCCTATGGTTTTAATTTTATTATAGCGGACTTTTCCGTCGCCGGCTAATCACGATGTTCAAACAGCTGCTTCACGTTTTCTTATATCACGCTGTGTGATGGGAGTTGGCGTTCGACAAGTTTCCTGTAAGTAGCAATTTGTATCTGTTTTCCACAATTGGTGAGATGCCCACTTGTATATATTGCCATGCCTACCGACCGCTACAATAGGACTATCAAAAATCGCGAACCTCGTCTTCACGGTTACTGATGACCAAAAACGGAAAAACTGTGGCATAATCTCTGCATGGTGATGTCTGCAGGGTGTTCCACCGCTTTAGGAATGATAGGAAATTGACAGGAAGGCAAAAAATCTGTTACTATTACCGGAGAAGTAATTCATGCAGAAAGAAGGGTTTCCTGTGACATCCAAATACGCCGTTTTCCTGAAGGTTGCCGAGCTTGGCAGTATGTCCAAGGCCGCCATGCACTGCAACTATTCCCAGTCCGCCGTAAGCCAGATTATCAGTTCTCTGGAGGACGAACTTCAGATGACTCTGCTCAACCGCAGCCAGTCCGGGGTGACACTGACTTCCGACGGCGAGCAGATGCTCCCCTATATTCGCCACCTGCGCGACGCGGCGGAGGCTGTGGCCGAGCAAGCCGCCAGACTGCACGGCCTTGAAATAGGCCATATCCGCATCGGTACCTTTTCCAGCGTGTCCTGCCATGTATTGGTACCTGTGCTGAAGGAATTCAAGACGGACTATCCCAATATCAGCATTGAGATCCGCGAGGGCGATGATGCCAGCGTCACCGAGATGCTGCTGCACGACGAGGTCGACTTTGGATTTATGGACGCGCCGGTTCCTATGGGATTTGATTCCTTTCTGGTGCGGCGTGACCCGTTTGTGGCGGTAGTGCCGGAGGACAGCCCTTATGCCGGGGCAGAGGCGATACCTCTGTCTGTTTACAGCTCTGAGCCGACTGCCCTCTTTGACGAGGGTAGTCAAAAGGAGGCTATGGGCGTATTTCGGAGAAATAAAATTTCGCCACGTGTGGAATACACCAGCCGCGATGATAACCTCATCCTCTCGTTGATAGAAAACAATCTGTGTATCGGATATATGGGGAAGCTGATCCTCACAAAGAATTCCTACCGCGTGACCAGCCGTCCCACAGTGCCGCAGTATTACAGGGAGATCATGCTCGTGGTGCGCAGCATCGAGAATGCGTCGCCGGCCGCCGTACACTTCATTGAGTTTTTCAAAAAACACCTTGCGCAAGCAGCTCCACAATAACAGAACCTGGCACACAGGCTCTGTCCGATATACAGAAAAGGTCAACGCCTGATGCCAGTTCCTTGATCGCAAAGGGGTCACTTTGCGCCGCCGCGCACTCTGATCCTGAATGCGAACCAAGCGCGGAAACGACAGTGGAGCAATAGAAGGATACAATAGATACTTCCTTGTGCCATTGTGCCGAAAGCGCAAAAAGGAGGGGGGAAGCGTTGGGCTCCAACGCTTTCCCCCTCCTTTTCCTGTTATGGGCGAAAAGGGAGGCATCACGCATGCCAGCCCATCAGCTCGCTGATCTTCCCAGCGGTGCTTTTGAGCTTGGGTGAAAATTCATCTATCGCGGCGGAGTTCATTCTGGCTACGGAGCCAGAAATACTCATAGCGCCCACAGGCGTTCCGTTCCAATTATAGATGGGGGCAGCGATGCACCGAACCCCCAAATCGTGCTCCTCATCGTCGATGGCATAGCCCCTCTCACGGACGCAGGATAGATCCTCCTGCAGGGCCTCCCATGTGGTGATGGTCTTGGGGGTGAACGGAATGACCTGTGTGCCGTCCCAGATGGCGCGCACCTCCTTCTCCGGCAGGTAGGCCATGATGCTCTTGCCCACGCCGGTGCAGTACATAGGGTTGTGCAGTCCGACAGATGATGTGATGCTGATGGGGCGGAGAAGCGGCTCAAATTTGTGGAGATAAACGACCTCGTTTCCGTCGCGCTCCACCAGATGCACAATCTCCTTGACATCGTTGGACAGCTTTTCCAGCAAAGGTTTAGAGGCTGAAAAAAGATTCAATACGGTCGAGACTCGGCGGGATATTTCATAGAGCCGAAGCGTTAAACGATACTTCCCGTTTTCTGCGTCTTTTCTTACATAGCCTCTGTTTGCAAGCGAGGCCAAAAGTCGGTGTGCAGTGCTCGCATGCAAAGAGGTGGCTGCCGCCAAATCTGACAGTGTGAGTCCCTGCGGTGCGGCTGAGAGTGTTTCAAGAATGTCTAATACACGATCAATGGATTGAACAGATCCGTTGCTATCCTTCATGGCAATTCCTTTCCGCATTGTGAAAATATAACCATATAATAGCTTACTTTTGGTCATTTTGCAATACACAACAATAGTTTTTTTGTCAAAATAAGGAATTGACATTTCTCAAGTATGAGGTAATAATATACTTAAAATTTCATATTGCGGTAATGTATTTCGTATTATGGAATCCAAGCAAGGCGCGGACATGCTTTTATCCGAGAAACAGAAAGAGGTGACGCCCGAAAGACACAGCCCCCCTTCCCCACAATACTATTACGAGAAAAGGAGAAAAAGCAATGGAACTTGAAATGAAGACTGAAGGAAAGAAATTGGAATTCTATACGGGTCGATGGGTATCGTTCCTGCCGTTCATCATTTTCTTGGGCATGATCATCGTGTCCGTGGTGTTGGATGCTGTGTCGGAGCGCTCCATGTGGATCTGCTGCATCGTTGGTCTGATGATTGCCTTCTTCCTGGCTAAGGATAAGATTCGCTATGGCGATGCCATCGCGGAGGGCATTGCCCAGAAGTTGACCTCCGTTCCCGTGCTGTGCTGGATCTTTGCCGGTATTTTTACCACCACGCTGCGTGCCGCCGGTCTGGTACAAGGCATTGTGTGGGTCGCCTATAACGTGGGTGCTCACGGTATGCTGTTCGTTCTGGTCGCGTTCATCTCCTGCGCCGCGTTCGCCACGGCCGCCGGTACCGGCTTGGGCACTACCATCGCCGGTATCTCCATCCTGTATCCCGCCGGCTGCTTGCTGGGTGCCAATCCCTTGGTTCTGGCCGGTGCCATCATCGGCGGCGGTGCCTTCGGTGATAATCTGGCCCCCGTTTCCGACACAACCATCTGCTCTGCACTGACCCAGGGTGCTGATATCACCGGCGTCGTGAAGTCCCGCCTGCGCTACTCCGCTGTGGCCGCAGCCATCACCATCCTGTTCATTCTGTTCTTCGGCGGCGGCGGCAGCATCACCGGTGAGGCTCTGCCTCACGATTTGATTGCTGAGTACATGAACCCCAAGGGCCTACTGATGCTGATCCCCGCTATCCTGACCATTTACCTTGCCATCAAGAAGGGCGACGTGATTTACGCCTGCATCGCCGGTACCGCCGCTGTCATCGTCGTGGCGTTGCCAACCGGTTTGCTAACCCTGTCTGACATCATCTGCCTGAGTGATGGCGGCGTTTCCGGTACCCTGGTGGATGGCATCGGCGGCATGGCCGACATCGTGATCCTGTGCCTGCTGGTCATGGGCATGGTAGGCGTCATGAAGGCTGGTGAAGGAGACAAACTCCTCATCGATATTGCCACCAAGGTTATCCGCAGCGTCTGCGGCGCGGAGCTGTCCATCGTCATCCTGGCCTCCATCCTGGCCGGTATGACCGGTATTAACACTCCCGCCATTCTGGCCATCGGTGTTCCCTATGCCAAACCCATGGGAGAGAGATTCCACATCCATCCCTATCGCCGTGCCAATCTGCTGGATGCCTCCTCCTGCTCTCTGGCATACACTCTGCCCTGGACCTCCATCGCGCTGGCAACCGCCACCTACTCCGCTCAGGGCAACGCTCTGTTCGGCAGCGTGGTTCCCGCCATCGGCGCGGAAGAGATCTTCTTCTATCCCGTTTACGCCTGGGCACTACTGGCCGTTATGCTGTTCGCCTCCATCACCGGCTGGGGTCGCCGTTTTGCCGGACCCAACGGTGAGGAGCTGAAGAAGTTGCCTGAGGAGGTCGCCGACAAGTAAGCGACATCCACAAGCTGCTGCCATATCACAATGGTATCCCGGTCAATGACCGGGATACCATTACAGCAACAGAAAAAGGAGAAAAGATATGAACCGTACAAGAGCCGCGTGGATTGATGTTGAACTGAAGAATATCGTCCACAATGTAAAGGTCGTTCAGGCACTGGCTCAGAAGGATGCGGGACGTCCTATCATGGCGATGCCGGTAATCAAGGGAAACGCCTACGGCCACGGCATTTTCGAGGTGGCCCGTACCTTGGGCGAGTCCGGTGTTGAGTGGATGGCGGTGGCCACCTATTCCGAGGCTCGGCTGGCCCTGTTGGCGGCTCCTCAGGCCAAAGTGCTGATCCTCGGCTATACACCGCTGGATATGATGGATGAGATTGTCCGTTACGGCATTCGCCCGTGCGTGTATACGTATGAGCAGGCACTGACCCTTTCTGAGCAGGCACAGGCTCAAGGGAAGACAGCCTATATCCACATCAAGGTGGACACAGGTATGCATCGTCTAGGCTTTAACGTCAGTGAGCAGAGCGCAGACACGGTGGCTGCCATCTGTGATCTGCCTAACGTGTGCGTAGAGGGACTGTTTACCCACTTCGCTACGTCTGCCATGCGGGAGAAAGAATATGTCCATTACCAGTACCGTGGCTTCATTGCCTTCAAGGAGATGCTGGTGGCACGGGGCGTAGATATTCCCGTGAAGCATCTGTCCAACTGTGGCATCATTCTGGACTCTCCAGAGTATCACCAGGATATGATCCGCTTCGGCAGCATGGTTTTCGGCTCCTACTCCTCCAACGAGGTCTGCAAGGCCCGCGTACAACTGAAGGATGCCTTTGCCCTTCGGGCAGAGGTTGCCTGCGTCAAGGACCTAGCCTCCGGTGAAGGAGTAGGCTACGACCTAGCCTTTATCGCCCAGCGCCCCACCCGCATTGCGGTGCTGCCCCTAGGCTACGCCGACATGATCTGCCTACGGCGACTGAAGAACAAGGGCTATGTGCTGCTCCATGGCAAACGTGCCCCCATGGTAGGCTGCGTGTGCATGGATCAGCTGATGATCGACGTGACGGATATCGAGAACGTCGCCATGGGCGATGTGGCCACCCTAATCGGCCGGGACGGTGATGAGGTTCTCACGCTTCAGGAGGTAGCCGACCGTGTGGGAACGGACGGATATGAGGTACTGCTGTCCAACACCCAGCGCCTGCCTATCCACTACTGGAAGGATGGCAAGATGATTGGCGCGTTGGATATCCATCAAACCCTGTTGTCTTACTACGAAAGGATTTATAACTTATGAGCAGAGAGTTTTCCAAGGCGGCGCAGAATTACCCGCCCTCCGGCATCCGCAAGATGTTCGACCTGGCGACCCAATATCCGGACGCCATCAAGCTGACGGTGGGTGAGCCGAACTTTGATACCCCCGCCTACATCAAGGAGGCTGCCAAGAAAGCCATGGATGCCGGCGAGACACACTATACGCCCAACGCAGGTATGCCTGTGCTGCGGCGGGCGGTGGCGGAGAGGTATCAGAAGAGCCACTGGGACGGCTACACCGCCGACCATGTGATGGTCACCGTGGGCGCTATGGAAGGCCTGATGCTGACCATGATGCTGCTGCTGGATCCCGGCGATGAGATACTGGTGCCCGATCCCTGTTTCCCCAACTATTACGGTCAGGCGTCCCTCACCGGCGCGTGCGCCAAGCCTGTGCCCACCTATGAGGACAACGACTACCGTATGATGGCGGCGGATATCGAGAAGTGCATCACGCCCCACACCAAGGCACTGCTGCTGAATTCTCCCTGTAACCCCACCGGCGCGGTGCTGACCAAGGAGGACATTCTGGCCATCGCCGAGGTGGTGAAGAAGCATGACCTGTGGGTGCTGTCCGACGAGCCTTATGACAGCATCGTCTATGACAGTGTAACGCCTTTCAGTATCGCTCAGGTGCCGGAGGTCCGTGACCGTGTGTTCGTGCTGAATAGCTTCTCCAAGTCCTATGCCATGACCGGCTGGCGTGTGGGCTATGTCATCGCTCCCGACCCTGCCTGTGTCAAGAAGATGGCGCAGATGAACGAGGCCATTGCCTCCTGCGTGTCCTCCTTCTCTCAGGTAGCCGCCGCCGAGGCGCTGAAGAGCACCGAGTGCGTGGAGCAGATGGTGGCGGACTACACCCGCCGCCGGGATATCCTCATCGACGGCATCAATGCCATTCCCGGCTTCAGCTGCAAGAAGTCCGCAGGCAGCTTTTACGCCTTCGCCAACATCAAAGCTTTCGGCAAGACCTCTCAGGAGTTCGCCGAGGAGCTGCTGGTGGGCGCCGGTGTTGTCACCGTACCCGGCTCCGCCTTCGGCGCCTGCGGCGAGGGATATCTGCGTCTTGTGTTCGCCAACTCCGACGAGAACCTGAAGGAAGCCGTCCGCCGCATTGACGCCTACGTTCGCAAGACGTATCCCGATATGAAGTAACAAGACCACTGTTCCATGAAAAACGGCCACAGGACAGAACCATTGACACAGTCGCCGCTTTTCTTTATGTATCAAAACGATTTGCTTAGGAGGAATTATTATGGAAAGAAACGTTACTATGCCGACATTGGAAAGCGTTAAGAACTTCAAGGCTGCCATGGCATCGGAGCAGGGTGCTTTCGGCCCCTTTATGATTACCTCCGACCCCGCCTTTGTGGAGGCTGCCGGTTACGCCGGATATGATTTTGTGTTGCTGGATATGGAACATGGCCCCGGCACATTTGAAAATCTGCAGAATCTGATCCGCGCCGCCAATGTGTCCGGCGTCTGCCCTGTGGTTCGCGTTCCCCGTGGGACGGATATCTGGATCGATCAGGCGCTGGACGTTGGTGCCGGTGCAGTTATGATCCCCCAGATTGACAGTGCCGATCAGGCGCGCGCCGCTGTGTCCGCCGCGAAATTCTCTCCCCGCGGCACCCGTGGCACCTGCCGCTTTGTCCGTTCCGCCGCCTATGGCGGCGTTCCCGGCGCGGACTACTTCGCAAAGGCGCAGGACACCGTGGTGATCCTTCAGGCCGAGGGTCAAAAGGCCATCGACAATCTGGATGACATTCTCAGTGTCGAAGGCGTGGACATCGTGTTCGTAGGGCCTTACGATCTGTCCGCCTCTCTGGGCATCATCGGGCAGATCACCCATCCTCTGGTTATGGATCGGATCGCGCAGATCGTTCAAAAGGCTGCCGCGAAGGGCGTGCAGGTAGGCTGCTTCGCCGACTCTGCCGAATCCGGCCGCAAGCTGTTGGAGATGGGCGTGAAGTTCATCGGTTATTCCTGCGATACGGCGATTTTTATGAATATGGCAAAAGCTGACATTGCCGCCTTCCACGGCGAACATTGAAAGTTGAGAGGAATATGAGTAAGAAAAATTATGTCGTCATGGACGGCAATACAGCGGCAGCCCATTCTGCCTACGCCTTTACTGAGGTGGCGGCCATTTATCCCATCACGCCGTCCTCCCCTATGGCGGAAAAGGTGGACGAGTGGTCCGCCAAGGGAAAAAAGAACCTGTTCGGCACGCCGGTGGACGTGATCCAGATGCAGTCCGAGGCCGGCGCTGCCGGTACCTGCCACGGCTCCCTGCAGGCGGGCGCCCTGACCACCACGTTCACGTCCTCTCAGGGACTGATGCTGATGATCCCGGCTATGTACGCCATGGGCGGACAGTTCCTCCCCAGCGTGATGCACATCGCATCCCGTGTGGTCACCAGCAACCATCACTCCATTTTCGGCGACCATACGGACTTTATGACCTGCCGCACCACGGGCTACGCCATGCTGATGTCCGCCTCCCCCCAGGAGGCGATGGATCTGGCGGCGGTGGCGCACCTGTCCGCCATCGGAGCCAAGTACGCCTTCATGCACTGCTTCGACGGCTTCCGTACCAGCCACGAGATGCAGCGCATCGAGGCGCTGGACTATGAGGAGCTGCGGGGTCTGATCGACTACGAGGCGCTGAAGGCCTTCCGCCGGGATGCGCTGAATCCGGAGCATCCCACCAACCGCGGAAACAACGTCAACCCCGACGTGTACTTCCAGTGCAAGGAGGGCGCTAACGTCAAGAGCGCCATCGTGCCCGGTACCGTGCAGCACTACATGGACGAGATCAATAAGCTCACCGGCCGGGACTACAAGCTGTTCAATTACTACGGCGCGCCCGACGCCGAGGAGGTCGTGGTGGCTATGTGCTCCGTCACCGAGGCGCTGCGGGAGACGGTGGACTACCTCAACGCCTGCGGACGCAAGGTGGGCATGGTGCAGATCCATCTGTACCGCCCCTTCTCCGTGCCCGATTTCTCCGCCGCCATCCCCGCCAGCTGCAAGCGCATCGCCGTGCTGGATCGCAGCAAGGAGACGGGCTCCGTGGGTGAGCCGGTGTATCTGGACGTGGTCACGGCGCTGAATCAGGCCGGACGCGGCGACATCCGCGTGGTGGGCGGCCGCTACGGTCTGTCCAGCAAGGACACCACTCCCGGCCAGCTGATCGCCGTATACGACAACCTGCGGCAGGAGACACCGAAAAACAACTTTACCATCGGCATCAACGACGATGTGACCCACACCTCTCTGACCTATGAGAACGTGGAGTTCCCCCATCCCGGCGAGATCTCCTGCAAGATCTGGGGTCTGGGCGGCGACGGCACCGTGGGCGCCAACAAGAACGCCATTTCCACCATCGGCCTGGTGGCTGACAAGCACGCCCAGGCGTATTTCTCCTACGACTCCATGAAATCCGGCGGCCTGACCCAGAGCCATCTGCGCTTCGGCGACATGCCCATCCGCAGCACCTATCTGGTGTCCTCCGCCGACTTTGTGGCCTGCCACGCGCCGACATATGTCAAGAAGTACGACCTGACCGAGGATCTGAAGGACGGCGGCACGTTCTTGCTGAACTGCCCGTGGACGACGGAGGAGTTGGAGGAGCACCTCCCCGCCAAGATGAAGCGGGATCTGGCGCGGAAGCACGCGCAGTTCTATATCATTGACGCGGCGAAGCTGGCGGCGGAGATCGGCCTGGGCAAGCACACCAACAATATCCTGCAGGGCGCGTTCTTCGCCCTGACCAAGGTCATCCCCATGGATGTGGCTGTGGCGGATATGAAGAAGAATAACTACGCCACCTATTTCAAGAAGGCCGGGCAGAAGATCGTGGATCTGAACGACAAGGCCGTGGATATGGGCGTAAACGCCGCCGTGAAGGTGGACATTCCCGCGGCGTGGGCGGACGCGCAGGACGCACCTGCCGCCGAGATCAGCGCCACGCCCTTTGTCCGCGACATCGTGCTGCCCATGGATCGGCAGCAGGGCGACAAGCTGCCCGTGTCCGTGTTCCAGAAGCACGGCGTGCTGGACGGCACGTGGGAGAACGGCACCTCCGCCTATTCCAAGCGCGGTGTGGCCACCGCCGTACCCAAGTGGGACGCCGCGGCCTGCATCCAGTGCAACCGCTGCGCCATGAGCTGTCCCCACGCGGCCATCCGCCCGGTGCTGCTGACCGAGGAGGAAAAGGCACAGGTGCCCGCCGGATTTGTCACCGCGCCCGCCAAGGGTCTGGGCAAGGACGCTCCGGCGTATGCCTTCCGGATGCAGGTGTCCCCCTACGATTGCCTGGGCTGCGGCGTGTGCCTGACAGCCTGTCCCGCCAAGGGCGCGCTGACCATGGCTCCTTTCGAGGAGATGAAGGCCGAGCAGCCGCTGTTCGATCAGGTGGCTATGGACGAGAAGTACCTGAAGAAGGATGTCATCAGCGACAAGAGCGTGAAGAGCGCCCAGTTCGCCAAGCCCTACTTCCAGTTCTCCGCCGCCTGCGCCGGCTGCGCGGAGACGACATATATCAAGCTTTTGAGCCAGCTGTTCGGCGACCACATGTATGTAGGCAACGCCGCGGGCTGCTCCTCTGCCATCAGCGGCGGCGCGCCCATCCTGCCCTATTGCAAGGACTGCCAGGGTCACGGCCCCGCGTGGGAGCACTCCCTGTTTGAGGACAACGCCGAGTTTGCCTACGGCTTCTTCCACGCGCAGGACGCCATCCGTAAGGAGCTGCTGCTCCGTCTGGACGCCATCAAGTCCGCGGGTATTGCCGCGGAAGCGGTGGAGGCCTACCAGAACGGGTGGAATAAGCACGAGAGCTCCCGTGCCGTCACAGACGCGCTGCTGGCCGCGCTGGAAAAGGCCCAGCAGACGGAGGACGTGAAATACATCCTTGAGAACAGAGCCTATCTGGCCAAGAAGTCTATCTGGGCTGTGGGCGGCGACGGCTGGGCGTATGACATCGGCTTCGGCGGCATCGACCATGTGATGGCGCAGAACCGTGGCGTGAACCTGCTGGTGCTGGACACCGAGGTGTACTCCAACACCGGCGGACAGGCATCCAAGGCCACGCCCACCAGTGCCACCGCCAAATTTGCCGCCGGCGGCAAGCAGGTGGCAAAGAAGGATCTGGGCGGCATCTTGATGCAGTATGGCTATGTGTATGTGGCACAGGTGGCCATGGGCGCCGATCAGGCGCAGACGCTGCGTGCCCTGCGGGAGGCCGAGTCCTATGACGGCCCTTCCATCGTCATCTGCTACTGCCCCTGCCTGGAGCAGCACATCAAGGCCGGCATGAGCAATTCGCAGCTGGAAATGAAGAAGGCCGTGGAGTGCGGCTACTGGCACCTGTACCGCTATGATCCCCGCCGGATCGCGGAGGGCAAGAACCCCTTCCAGCTGGATTCCCCGGAGCCTGACACGGACAAGCTCATGGACTTCCTCATGGGCGAGAACCGCTTCGCCTCCCTGAAGAACAACTTCCCGGAGAAGGCCGACGCCCTCTACGCCAAGGAGATCGCCGACGTAAAGGCGCGCTACGCCAAGTACAAGAAGATGGCGCAGGACTGAGCGCCGCCTGGCGCTGATATCTCATGCGCTGCGGGGGAACCGCCTGACCGCAGGCGGCTCCCCCTTTTCAACGATTCCCTTCCCTGCACAGAAAGGAGACATGTACGATGTACCAAACGATACGCTGCGAAAAGCAAGATGGCATCGCCATCGTGACCATTGACCGTCCCGAGGCGCTGAACGCCCTGAACAGCACGGTTATCACGGAGCTGGAGCAGGTGGTGGCGGCGCTGGAGAGCGACCGGGACGTCCGCTGCCTGATCCTCACCGGCGAGGGCCGCTCCTTTGTGGCCGGTGCCGACATCGGCGAGCAGTATCCGCTGGATCTGGACGGCGGCCGCCGCTGGGGTCAGCGGGGCAGCGCCCTTATGCGCCGCATCGAAAAGCTGGAGTTCCCCACTATCGCCGCGGTCAACGGCTTCGCTCTGGGCGGCGGCTGTGAGCTGGCGCTGAGTTGCGACATCATCCTGGCCTCCGAGAAGGCCAAGTTCGGCCAGCCTGAGGTAGGTCTGGGCATTACCCCTGGCTTCTCCGGCACCCAGCGCCTGCCCCGCCGCGTAGGCGTGGCCAAGGCCAAGGAGCTGATCTTCTCCGGTAAGATGATCAAGGCCGACGAGGCGGAAAAGATTGGCCTTGTCAACGCTGTCTTTGCCCCAGAAGCGCTCATGGACGGCGCGCTGGAGATGGCAAAGTCCTTTACCAAGAACGCCCCCATCGCCGTGAAGTATGCCAAGGCCTGCATCGACCGGGGCATGCAGATGGACATCGACGACGGCATCGCCATAGAGAACGAGCTGTTTGCCATGTGCTTCGCCACCGCCGACCAGAAGGAGGGCATGGGCGCGTTCCTGGAAAAGCGTCCCGCCAACTTTCAGAACGGGTAAATTGCGTTATGAAGCTGAATCAAGATGAGATCAAAACGATCCTGCCGCACCGTGAGCCGATGCTTCTGGTGACATCGGTAGAAGATTTGAGCCCCGGAGAGGATATCCGCGCCGTCTTTTTCGCGGATCCTAAAATGGACATCTTTCTCGGACACTTCCCGGAAGAGCCGATACTGCCGGGCGTATACTCTATAGAATGTATGGCGCAGGCGGTGGATATCCTGCTGATGTCAACACTGCGCTACGCTGGAAAAACGCCGCTCCTTTTAGGCGTTGACAAGGTGAGTTTCCAAAAAAAGATCCTGCCGGGAGACACCCTTGAAATCCATGCAAATATTATTTCCGAGAAAAGAGAAAAAGCCATCGTCACTTGCGCTGCTGAAGTGTATGTTCATCAGGAACGGGTAGCCAACGGCGATATAACAATAGCTATGCGGTAAATTTAAGGAGGAAACGAAAATGGCATTGATGACCGCGAAGGAGTACATCGACTCCCTGCGAAAGCTGAACACCCGCGTGTATATGTTCGGCGAGAAGATCGACAACTGGGTGGATCACCCCATGATCCGCCCCTCCATCAACTGCGTGGCCATGACCT
>ERZ836877.1314-NODE-1314-length-38321-cov-5.036821_pt1 | contig 38321 bp, 61 predicted proteins | sample MGYA00519469_ERZ836877 | MGnify/ENA primary metagenome ERZ836877 (study PRJEB31850, sample SAMEA3708809) | human gut metagenome | biome: human gut; feature: human-associated habitat; material: faeces | place: China | collected 2014 ...
TTTGTTGGTGATAAGCAATTATTATTTCTTGAGTCTATTATCCTTACTGTTGCAACATTATTTCCTGCATTACAATTATTATTTGTTGGCATTAAGTTAAAGCTTCCACTTGGATTTGAAAAATTAGAACTATTATTTTCTCCACAAATGTTACAAGATTTTGTACAGTCTCCAATTACATTTCCAAATCTACTAATTAATTTGCAAATTATACATGTTAATACAGCTGTAACATATGCTAAAATACTATATAATATTGCATATATAAGTAAAGTTCCATTAGGAGCTATAACAAAAACGACTATTAAAAATATTGCAAAAAAGGTTGCACCTACAAGTAAAGGACATTTTAATATTTTTTGTAATACAATTGCCAATATAATTGTGGCTACAGGTAATGCAAAAAAAACTAATAATACATTCATATTTTACTTAAGTATAGCTTTCTATACTTTTACCTCCTACTACTTATATTTTTATTATATTTTATGTAATTTAGTTTCGTTTTGTTACATAAATTTATATATAATTTATGTATAGTAAGAATTTATATTATTAGCAAAATATATAAAAAAATTATTGTTTATATATCTTGAACATATAAACAATAATTTTTTCTTTTATGCATACTCTACTTTTACTAAGTATAACCCCTGTGGTGGTAATGTTTTTCCAGCTTTCTTTCTATCTTTTTCTTGTATTATTTTTTCTATTTCTTCTGGTTTAATTGTTCCTTGCCCTACTTCAAGGAGTGTTCCAGATATAATTCTAACCATATTATATAAGAAACCGTTTCCTGTAAGTTTTATTATAATTCTCCCATTGTTTTCTACAACCTCTGCATTATATATTGTTCTAACACTACTTTTACTGCTGGTTCCACTTGACTTAAAAGCTGCAAAGTCATGTTCTCCAATAAAGTATATTGCAGCTTCTTTCATTTTTTCTACATCTAACTTCTTAGGAAAATGATATTCCATATTTCTAAATATTGCACTTGCTTGCTCTTCATTATTTATTACATAAGCATATGTCTTTTCTTTACAATTGTATCTGCTGTGAAAACCTATGTCTACTTCTTCTGCATTTTTTATTCTTATAGAATACTTTAATTGAGAATTAATCGCTGTAGCCATTTTGTTTATAGGAATACTAGAGTTTGTTTTAAAATTTGCAACTTGACCAAAAGCATGAACTCCAGCATCTGTTCTACCAGATGCATAGAGTTCTACTTTTTCTTTTGTTACACCTTCTATTGCCCTTTCTATTTCTCCTTGAATATTTAATTTATTTGGCTGTTTTTGCCAACCATTAAAGTCTTTTCCATCATATTCAATTGTTAGTTTTATGTTTCTCATATTTACTCTCCCTTGACTTTGTCGAATTTTGTTTTTTAGTTTTTTTGTTTATATAATATTTTTGTACAGCCTTGTTACAGCCTTGCGAATATTGAAAATTAAATCCGTCTCTATATCCTATTTCATATATTTTTAATGTATATTTCTTAAAGATATTAGCCATTATATCATATTTTAGTTGTAGTCTTCCAGTTAAATTAAATAAAATATTTTTTTCAATTATTTTTCTCATTTTTTCCTCCAATAAAATAATCTTAATTTACTTTTAATTATATCATATTATGTTAATTAAAATAACTATACTGGAAGATAGTCATAAACTCTGCTTTCTGTTGATACTATTGAATTTCATTATTCGACATTTTTCGACATTATTTTAAGTTATTCACTAGCATATCCAAATAATCCCCTGCTTTTTGTTTTTTCTTTAAATTTTTATCAATAAATTTTATTGCCTCTTCTATTTGATTGTTTTCTAATAGTCTTTTTATTTCTTTTAATATATCATTCATCAATAATACACCTCATTTCAGAGATATTATATCATTTAGCACATAACTTGTAAAATAGTTATTCTATATTTAAGTCAATTCAAGGGTAGTTAAAATATTTACTACTTTCTTTTACAATAGTTATAGCAGAATGGAGGTGATTAGATGATACAATTACAAATTAAAGAATTATTAAAAAAGCAGAAAAAAACGAAATACTGGTTCGTAAAAAATATGGAAGGAGGTTATCAATCACTCACAAGATTAATGAATAATGAAACAAGCAGTATCAAATTTGAAACATTAGAAAAAATGTGTGATATTTTTAATTGCGAAATTAGTGATATTGTAGTTAGAAAGAAAGGTCGAAAAAGAAAATGAGTAAATTATTAAATCAGTATAATGAATTAAAAAAGAAAGATTCTAGTAAAGTATATATTTTTAAAGTAGGTATTTTTTACAATATATTAAATGAAGATGCAAGAATTGTTTCAAATGCTATTGGACTAAAATTAACCGACTTGAGTCCAGAAATTATTAAGTGTGGCTTTCCTATTTCTAAATTAGAAAAATATTTACACTTGCTAAATGCTCATAACATAGAATTTGAAGTTATAGATCCTCCTGCATCTTCAAATCAAACAATCTCTTATAGTGAAATTATTAAAAAAATACAAAATATTGATTTAAATAATACAACTTGTAAAGAGGCATTTGATATACTATATAATATACAACAAAAATTAAAAAATATACAATAAAGAGGAGATCTTTTCTCCTCTTATCTTATTTTAATTTTCTATTTACTATTGCTTGTATTGTATTATAATCATAGCCTGCTGCTTGAAGTTTTGATTTTCTATCTGCACCATTTCCCCATTTACCTTGAATAACTTCATTTGCAATTGTTTCATTGGATTTTTTATTTGATGTTACAGGTTTGGCTCCTAAAAGTTCATTTACCTTACTTTGAACTGCATTAGCATTATAACCTGCTGTTGTCAATCTATTAAATCTATCCTGTCCATTTCCCCAAGTACCATTTATAACTTCTCTTGCAATTTCATCTATTGATTTTAATGTAGGTTTACTTCCTGTTGTCTTGGCACCAAGTATTTCATTAACCTTGGCTTGTACTTCATCATACAATGATCCTAATGCTTGTTTCCTTGCCTCTCCTACACCATATTTTCCTGCTATTACTTCATTTGCCAAATCTATAACAGACTTTGTTTCTTGAACTGGTTTCTTTGTTTCTCCATTTACAGCTAATTTACTTTTAAATTCGTTCCATCTGTTTGGATTATTAACAAATGGTGCAGGACAACATTTATGTGTTACATCATAATGTCTAATAACATTATCTGCAGATATATTATATTTTGTCATTAATTCTTTTACTAGTTCAATTGTTTTGTTAATTATATTTTCTGATATATCTAATGTCCCATTATTATTAAAACAGCACATTTCAATTCCTATTGAATTTGAATTTCTACAATTGTTGTAATATGTACCTTTAGTTCCACAATGCCATGCAATATCCTCATCTCTGACTACCCTATAAATTTCATTATCATCTACAAAATAATGAGCTGATGCACCTCTATATGCATTTTTAAAATAATCAGAATTATTTTTTGCAGTTGAAACTGCTCCAACATAGTGAATTACAATAAATTCAATTTTTCTATTATTTCCTTTTGTATAATTTCTTGTAGTTATGTTTTCTTTTATTTCCATTATTCCTCAACTCCTTCCACATCATTTTCAAAACCTAAAGTGTCTGGATCTACTTTTACATTTTCATCCATAGTAATAACCTCCTTATAAAAATTAATACTGGAAGATTTTTTATTTTTCTTCCAGTATTCTATATATACCGTAATTTTTTTACGGTGTTTATTCAGTTTTATTTGTATTACTTTCTTTCAGTTGTGTTCCAAAATAAAAAGCAATTATCATTAAATATATTTGTTCTATATTCATTTGTCCCATTATTGCTTTATATGCAACTACTAATGTTAAGATCAAGGTTACTAAACTTTTTACATTTATTAATTTTGCAAATTTATCTTTCATTTAACCCACTTTCCTTTCTAAATCATTTATGCGATGATTTATTACTTTTATTTGTTCTTCTACTACCGGCATTCTTTTAGCGAAATTATTGTGTTCCCTAACTTCACTTGTTAATGCCTCAATTTTTGTATCTGTTACCGCCTGCTGAATTTTTAAATTTGTTTCAATTTTCTTATTACTAGATATGTTTGAAATAATTGTCCCTAATAATGTTAGTCCCCCAGTAATGATTGCCACTATAATTGACTCCATTTCCAATCCTCTCTTTCTTTTGCAATAGAAAAAGAGCCTTATTAAGACTCTTCTTCCAACTTTTCTTTTACTTTCTTTCTCCATAATTTAGGGACATCATCAATTGTCATTGTTTTTAAATCTCTAATTTGGATTACATAAAAATTAACCATTGCCAAGTACCTCCCCAATTTCCATAATTGCCTGTTCTAATGCAGAAATTCTATCAACATCAGGAATATCAACAATTTGTTTTGCATATTGTTCTTTTGCAAAATTTATCCAAGTTTTATACCCTTTTGCAGTTGATAATTCTTTTTCTAAGTTATCTCTATATATTGTCGGAATTCTATATATATCAAATTTATAAATAGTTCTTGAGATTGCTTTTCCAGTTTCTGCATCAAAATCAATTCTTTGCTCTTCTGTTATATTATCATTTAAAACAATTTCGCATCCATTGTTTAAAATGTTCTCAACTATGTATTTTTCCGGTTTTATATCTGATTCCACTTGATAATTTACTTGCATTCCTTATCACTCCTTTACATTTTTTTGTAGTTATATATGGTTTAACATATTTGTTTCTGTAATTAAAACTATTACAATGTTTTAACCAACCATCATAACTAATCATAGCATAGGCATCATTTAGTCTTATTTTTTTTCTTTTATATATTTTCTTTACTCTTCTTTTTATTCTTAAGAAATTTCCTCTTCTTAATGTTGTATATCCTCGGTAGAAGCGGTATCCAATAAAATCAACTGGTCTACTATCAACTTTAAATAATTGCCAATTTTCTTTTAATTTTAGCCCTTCTTTCTTCAAATAATCACTAATTAATGCCCTACATTTATGTAATTCCTTTTTATTTCTTCCAAAGAGCAACATATCATCCATATATCGCAGATAATATTTTACTTTCAGTTCTTCCTTTATATAATGATCTAAATTCTGTAAATAAAAATTTGCAAACCATTGAGATGTATAATTACCGTATAGGTAATCCAGACTCTGAACTATCTATTATTTTATCAATTAAATCAAGCATATCATAATCTTTAATTATTCTTCTAAATTTACTTTTCATACAAAATTTATCAATACTTGGATAAAATTTTTTCACATCTAATTTTAAGCAATATTTAGTATTTTTCTTATCATCTTTTAGTATTCTTTTTATTTGCTTTCCACCATAATGAATACCACGATTTGGAACAGATGCACAGCAATATTCATACATTCCCTTTTCTAGTATTGGTTGCAATTGTAACATTATACACCAATGAATTACTTGGTCTGGATAAAAAGCAGGCTTAAATATTATTCTTTCTTTTTTATTAACTCCATCGTGAATTTTCATCTTTTTATACGGACTTAATTTTATACTTTTATCAACTAGCATTTTATATATATCATCTACATAATAATCTATATTGTTCATTATTTTTACAACATTTTTTCTGCTCTTTTTACCTGCAGATGCTTTTAAAATTGCTATCTTAATATTATTTTTATCACATAGCTTTGAATAAATATTGCCTATTCTTTTCATCTTATGTTCTCCTGATATTTCTTATTTTTGTCTACCGGTCTTTCGACTAAAAAGAAGCTACTAAACCAGTCCAGTTGCGACTCTATTTTTGCCAAGGGGCACGGAAAATGATGTGTAATTTATCTATAATTAATTTTCCAAAAATAATAACACGACAACCGATGTTGAAGTTCGCATTCGAAGAATCATTGTTGAAATTCCAATACCACAAGCCACAGTTAGCGCCATTGTTGAAATTGCCACCCACATGAGCAAAAACTCCGAAACGAAGAGCAAAGCTCGGTCGAACACACACCAAATCCCTTTTTTATTTATTGTGTTTGATAATAATTATATAATTTTTCCCTTAACATTTTAACTATACCAGAGGCTAGTTATTCTTCGTGGGAGGCTGACCGCCCCCACGCCCCTGTTATTTCTGGTTATCAATAAGAACACGACAACCGAAGTAGAAGCCCGCAAGCGAAGAAGCACTGTTGAAATGCCAATACCACAAGCCACAGCCAGCGCCATCGCCGAAATAGCCACCCACACGAGCAATTCTATTTCCTGTGTTTTGGTAATAGTAATCAGATGTTCCTGAACCTGATCCAGCACCAATTTCATTAGGAAATCTTGCTAAAGGTTCATCCGGATCATAACCAAGATTTTTTGCATATCCATTTGTATCAGCATTTGTGTATCCAATTACTTTATATGGTGCAACAAATGTATCAGATTTATATTGAGAATGATCTTTGCATAAATATGCAACTCTATCTTTAATATTTAATCCATCAACAAATTGCCACATATTAGAGAATATATTTTCAATTCCTCTATAAATCATAGAATGAAATCCATCATTTACAATGCAACCAGATTTCATTCCTAGACTATCGCATTGTCCGGACTCTTGTCCTATTCCCCAAATCACATTGCCTACTGCAATATTTACTGCAGCACCATCGAAATAAATTACTTTACCAGAAACATTACCATCTGAATAATTTTCAACTTTAGTAATTGTTCTATTAGATGCAATAGACATATTCCACCAAGCAGTTCCTATTGCAATTGTTCTTCCAACATATAAATTTGTTGAATTTACTATAATTCTGTTAACACCTGTTTCAGCAATTAGTGCAGCAGACTGTTGGCCAGTCATTACGCCATTTCCTAATTTATTTTGAGAATTATAATCTGCATACTCTACTAAATAAAGCATTTGTAAAATGAAGTATCTATAATCTAACAATGAAAATTTACTTCCTAAGTTTTGTGCCAATGTTCTAAATTGTGATATTGTTTTATTATATACTGGTATCAAACCACTATATGAATGCAATTTATCATCAACTAATCCCATTACATATCTTGCATAATAAAAATCTTTGTAATGTGTAAATCCGCTTCTTTCAATATCAGAAATTAAGATATAATCATAATCATTTTCTTGATATACTTTAATATAAACATCTGGAATATATGTATATACATCTCCATTCGTTCCATCAAATTTAAAACTTGCATCTCCATACCAAGCCTTTACTTTTCCAGTAGTAATATCATAATTACATGTTCTTATTTGACTCCAAGGATATAAATTATCGAAATCATTTTGAACTGTTGTACCATTTTTAGTAGCATTAGCAACTAACCCAATACTATCTTCTATTCTTTCCCAAGCCGTATTTGTGTTATTAGTTATCTTTCTTCTAACACCATATATATGTCCTCTTTTTCTTTCTATGTTTTCAACATCTGTCTCAATTTCTTCTATTCTTGCAGTAACTGAACTAAATGATTTTGATTTTATTGTTGACTTTCTTGCTCCTGTAACTTCTGCATCTTTTATTTCAATTTTCTTGTTTGAATTAGTTAATGCTTTTCCTTCTAATGTCAGCCCATCTAATACATTAACCTGAGCTCCTGTTGCAATCCCATTTAATTTTGTTTTCTCTGCTGTTGTATAATCATTTGATGATAAGCCTTTTCCTTTTTCTTTACTAACTTTTTCATCATTTAATTTTTTTACACCAGCATCAACTTTGTCCCAGTTTTCATTTAATGCAGTATCTATATCGAAATTACTATTTAGATCTGCATCATTTGATGTATCGTGTTTAAATAACCCTAAAAAACTTGTAACTAAAGACATATTTTTTCCTCCTAACTATTTAATTTCTTTTTGTTAATATAGACATCGCCTGTTATTTGCAATGCCCCCTTTAATGTTTCATCATACATATTATTTATTGCAATACCATTTTTAGATATTGCAATTGCAGGTATTCCTGTTCCTAATGTCATTTCATAAATTGATGTAGACAATCTATCTTTTATAACAATCCTAATATTAAAACTTTTTGTTACACTAAATCCGTTTGCACCAGAGTCTCCTCGTATTTTTCCACTAAAACTAAAATTATTTCCATCTAATTTAGTTGTTAATTCATCTCCTCTAATCCAATCTTTAGAATTAGTGGTTTTATATTCATAATAACAAGATGTTATTGCATTATTCATTGCACCAAATCCATATCCCCAATAAGTACCTTCAAATGATATACTAGTTTCTGATCCAACTCCACCAGTTCTTGCAATACTTGCTTTTTTTATTACAATATCTGAATAATCTAAAAATCTACTTGGGGAAATTTGTTTTACTGTTGAATTTCCTCTGCTATCTATTGCATAAACGTTAAAAATATTGCTATCTGCATTATCAATAGTTCCACTAACAGTAGAATTATTGGAATACTTAATATCTAATTGTTTGTTTCCAACTACAAATCTATATAAATTCATAGACGCATAGTTTTTAGCCACTGCTTTATTTGCTGCAGAAATAATTGCCTTAACATTAGAATATCCTTTAATTATTGATTGATTTCCACCAGTCAACTTAATTGTTGATGCGTCTGTATCCTCGTAAGTGAAATTATAAAAAGCAGGATTTGAATTTATAATATTCAAAGTTCCTACTTTTTCATTATAATATTCTGAATTGCCATAAGTAATTATTCCAACTTTTACAGAAATACTATTACTATTTTTAGAATATTGTAACATAGACAATATTTGTGTCTTTGTCCAAGTATAAGATGTATTTTTAGTTCTACTTGATGTCAAACGCCTTGTACCACTTGGGCAATCTAAAAAGTATGCAATATCATTTCCAGAAGGATTATTGCAATCAACTTTTAAAGAACTTTCATTATTTAAGCTAAAATTATTATTTGGGCTCGTAATAGTAGCAATATTTTTAGTTGCAATTGATAAAGTTCCACTCTCTGACCATAGACCACTATCTGCTCTTCTCAATCTAACTCTTACATTGTATGTAGTATTAGGTTGTAATCCACCTATTGTAAATGTACCGCTTTTTCCATCTCCTGCAACATTGTCTCCTGCATTAGTCCATCCACCACCATTTAAGGAATATTGAGTCCAATCTCTTCTTGGATCACAAGTCCATTTTATTGAAACTGAATTTAATGCAGTTCCATTATTATAAATATTTATACTATTCAAATATCTAGGAATATTATCAAGCCACCAACTGCCACTACCAGTACAATTGACTGCTACAGTATAAATACCTGCTTCAGCATAGGCACTAAACTGCTTATTTCCTTGGCCATCGTGATAAATTCTTTTTGTTCCAGATGCTACTGTAGTTCCATTATATAAGTTTATACGACTTGAAGATGAATAAACTTCTTCTCCATCAATGACAACTTTAAAATTACCTGCTTTATACCAACTAGCACTTGCATTTCCACTACCAACTAAATTCCAACCAATATCTGTATAGTTACCATCTATACTTCTTCCATTGGTCCACCAGTTAAATGTTAAATATCTTCCGTGATAATTACCAGTTCCAAAAGACCCACTACTTGCCATACTATCTCCTTTCTACAACAAACTTGACAACCAAATTTGTGAACTCACTTTTTGAATTAAAAGTCCTGCTATCTCAGCTTTTCCATTTACAATCATATCTTTGGTCTCCATACCTTTATCAGTAAATTCTGAAATAACATCTCCTGTTGCTTTATTAAATACTCTATTTCCATCACTATCAATTCTGGTATAAGTATTTGTTTCACTGCTATTTACTTGAATACCTTTTCCAATCTGGACGGCATCAGTATAAGTTTCATTAGCATTTTGTTCCCAAGTTTGCTTTTCAGAGCCTAAATTTCCCATCAAATCAGAAATATAGACAGTTTTATTTGTATCTGTATAAAAACTAATATCAATTGTATTTGAAGTAACATCAATTGTTTTGCAAAACTCTTTCCATTTATCTCCAGTATATTCTAAATTGAATGACTCTCCATTTAAAATAACTCTTGCTTTAGTAAGCTCATTTTTATTTTTGTAAATAAAACTTATTGTATAAGTTTCGTTTTTTAATTGTACAGTCTGTTTTGTTGTTCCAATTATTAATTCATACCCTATTCCAGAAATGGAATTTTGTTTTAAGTCAGTATTTGTATATTCTGTGATATTTTCATTCCAATATTCTTTAGAATACGCAAAAATATTTCCTCCGCCTTTTGTAGCAACAGTTGTTTTTAATCCTTCAATTGTTAATTTTAATTGTGCAATTTGTTCTTGATATTCTGCTGTTATTTTCTTTATGGTATCATTTGTTTCTTCTGCATTCATTTGCATAGAGTTTATTTTGCTACCATCTTCTGTTTGCTTATCAATTATTGCATCAATAGTTCCTTGTTGTTTATCAACAATAATCTCTGTTCTTCTTATTCTTTCTAAATCACTCGGAACATTTTGATAATTGACTGTTGCCTTAATAATTGATGGTGCTGACATTTCACTTTCAAGACCATTTGGGCTTTTATATGTAAATCTAAATAAAAAAGATGATGCAATTGCACCATCAAAATCTAAAATCCATAATGGATCTCCTGTTTCTAAGTAAGGTTTACATTGTCCTTTCAATTCGTAAGATGTATAAGAGAATCCTTTTACTTTATCAAATAATTCCACAATAAGTTCTTCTCTTTTTTCTTGAGTATATGCAAATGGATTATCATTTATTGCAAGACAATTTTCTCCATCTGCTGCAATACTCTCCTCATCTCTTAAAGTAATATTTTCTCCTTCTACTTGGCTCATACCTAGTGAAACAACATTTATCGGATGAGTATTCCTTTTTATAACTAATTCTGAGTAATCACTTTGCTTTTCAAGGCTAGGTTCATTTGTGTTTGTTGTTAGTCTCTTTACCATTATTTCATTCATCGATTTGACTATCATTTCATCAACCTGTTTTGTTGACTCTTTTTCTATTCCTAATGTTTTTAAATCATTAGTTATATTTCTTACCTTCTGTTTCATTAAATCGACTACTAACATTTTATGAACATCTTTTACTTTGTACTTTTTACTATCAATTAATTTTGGTGTAATAAAATACAATTTGTTATCAGATTTTATTTTTGCAAATGATCCTGATATTCCAGCAACTGCTTGAAACACTTGTCTTATTATAGCATCAACTTCAAATTGATTACTATCTACAATAAAATTGCAGTTTGCAAAGTCTTCTGTTGCTAATTCAAGACCTGCTAAATTGCAAGCCTCTTTTGTAACATCTAATACTGTTATTTTCTTACTTGAATAATCTAATTTAGATTCATATAAAATATTTGATTTCAGCATATAGTCCATTGCACTTACTTTATTTATTAAAGTAGTATCTCCGTGGCTCTTCATCAATTGTAATGAATTTACCTAGTGAAATCCAATGTACTGAATTTTCAACTTTTATTCCTGTGAAATATTCAAATTCTTTATTTTCTAAATCAACAATATTTTCAATTTCAAAGTCAAGAGTTCTTGCAATTGCAGTTCCAAAAATATTTCCATCATCATAACAATCATCACAATATTGTACATTACTAATAGGATATTCTTTATTTCCAATTTTTATTTTATCATATTGAGTTGTACTTTCTTCATAGGACTTTCTTATTTCATCACTTAAATCAATCATTGGTTAATCTCGCCTCCTATTTGAGAAAGTGTTACCTCAAATTCATCTATTCTTCCATCTCCAACAGAAGAAATCATTGAGGTATCAGGCAGAGAAACAAAGAATTTTTTAGTAATCATCTTATCATATTTGAAAGAATAATATGTATAATAATCCTCATTTTTACTAAAATGACTTATGTATTCTTTATAAGTTTGTTTATTTAATTGTCCGAATTTTACAGTTATTGTTGTTTTAGGCATTTTTCCATAATTCTTTCTAATACTTCCATCACTCATAGTAATACTAGATAGAACTTCTGCTTCATCTTCTTTTAAATTATATCCTTTAGACAATATATTTTTAAACTTAAAACCATTATGTTCCAATAATGACATTCTCTCCACCTCCTAATATCCATATTGTAACTTTCTTTTTATATTTCCTTTATTTACTGATGAAGTCAATACTTTTCCATCGAGATTTGTTACTGAATTTACAGTAATTTCTTTATTATCATCAATACTTTGTAGATGTGTTTGCCTATTATCTTCTGTTTCAACCTTAATTTGATGACTACTTGTTAAATTAGATGTTAGTTTTGTATTTTCATGTTCTACTGCTCTTTGCATATCTTTATAAACATCTTTTAAACTATCATTAAATCCTTCTCCCAATCCTAATCCTAAATATTGACCAACTTCCTTATTAAATACCTTAGATGGAGAATGTATTCCAAATAGACCTTTAACCTTATCAATAATTCCACTGCAAAATCCTTTTATTTTATCAAAAATCCATTGTTTTACATTGTTTATTCCTTCCCATAAACCTTTTATCATATTGCTACCAATTTCTTTAACTTGTGAAAATCCTGCCTTTAACCCATTTACAATTGATGCTATGATTTGAGGCATATTCCTTGCTAATTCAATTACTATTGTTGGAATTGCTTTTATAATTCCCATAAATAGTTGAATTGCTGCCTGAATTAGCCTTGGTAAATTTTGAATAAGTACACTAGTAATAGTTAATATTATTCTTGGTAAATTTTCTATAAGAGCCTCAATTATTGTAGGTAATGCTTGTATCAATCCCATAAATAGTTGAATTGCACCATCTATAATTGCAGGTATTGCATCAATTAAGGCTTCTAAAATTGTTTCAATTATATGTGGTAAGTTATCAATAAGAGCATCTATAATAGTTGGTATAGCTTGAATAATACCCATAAACAATTGTATTGCTCCTTCAATCAGTCTTGGTAATGCATCTATCAAGCCATATACTACTGTTTTTATTATCTCATCAAGGTTGTCCAATAAAGCAGTAATAATTTCTGGAATAGCCTCTACAATTCCCATAAAGAAACTAATTGCAGCATCAATTAAATCTGGTAAATTATCTATCAATACACCTATTATTTGATTAACAAGTTGAACTAATTCTATGATTAAATTTGGAATTGCATCTACCAATCCTTGAATTAAACATATAATTATTTGCATTCCAACATCAACTAATAATGGTAGCATTGCTGTTATTGTATCAATAAGTTGTGGAATTACATCTATTAAGCATTGCATTATTGCTGGTAAAGCATCCAATATACTTTGTACCAATGATTGTAATGCAGTTAATATTATTGGTAATGCCTCCTCTAGTAATGGTGGTATCATTTGAATTATTTTAGGTAGAAACTCTTGAACTAATCCTCCTACTAATTTTGAAATTCCATTTATAACAACTTCTATTCTTGGAATAATATTATCTCCAAATGTAAGTACACTCTCAACAAAATTCTCGATTAATTGACCAAAGTCTTGTGAATCATCAGCCATTCCTGTCAATAAATTTTGCCATGCACCTTTCATTGCAGCAGCAGATCCTTGTATTGTTGTACTTGCTTCCTTTGCGGTTGTTCCTGTTATTCCAAGTTCTCCCTGAATAACATGAATTGCTTGATATACATCATTTAAATTTGATATATCATACTTAACACCTGTTATTTTTTGAGCATCTGAAAGTAATCTTTCCATTTCTTCTTTAGTTCCACCATAACCAAGTTTTAAGTTATCAAGCATAGTATAGTTTTGCTTTGCAAATCCTTGATATGCGTTTTGTATGCTTTCCATAGATGTCCCCATCTTATTTGCATTATCTGCCATATCTGTAATTGCCATATCTGCTACTTGAGCAGATTTTGCAGTATCTCCATTCAAACTTTGTAACAAAGAAGCACTAAAAGATGTAACTGTATCCATATAAGCATTTGCACTTAATCCGGCTGTCTTATATGCATTATTAGCATAGCCTTCAACAATTCCTGCACTTTCTTTGAACAATGTTTCAACACCGCCAATTAATTGTTCATAATCCGCATAACTATCTACTGCACTTTTGCCTATTGCAATCATTCCTGTTGTAACTGCTGCAGCACCAATTGCAATACCTTTAAGGGCTGTTCCGGCAATACTCTTTATTTTACTAAAGCCACCTTTCATGCTGTCTATACCTTTGTTAAATCCATCATTATTTAACTCGGTGTCTACTACAACAGAGCCATCTTTTGCCATTCTTTCACCCCATTTCTATAATAAATTTTGGGATTACCACAATTCATTTGCAAAATCAGACTCTTTTTCTTCATCAGTTCTCATATCAGGTAATTCATATAATTTTTGCATCTTTTTATAATGTGCTTTCATTTCTTTATCTTTTATTTTAGCAACATTCATATTTCTATAACCCATTATTTTCACGAACTGAGTATTCTCGTTTAAGCTATTAAACAAGGATTTGAATTTCCACCAATGCATATACTCAATCTCATTTAAGTCGATTCCATATTGCTCCATAAAAGCACTAAAAATGTATTCATCATCAAATTCATAGCTATAAATTTGTTTTGCATCTTCTTGTCTTTCTTCATAGTCCTCTTTATTACTATTTTCAATAATTTTTCCACATCTATAAAACCACAATATATCTTGTACTGCTTGTCTTATATCTGTAATTTTACTAATATCATAATAATAAAGTTGTAATGCTTGCATTATCTTCACTTCTTCACTTAAATTATGATCTTGCATTAATAATTCAAATTTTATACTTTCTCTGAAATCCGTTCTAATTTTCAAACCACTATTTGTATATTGTGGTAATTCATCTAAAAGGATGTTATTATTCATTTTTATTTTCTTTTGCTCCTCCTTGTTTCTCTATTTGGTTGGTATCTACTCAAAGATGTTGCAAAAGACTGTTGTTGTTTTTCCTTTTCTTTTACGATTTCCTCAAACGCATCTGTATGTTCTCTCAAATTATTTTTATTTCCAAATAACTTTTCAGAAATCCCTTCTCCAAACACATTGTCAAAGAAATTATTTATAATTCTGCATTGTTCCCTTATCACCTGTGAATAAGAAAGCCCTGCAGTTTCTCCTTTTTCGCATTCTTCAATAACTTTTTTTGCCTCGTTTTCAAATTTTTCCATATCATCAGCATCTAAAAAATCGAAATTAACCTCAATGTTTTTAATTTTCATAATAAATTCCATCCTTTCATAAAAAAAATAAGCAGAAGGTTATATTGCCCTCTGCTACTTACATTAACTATTCTGTTACTATTGTTGCTGTTCTTTCATCTTCGCTTAAAGTAACTTTGACTTTTTCAAATTTACCTTTTGCCTTTAATGCTCCACTATATGTATATGCATCGTTACTATCCCCATCACTATCAGGAACAACAGCATAGCTTCTTAATCTTGCATCATATTTTCCCTCTGTATCTTTTGTTGTTTTATCTACAACTAAAGTTTCAACAACTGCATCATCTCCAGTTAATTCATCATCAGATATTTGTGCTATCTTTTCATGAACTGGATTGTCTTTATATTGATCAAATGCATAAGATTTTTCTTCTGCATAACCTGTTGTATCAGTTGTGTCTCCATCTTCATCTACATATCTTCTACTATATTCAGTAGCATTTTTTGATGTTGATATTTCTGTGAATTTACGCATTCTTTCAAAGTTTTTTTCTGTTGATGTACCAACATTTAAGAAAGCGACTTTGTCACTTCTTTTGACTCTTGTTTCTTTTTTCTCAGCCATTTTAAAAGCTCCTTTCTTTTCAATATTCTTCTATATAGATTATTTGCATAGGAATAACATATATTGCAGTTGTTTCTGTTGTCTGTAATATTGTTCCTCTATTGCAACTAATTTTTTCTATACCATCTATATCTGGTAAATTATCCTTTTTTTCTTGCTCTTTAATCCATTGTATAAAATCATCACAAAATTTAGAGTTATTTATTGTTTCTAGCGCATTAAATGGTGCTTGAATGCTAAAATCAAAATTTATTTGTTCTCTACATCCACCATCTGCAAATCTTTGTATAATTGTTGTTGTAGGTGTTTCATCAATAGAATAACTATAAGTTTTGGACTTCAAATAATCTACATTAACCTTTCCACCTTTTAAAAGTGGGCATTTTTCTATAAATTCTTTGATTATTTCCATTTTTCCCTTTATATCAGCCATAAATCATCCTTTCTTGATGTAATTTTCTACATCACTAATTAAATCATTTTTTCTTCTTTGCAACATTAATTGCTCCCATTTTGCACCAGTTCCAGAAGTATGATATTTAAGATTTTTACTTGTTACACTCTTTATTTCTCCTTTTCTAGCCCAAGAACTTCCTTTTTCAGTAAGCATTAATTTTCCATAATACTGAATTTTTGCATAAGGACTATTATATTTTATTTCATTGTTTGATGGATGCGATTTAATTTTTCTCAACATTCCACTATTAAACGGAATAAATGGATCACTTAATCTTTCAACTGTATCTCTTAAAAATTCTGTTACTTTACCATCTTTGTCTAATCCGATGATCTTTAATTATCTTACTTTTATTATTCATCTTAACTTTCAAATTAAAACCACTAGCCATTATTCACTTACTCCCAATTTATAATGTTGTAAATTACCTTTTCTATTATCATCCACACTAACAATCCTATATTTTTGAATATCATTATCTCTAAATATTTTATAATATTCATCGTTTGGATCATCTTCTTTTGCTGTTAATCTTTTTATTTCAATATTACTAAAATAATTAACAGTTTTTGTATCTACATTTTTAACAGAAACATTAGGCATTCCCTCAACAAGTATATCTTCATTACAAATATGCAATTCTTGATTTGTAGGTATATAAATTGTGCCTGTGCTTCCATTTTGAAAGCCGTTTATCAATAACATTAGTTTTTTTATTATGCCTAAAATAAACTTGTTTAAAAACCATTCTGGTAACACTATCATCATCATTTAAATGATAAATTGTAATTGAGTGTATAAAAAATCTTTTGTTCATTATCCTACCCCACAATATAAAAGAGGTTGTCCATCTTTACCAATAATATTACTTAAATATTTCTTTATAATGCTTATTTTATCCTCTTCTAATTTTTTTTCTATTTCCTCAGGAGATGAATAAGTTTCACTCCATCCTTCTATATTTTGTGATTTTAAATTTCCAACTTCTTTTTTTTGCATTTCTGCATCAGCAATTTTTTCAATAATTAATGCAGTAGCATATTTTACATTTTCGTGTAAATCTTCTATATCAATTCTATTAAATGTTTTTGAATTGATATAAACACTTGCATCAATTACATATTTATTAAAGTTATCAGGTATGCTACTGACACCTAATAACTCTTTATAATCCTTATCATTAATGTATTTTAGCATACCTTAATCCTCCAAATACTATTCTGCTGTGTTTGCTGTGTTTTTTCTAATTTGAACGCCAAGTTTATTAGTAACCATTAATCCACCAACTTGTCTACCTTGTAAAGCAGATGCACCAATATGTTTACCATCTTTTAAATCTTCAACAGCAGGTTCTTTTTTCCATACTTCATATTTTTGGCAATATCTTTTATCATATATAATAAAATCAACATTCTCTCCCATTAAATAGTTTGGTTTTGTTGCAACTCCTGCTAATTTACCAATTACACCTTCTCTAACAAGTTTTTCTCCTAAAGTTCCTGCAGTATTAGAGAATTTTTCGTCAGTTAATAACAATTCTTCAACATCTGCTGAAATAGCAACTCTCATTTGATTTGCTTTCATATTTCTTTTTTTCATATTTTTAATTTCTGCAACTATTTTTGCATAAACATTTGCAGTTGTTAGTTTTGAAGTATCAGATGAAACAGTCCCTGTTAATAGAGCCTCAATAGCCATTTTTTCTTTTTTCATACCAATTGAATAACCTGCACTATCAATTCTTTGTGCAACTAAATTATCTGGAACAGCCTCAGCCTCGTATCCATCTATTAATTCATTTACACCATAATCTTTGTCGATTGGTAAAGGTAGATAATCTGTACCTGATGTTTGTAATTCAATCCCATTTTTGATATCATAGTCTGATACTTTTACCTCCTCATCTCTTGTTGGAACCATTATTTGTCCTGTTACTCCATCTTTTTCATAGTCCTCTGAAAAATCATCATAAATATTTGTTTCTGCTCTTGATATTGCTAAAACTTGTGTTGCATAACTTTCTTTTCTTTTATGTGTTCCTGTTCCTAACGCATTTGCCATAATAAATTACCTCTCTTTCATTAATCAAATAATTCTGGATGTTTCTGTTTTAATATTGCAGTAACTCCATCATCTTTTTTACTATTATTACTATTTTTTACTGATACACCATCAGTAATATTATTGTCTGAATTATTGTCAGACTTTTGTGTATATTTTGGATTTTCTTTCAAAAATTCTTCTAAATTATCTTTGAAATCTCCATCCATTTTAGAAACTTTAAATAAAACATAGTCTGAATCCTCTTTATTTACACCACTTTCTAGAATTGCAATGTAATTTTCTTTTTCTTCTAAATCAGCTATTGCTTTTTGATAGGCAGTTTCTTTTTCAGCCTTTTTTTGCTCTTCTGTCTTTTGACTTTCTAACCATTCGTTATATTTCTTTAAATCAATATCTTTATACTTTTTTTCGTATTTTTCTTTTAATTTCTTGTCTAAAGCATTATATTCTTCTTGGGTATAAGTCTTTACAGAATTGCCCTCATCTTTGTTTTGACTGGCTTGAGTTCCAGAATTATTGTTGTTGACATTTTGATTATTTAAATCTTTTCCATCTTCAACATTTGGGTTGTTTTCTTGATTTTGATTTTCATTTTCCATTTAAAAAACCTCCTTAAATACCTAAATTATTCTTTTAAGTCTTTAAAATAGTAAAAAGACTAATACCTGTGTTGTTCTTTATAGTCTGCAATACAGTAAAAAGACATAAAAAGAACATCTTACCGACATTGGCAAAATGCTCTTTCACTTTATAATTATAAAATTAATAACTAATCAATATTTTCTTCAAATTTTAATATTTTATCTTGTAATTTTTCTAATTCTATTGATTTTTCTGTAAAATTTAGATTTTTATCCAAATGATTATGAATTTCTTCATCTAATCTCTCAATAATTTCTCCTGTATCGTCTATTGTATAGTCTTTGTCTTCTAATTTTATATTTACACTTTCTAAAAGTTTTATTTCATTATCATCTAACTTATTCTTTATGTTCATACCTTTTCAACTCCCTCTTATTAGTTGGTCTTGCAGTTGCTAATTTTCCTGTATCAGGATTTATTGAAACTGTTACCTTTTTCCCATAAATATTTATGCTTTTTCTTCCTTGATTGTCTGTTTTAATTTTACCATAATCAAGCGGATTGTTCAAGGTATCTTGTATATCTTCAAAATCTAAATTTCTGGCATAAGTTCTTGATATTATATGTTCTGAAACTTCTTTTATTTCAAAATTATTTACTTTTTTTCCAACAATCTTACTATTGTATTTATTAGCAATCTGTGTAATTGCTTTCATATTTGTTTTTATTGTTTTTTCTGGCTGTCCTATATACATTCTTGTTCTATCAGATTTGGATTCAATCGCATTAGTAAATTCTTCTAATTCTTTTTTATGACTATTATAATATAAAGTTTTTCTTGCAAATTTTGTTTTAGTATCTTCAATTAATTTTTCATCAGTATTATTACTTGTTAAAATTCCTTGAATTCCAGCTAATTCTTTTTTGTCTTGTCTTATTACTCTTTCCATATTTCTTTGTACTTGACTTGCCTCATATTTTGTCATTTTTTTGCCTTTGTATTCTATTGTTTCATCTTGCCATTTTTTCAATTGCTCATCAGTATATGTTTTTGATGATCCTTCAAAATATGGATTCCAGTCGTGTCTACAATTTATTCCTTTAAATCCTGTAACTTTTCCATATCCAATATCATCTAAACTTAAATAGCCTTTTCTACCACTTCTGCTAACAATCTTACCTTGCCAACTTGCGTGTTCAGGTCTTGCACCTCCATGTGCAGTTATTTCCATCAAGTCCCACCCTAATTCTTCAGCTCTTAATAATTGCATCTTTCCACAAGTTTGATTTACCCCAGTAATAATATTCATCCTCGCTGCACTTTCTAAAGACATCTGATGTCCAGATGGATATTTTACTACTGCTCCTTTTGAACTTAAATTATCTATTGCATCAATTATTGCATTTGAATAACTTTTTACTCCTGTTGAAACTTCCATATATGCTCTATTCATTGCATTTACAAACTCAGTTTGACCAGTTGAGGCTGTTGTCATTGTTAAATTAGATAAATTACTATTAGTTTTATTTACAGAAGCTATCAATAATTTCATCATTGCTTTGTCCTGTTTTATTTTTATTGGATTAAGTCCTGCCTCTTTATAAATTTTATCATCATTTTTTATTGTTGTTATTCCTGCATTTTCAAATATTTTTGAAATTTCTTCATAACTTGTTTTATTGTATTTAGATACTAGGTCTATTATATCCGAATATAGCATTCCCATTTCCTGTGCTATTAATATATCATTTTTTACAACTGTATTTGCATATCCTACATTCGCAATTCTTTCTGATATTTGTTTTATTATTTCTAATTCCAAGTCATTATAAACATTTACTGCTTGTTTTTCGACTTCTTCAAGATAATTAGGAGGTAACATTTATTATTCCTCCTTTTCCTCATTTTTCTTTTTATTTTCTTCTTTATTTATTGTTTGTCCTTCATCTGTTGGAAATCCGAAAACCTCTTGATTTGTCATTTTTTCTTCATTTATTTTGTCTAGCTCTTCTTGTGCTTGTTGCTCTGTCATTCCTTCAAATTTTATCAAGTATGATTTTTTACTTTTTAATCCTTGTTGTACTTCCATTAAAGCAAGAGTTTTCTCTGCATTTTTATCAGTTATTATTGAATCATCTGGAGTGATTACAATATCTGATGCATCTATTCCTTCTATATGGCAAATTGCTCTTACTAAATCATACACAACATCATTAACATTTATTAAATGCCTTGTTCTTGTTCTAAAAGCCTTACTATTCTCTGATATAACTTCTGTTGCAGTTTTTACTGATACACCATCAAATTTATAATAGTTCTCTCCTAATCCTACATTAGATGATAGCCAATTTAATTCTGCATTTATTGCATCAATATGATCTTTTGTCCTTAAAGTAAAATCTATTTCTTTTGCTGGTTGTTTTTCCATCCCTTCAACTGCAACATACACCTCATCATTAGCATCAAATTGTTGTACATAATCAATCTTACCATTTTCATTAGGAATTGCTTTTGCCTTTAATGTCGTATTATCTACTAATATTCTTTTCTTTCCTAAAACAAACTCTCTCGAAAAACTATCATACTTTAAGTCTATTGCTTTAAACCTATCAATTGAATTTGCAAAAATAGATATTCCTAATGGACTTGACATATCTAAATTATTTGCCAAATTTGGCTTTAAAACTTGAAAATATGGGACATCAGTTTCAATTTCATCTTCTTTTTCTATATCTGGATAAATTTCATTAAAGTTAATTTCATTTCCTAATTCATTATCATTTTCAGATTTATATAATTCATGTTTCCTTTTATACTTTCCATTTTCATGTTCATGATATGTAATATGAGTATAATAAAAAGTCTTTTCTTTGTTTGTTTCTGCATCCTCTATTTCAGAATACCTTGAAACTGTTATTAATCCATATACATAGGAATTTGTATATTTATAAGGAATAACTAAATCTCCTGTTACATAGTCAATTGTTGTAACTCCATTATCTTTATATTCAATGAGTGCTCCATTTCCTAATCCCATTACTTGTTCAATAAATATAGGAAAGTTGGTTGTAAAATTATTAACCTTATTATCTAATATTGACCATAATTTTATAGTATCTTTTTTTCTTTTTAATTGAATTTGAGTTTTTTCAGTCCATAAAAGTTTTGCCATATCTTCACATACTTTTTTAGGCATATTCATTGTTAATATTTCTTTATTTACCGTTGTTCCACTTGCTAATTTTACTTTATAATGATGAAAATCTGCTACATCTCCTGCAAGCCATTCTTTCCATATTTGCATATAATCGTATATGTCGCCAACAGCAAGATTTATTCCATTTTTCTTACTTAATACACTTGAAATATTGTTGTATAACTCCATTTTCAAACCTCTTTTCTAATATTTTAATCCTAATTTAACCAAATTATCTTTTACCCAATATTGAAACTCATCTTGTGTATGGTCTGCATAAGTATATGCATAACTTTGTGAATGAGTATTATAATATCTTTCATCAACAGGTAAATCTTTTTCAGTTTTATCAGGTGTTGGTTTTCCACTTTCTACTGACTTCGGTAACCATTGATAGTTTTCATTTTCCTTTTTAAAAATTAAATTGTTATTATTTAAAATAACTCTAAATTTCTTTTTGGCTATAAAATCCTGCGAATAATCGACTAATTTTTCTTTGTTTGTGCCTTTATCAACTGGATTCAATCTTACACCATAGTCTTTATAATATTGGTTTCTTAATGCTCCCTCTGCCGAGTCTATTGTTTCTTTATCTGTAACTGTTTTAAATTCCTTGATCATATTTCTTTTAAAATTAAATAAATCGGAACTTAATTCACTTGGTGCCTTTTTTACTGGTTTTTCATTTGGAGAATAATAATAAGTATCTAATAAATACCAATATCCATCATCTCCTAGTCCATAGCATCCACAAGCAGTTGCTGATGTTTGATGTCCACTATCTATTGAAAAATCAATATAAACAATTCTTACATTATTTTCAATAATATAGTTTTCACTTACATATTCAATTAAATCAGGATTAAATATAAGTCCTTCTAATCCAATTACTTGTCCTAACCAAATCCAATTATATCTTTTTTCATCATTTTTTCTTAGATTTTCAGCCTCTTCTATTGCTATTTTACCAACCCATTCTGGATTAACTGTTCTATAATCACTATGACTAACTAAATACTTTGGATCTTTTCTTTTCTTTGCAGCCCATTTATTAACCCAATCAAATTTGTTTTTTGGTGGATTGTATGAATATAGAGCCATAAACCAATCATTGTTCCCACGAGTAAATGTTGCCTTTATTTGTTCTATGGTTTCCTCGTCTTTAAAATTTGTTAATTCCTCAAACCATATAATTTTAATCAATTTCTTTTCATCTATTGTTCCTTTTATAGTTTCAAAATCATCTCCACCTGCGAAGTATATTTTATTTTCGTTTTTAAAAAATGTTATTTCCATTGGAGAAACTGTTGCTTTGTAGTCTATTCCTTCAACTAATCCTAATCTATGGCAAGCCCTTTTTATTTCTCTAAAAACTGACTTTCTTAAATCAATTTGATGATTTCTCATACATACAGCAGAACAATTATCTTCATTTAAGCAATTATAAACAATTTTTATTGCAATCATTGATGTTTTAGTTGAATTTCTTCCACCTTCATATATTTGATTTGTTTTTCTTGAATTAAAATAGGGTACAAAATGTGGTGCTATTATGTCTCTTATACTTACTCTACTCATTTTGCATCACATCCATTTCATCATATGGTAAATCATTTATGATTTCAATTCTTTCAGAACTTCCTTGTGGTTTTTTGTCATTATTCTTTGATTTTTCATAATCAAATCGTTTTTTATCAAATTCCATTTTATGTAATGAGTCTAAAGCTCTTCTTTTTGCCTCTTGTATTTTTGTAAGAGCCTGTTCATACCTGATTATTAACAATTGTGTATTTTCTGCCTCCGTTGCTGTTCCAAATTCAGTAGATTTTGACATTTTCATAATAGTAAGGTCTTTACTTGCTCTTAATTCTTTTATTTTATTTAAAATTCTGAATTCTCTAATTTTGCATATCCTTATTTCATCTTCAAGGATATCTTTCTGACTTTTTATAGGTTCATTAAATAATTCTAACTCTTCATCAGAAAAACAACCATTGAATTTAGAATACGCTCCTGTTACTTCAGCATTTTTATTGTTTTTAGTTCCATGTCCTCCCTTATTGCCTTTAGTTCCTTTTGGTTTTCTTGTTTTCCACTTATTTTTTCTTATTTGATAATTTAGTTGGTTTAAAGTAATATGGTGTTTTGTGATTATATCTTTTTTTAACATTCCAGAATTAAAGTCTTTTTCTATCTCCTCAATATTCACATTATTTCACCACATCCTTTCTAATTACTGCAACTTTGCTTTTTGTCCTGTTAGTTTTTCCCATCTTCTAATAATAACATCACAATATTTTGGATCTAATTCCATCGTATAACATATTCTGTTTGTCTGTTCTGCTGCAATTAAGGTTGACCCACTTCCACCAAATAAATCAACTATTAATTGATTTTCCTTGCTTGAATTTTTTATTAATTGCACCAATAAATCAATTGGTTTCATTGTTGGATGCTCTTCATTTTTATTTGGTTTGTCGAACTCTAAAAGTGTGCTTTGGCTTCTGTCATTTATGAAATAATGTGCTGCACCTTCTTTCCATCCATATAAAATAGGTTCATGTTGCCATTGATAATCTTGTCTTCCCATAACAAATTTATTTTTTGCCCAAATTAAGCATTCTGCCAATTTAAAACCTACTGATTTAAATGCATTTCTAAAATTTAGTCCTTCTGTATCTGCATGGAATACATAAATTGAACATCCGAATTTTGCTATTTCAAACATATTTCTAAAAGAATCTAATAAGAAATTATAAAATTCTGTTTCTGTTAAATTGTCATTTTCTATTTTTAATTTATCTTTTGTTCCACCTTCATAATTAACATTATATGGAGGATCAGTTAGTATTAAATCTGCTTGCTTATTTTGTACCAGTTTTTCAACATCTTTTTTTATTGTACTATCTCCGGCACATTAAACGATGTTTTCCTAAAATCCAAATATCTCCTAATTTTGTAACCGGCTGTTCTATTTCATTTAATGTTTCTTCAACTTCAAAGTCATCCTCTTTTGAATCTAATGTTTCTTTAAGAATATTTTCAACTTCATCAAAACTAAAACCTGTTACATCCATATCAATATCAGTCTGTTTTAGTTCTGAAAGCAATTCTTCCAATTTATCATTATCCCAATCACCACTAATTTTATTTAGTGCAATATTTAGTGCTTTTTCCTTGTTTGGATCTAAATCTACAATAACACATTCAACATCAGTATAACCCAATTCTTTTAATATCTTTAATCTTTGATGCCCTCCTATTACTGTCATATTTGAATTAACTATTACAGGAGCTACATATCCAAATTCAGTAATACTTTTCTTTATTTTTTGATACTCTTCGTCTTCTTGTTTTAGGTCCTTTCTTGGATTGTACTCCGCTGGTTTTAATTTTTCTATTTTTATTTTCTCTATTTTCATTGCAAGTTTCCTTTCCAAAACACAATAAATACTTCCTGCAATTTTTACATTGAAATCTTAAACATATTTCTTTCATAGAGCCTCCTATCTTTTGTAAAATAAAAAAGCCTATCTGCATTTAAGCAAATAGACCTTTTACAAAGGAAGATGTTATGAAATCCACAAAAAGGTATTACATTTTTTGTAGTTTTACACTTATACAGATTATAACACATAAATTTCAAACTTTTATGGCAATATTTTCCCTTTAAGTATATTTAATTCCTTTTACTCCAAAATATAATATTGAAAATTCTTTAATTGCTCTATTTTTTATGTCATAAATAGTATGATTGCTATTTTCAGAATAATTTAATAATCTAGCTATTTCTTTCATTGACTTTTTATAATCAGTTATATATTTTAATTCAATAAATTTATGTAATAATTCATCATCTTTTTTTATTTCTTTTAAAATACCAGAAACTAGTTCCATTTCTTTTTGTGTTTCTTCAATTTGTGCATTTATTTCCATTAATTCACACATTTGATTTATTGTGCTTTCGCTATAATCTTGATGTTGTATTGCAGGTTTATCATATTGTATTCCCCCTGCATCCTTTGGAAATCCTTTTTTTATAACTTTCATTTTTCTTTTTTGCAAATAATTTAAAGATGTGCTTAATTTTCTATAATTTTTTAATATTTCTTCACTTTCTTTTATATAATTCATTACTTGCCTCCTTCTCTTTTGTGTCTTTAAAGTAAACACAATTTACACTTCCATCTATAATTCTTTTTATGTAGCATAAATCTGTATTCTTATTGGCACATTTTACACATTTTTCTTTTTTATATTCTTCAAAATTAGCAATCTTCATAATTTAATCCTCCGATTTTATTTTTTTCTTTTCTTCTCTTTTAAATATAATTGTATTGAATAACCTATAAGAGCAATAAATTCAACGCCTATTGTGGCTAACACACCACACCAAAACTCATTTATATACATATTATTCCTCCTAATCTTTGTTTATTGTTATTTTAAATATTGAACTTAATATCCAAATAATAAATGCTACTGCTAATCCATGCCAATATGTCCATACGAAACTAATTTTAAAGGCCCATATTATAAAAGAGCCAATTCCCCACATTAACAATCCAGACAATCCAAATGCTCCAATTATTCCTAATACTACTCCTAAAATAATTAAAAATATTCTCATTTTATTTTTCCTCCCTTGTTATTCCTTTTATAGCCCAAAATTGAGCCTCTTCTAATTTTGTAATTGCCAATGATGTTTCTCTACTTGGTTTACACTTTAAATCAATTTCATCATAAATAATTGAAAAACATTCTCTGACGTGTTGTATTCTATTATTTTTTTCTTCATCTACCGCTAAATATTTTGCTCTATTATTCATCTATTTGTCCTCACTTTCTATTTTTATACATTTATTTTCAAATTTTTTATATGCATCAAAATACATTTCCTTTTTATCTCCATTGTATGTCACTTCATAATACATTCCATCAGGTAAGCTTGTACTTAACAATGCTTTATGATTTTGTAATGTCTTGCAACACTATACAACAAATACTTCAAATTCAGGCATACATTCGCTTTTATCTAAATGTTCCTTTGCATAGCTTTCCACTATTTCCTTACACTTTTCTATAAAATCCTTATTTCCCATTTTACATTCCTCCATTCTTATATTATTGCATCAATAGTTAACTGACCATCTTCCATAATTCCTTTTAAGATATCTTCACTAATCATTTTTTCTTTTGCTAACTTATAGAAATCTTTTTTTATTTCAAATCCATAAGCATTCCTTTTTAATTCTGCACAGGCTCTTAATGTACTTGCACTTCCTGCGACTGGATCTATTACAACATCCCCTTCGTCTGTAAATATCTCTATTAATTTTCTTAATAGACCTACTGGCTTTTGAGTTGGGTGTATTTTAGGATATTCTTTTGATGTGTCTCTTTTCCATTCAAACCAGTTGAATATCATTTTTCCTTTTTGTTCATCTGTTTTACCATTATTAAATTTTGGCAATTTGTCCCTATAAAGTACCACTGCATATTCTGTTGCTCCTACAATTTTCATATTTGCCTTTAATACTTGACTAGAATAATTTTTTATAAATACTAATGGATAACTTTTCATTAATCCATGTTTCTTTGCTTCATCAATTACCATTTGCATTTGCTCAAAAGCACAGAAAACTATCATTGCTGGTGCTTTTCCTTTTTCTTTTGGCTCTTTCTTTAAATACCTTGTACAGAAATCAAAGAAGTTATTTATTTTAAAATCTTTGTCAGTATCAAAGAATGCTTTATTTGCTTTAGCACTTTCTCCATTTTTATTGTCTCCACCTATATACCAACTTGGATTACTTGCATAAGCATTGTTTCCAAGGTTATAAGGTATATCTGCAATAATTAATTGTGCATGAGGTATTCCATATCTTTTAGCATTTTCAAAATGATCATTATATAATTCTATTTTAGGTATTTTTTTATCCTTTATATCCATTTTTCTCACTTTCTTCTATATTTTCATTTAAATTATTAACTGCTATATGATAGGCTTCTAACCACTTTTTATTAATTTGTAATGGATTAATACTATCCAACACCTTCTGGTTATTATCAGTTAATATCTTATATGCTTCTTTCTTATTCATTTTCTTTTACTCCTCACAGTATTCAATGATATCTTTAATTTCAACATCATTTTCACTTAAATCATCAACTAGCATCCCCTTTGTTTGCTCTAATGTTCTTAGCATTATCTGTAATTCATAAATCTCTTTTTCAATGCTTTCTGTATTTTTTCCATGTTTTATATTTATTGTTAGAATATCCTTTTTGAAAGCTAGGTCTTTCTCTGTTTGCTGAATACAATCTTTTAAATCCTTGTCAAAAGCATAAATTCCATTTATTAAATCTTCTTTTTCCATCTAAACTTCCCTCCATTTAAAACTTTTATAATTTTTTAAAAAATCCAATTTGTTTGTTGTATATTTCACTAATTTAAATACTTCTTTGTTATAATTCTCAGTACAATATTCTGATACTCTTATCATTTTAGGAATAAAATTCATAAGTTCATATAATGTTTTATTTGGATCACTATAAATTCCATATCCTTTTCTTAATAATGTTTCATCAACTTCGAACACTACACATATATCAGGAAATATTGCACCTTTTAAAAATCTCCAAGCAAATTCCGGACTAAAATCATTTATATCAAAGAAACAAAAACCAATTGAATTAGTCTTTGCCTTATGCTTTGTATTATTGTATAAATTTTCTCCATTCATATACTTTTCAAATTCTTTATAACTCATAAATCTAAATATTTTCATTTTTTACCTCTTATTGCTTTATTATTTTCAATCCCCTGAATTTAGCAATTTGTAATTCTTGCTTTGTTATCCATTTTTGCCATTTTCCACAATCTCCACAATATAATCCTCTTCTATTTCCTTGTATTTCTACAAATAAATCTTTACTTTCACATTTATTACATTTACTATTCATTTTTTATCCTCCAAAAAACCTAAATGTTTTCATTTTTCATCACTTATCTTTTTGCAACAATTATGTTCTTTATCCCATGCTGGGCATTCTTCTTTATAGCAATCAGCAAATCCTTGATTTTCAATTAGCAAATGATATTCCCCAATGGCAATATCTTCGCTATTTAAAATAGGTTTCCTGATATTATGTTGTACTACACAAAACCTTTCCGGACATTTCATATTTATTCAATCTCCTCTATCATCACACTTACATAAGGTGTATTACTGTAAAATTTATTAACTATTAACTCTACCACTTGCTTATCATCCTTATAAGCAATTCCATTTAGACTATCAAGAACACCTTTTGCAATATTATCAGTGTCTGGTTTTACCATAGGAAGTATTTCATTATCCATCATTTGTTGCTTTCGTTTTTTACTTGTACTTTTAGGTATTTCAAAATATGCTTTTATTGTTACTCTTAATGGTTTCTCCATTAACTCTTTATCTTTGTATTTTTCTAAATAACAAGTTTTAACCCAATTTTCATAAGCGATTGTTTCATTTGGTGTATATGTTTTACCTGAATATCTATTAAATCTCGGTCTTTGCTTTGCTTGTACCTTTCCTTGTATTACAAAATCAACTTTCACTTTCTTATCTCCTTTTAATATCAGTTCGTTTCAAAAATGTCAGTAGGTTGTCCTTAATTTATATACCTCACATTTTTAAAATTTTTGCCATATTTTGCATTTTTATTGTTTAGTCGTATAATTTGTTGTTTTTTTATTATTTCTTTTTAAAATTGATTTTCGTTTGTTTTTTTAATGCATCATAATATTGTTTTTTCCAATTGTCATATCCTGCTGCAAAATCCTTACATCTCTTCCATCCTGCAAAATTTGGATTTTCCAATTTGTTACAACCAAGGCAATATTTGCATAAAACTTCATCTTTTAATTGACTCATTTCTTTTCTAGTTCCTTTCTTAAACATACAATAAAATAATTCATAAAATCTGTAATTTGTTTTTCTGTTTTTTTCTTTATTGGGCAATATTTTTTGGCTGTTAAAAATATTCTTGTAAATTCTTTTTCCTTTAGATCTATTAAATAAACTTTGTAAGGGCTTAAATATATTTGAGAAATTGCATAATATTTAAGTTGTAATTCAAATAAATTTTCTTCTGGTAAATAACTATCATCTTCAATATACAATTCCATTCTTTTTAGTGTTGTTTGTATAGATATCTTATCCATTTCATTTAAGCCCTCAAAATTTTTCGCTTTTTCTGTTATATATAAATATAAATAATTTAATTTAATTTTATTTATACTTGTTACATTGTTAGTTGTTGTCATTTGATTGTCATTTGTTTGTCGTTTGTTTGTCATTTTGCTTGTCGCATTTTCTTCCTTTGCTTGATAATCTTCGTATTTTTCAATGGTTACAAGTGTATATTTGTTTGTCGCTTTGCTTGTTATTTCTCCGGTGCTTTTGAGTTTTTCTAGCGATGTTCTTATTTGTCTAACAGATAAATTCAGTCCATCAGAAAGATGTTGTATTGATGTTACTAATTGCCCTCTTTTAATTAATTGCCCCTGCCAATATTTATCTTCGTAATTTGCTAATAGAAGGAGATGGATAAAAAGTCTACAAGTGTTGCCATCTTGATACCACTCCCAATTTATCAATTTTTTGTATAAACATATCCATCCTTCCATAGTTTATCTCCTTTGCTCTAGTTATTTTCAAAGAAGAAATCTGTATTTTTTTCTGTTTCTACTTTATTTTGTTGTGTTTCTTCTTGTTTTACTTCTACTGGTTGTTCTTGAATTAATTCTGTTGATGTATCCACTTCATTATCAATATACTCATAATCGCCATTTTCTTTTATTTCTGCCATATCTTTTTCCATTGCTGTTTGCATTTCAATACTCATAATTCCCCATTTTGAAATTAATTGTCTTAACATAGTTTTATATGCCATTCCATCAAAATCCTTATACCAGAATGAAGAATATTTCCATAAATCCTTTTGTGGAATTTGTCCATCTAATAGTTTTTTATATGATTGTGCATTAAATGCCATTGAATATTTATCTGCGTGTGATAGCATTTTCTTTTTTGACCAGTACATTGTTTTTCTAAATCCATTCATATATTCAAACATTGCATAATAACCTATTGTTTGAGTATTTTCTCGTACTTCATCATCTTCAATAAGTTTTACTTCTATTTCTTCTGATAATGGATCATATTTTATAAGCTCGCCTTCCTTTATTGCCAATACATTTATTTTTTTATAATATCCGCTTCTGATAGCTAATTGAATATAACCTTTATATCCTAATTGAAATTGAGCAACTTTAATTTGATATGAGCTACCATCTGCATTTTTTATTGTTTTATTAAAAGGAACTAAATAATATTGTCCTAATTGTGGACTAGGTGTTAAATTTAATGATTGTCCTAATAATGCTGCTGCAACTATTGATGAATTTTCACATTCTGCTAATTGAGGATTTGTTGATACTGCTGATATAATTGATGTAATAAATTGTTGTCCTTTTTCTCCTCCAACCATTTCATTTACTTTTCTTTTCATTGCATCTGTTGCCAAAAATGCACTAAATGTTTGTTTTTGATTTGCTTTAACTAAACTATTTTTTACTTCCATTTTTTAATCCTCCATCAATTTATTCAATAATTCTTCAATATCTTTTGCTTTGTTTTTATCTACCTTTATTTGTTTTACTGATATATTTTTATTAAAATAAGATCTATCTTTTAAACCGAACCTAATTGCATCTCTTAAGATATCTTCATCAAATCCATTTTCTAATAAATTTTTAATCAAACTCCCAATTACCGCTGCAATTGTTTCTTCATCACCTTCTACAACACAAGGTTTTTGAACTGATTTAGAACTATCAAATTCCAAATGTATTTTTACATAATTTTTATTTTTTTCTTTATCAAATAATCCCATTGTTATATCCTCCCATATTCAATATTATTTTTTTCAAAAAATTCTCTAATAGCCATAAATTGTTCTTTTGTCGCTGTTACTCTAAAGTCAATAGTTAATAAATTTTTTCCTTCAAATTTATCGCTTTCTTTGGCCTGTTCCATTATGTAATTTTGTGTTTCCTTCTCTTGTTCTGTTTTTTGTTTTTTTAATTCTTCCATTTTTTTATTATTTTCATCAATTTTCATTCCTTCTTGTATTGCCAAACTTAAAACTGATGGATTAGTAATATTTCTAAGATAATAACTTTTTACTGCTTTGTTTATTCCCTCATCTGAAATTTGAGAATCTATTATTTTTAAATCATCGTGTGTTTTTACTACAATATGATTTATGTCTTCTTGGATTTTCTTATTAGAATAAGTCTTATTTAACCATCTTGGATTAAATATCGTATCTAAACTTACAATTTCTTTTAAATCTCCTATACATGAATTAAATATTACTTTTATTTGTTCCTTTTTCTCTTTTTGCTCTTTTAATTCAAATTCTTTGATTTGTTTATCAATTGTTCCAGATGCATCATCTACTATTGACATTAACTCTTTACACTTATTTTCAAAATCTACATAAGGTTTTAATAGTTCGTTTTTTATTCTTTTCTTCTCATCATTAATGGCTGATGAAACTTTATTCAAAGTTGCCCTATCTTGTCTTGCTAATGTTATTGTTTCCGGTGTATAAACTACATCTTTATATTCTTTTGTTTTTGTTATTAACCAATTTTTAATATCTTCATAATTAAATTTTACTGGCTCTAAAGCCTGAATTTCTTGCACTTCTAATTGCATTTTATAATCCTCCTTTATAAATTTGGTAATTCTAACGGTGGTTGAATATCTTTTTCAACATATTTTGTCCAGAATTCAACTTCCGCTTTTTCTAATTCTTTGATGTCTTCTTCAAAATCACATCTATTAATTTTGTAATGTCTTGTTTCTAATTTAATATCTCCATCAAAATCATATTTCAATTGAGCTTTTAGTATTGCAAATGAATATCCTGTTACATTAAGATAATGTAATACTTGACAGAAATAATTATCAGGAATTTTTTCCTTCCATTTTTCCTTTTGCATACTTTGTAAAATATTTGTGGTTTTTATTTCTAATATTCCTAATTCTCCTGTTTCCTTATCAACAAGTTGTCCATCTAAACTAGCAAATAAAAATGGATATTTAGGATGTTTTATTATTGTATTCTCATCGTGAGAAACTTCGTATTGTGGAAAATCCAACTTAAATAATTCTCTTAAAAGGTCCTCTGCTTGTGTACCATATTTAACATAAGGTTTATCTGAAATATCTTCTGCTTGTACTTTTCCTGTTTTTTCTTCCCAAAGTCTAATATTATTCTTATAAGGATTTAATCCAAGAATTACTGCTGCATCCGACCCCCCAATTCCTTTTTTTCTTTCTTCCAACCATTCTTCTCTACTCGGCATAATATCTTCCTTTCTTGACAATCTTTCAGTATGTGTTAAAATATATACGAAAGTATTTATCTAAATATTTTTATAGAACTATTTATTGCTTTGGTCGGCTGTGGTAGTTCTATTTTTTGTTTCATCAATTAGAAGTTCGTATCTTGTATTGGTACATAATTCTGCAATTTGTTTTCTTAATACTTCATCTTCATTTTTTTCATTTAATTCGTGAATTTCTTCTAAAACTTCGGCAACACTTGTTTTGACATCGTATATTTCTTGGTCTTTTAGCCTTATAGTTTCTTCTAACTGTGCAATTCTTTCATTTTGATTCATACTATTCCCCTCCTTTCAAAAGTTTTAAATTATTTTTCATAATTCTTAGTGTTGTTTTCATATTGTTGAATCTATATATGATAAATAAACTTTTTACATATTGTTTTATATCCATAAACTTATCCTCCTATTTACTTTCTTCTAATATTGTTTCTGCAACAATTATTAGTAATAGTGCTAAAATAGGAATTAAATATTCTCCACCTTGTGCTATATAGCCTCTTAATTTTGTTGCATAGTTTATGGCAATTGGTGTAATAATTAAAGTTCCTATAATGGTAAATAATTCTATAATCCTAACAATAAATTTTTTTCTATTAATAATTTTCATTCTTTAGTCCTCCTTATTTCTTTTGCTTTTGTACCATTCTCTGATTGCACTACCTAGTGCAACTTTTTCTTTTCCATAATTTTCACTTGGAAAATCCTTTAAATTAAATATTGTTCTTGCTGTATCAACATTACATCCTCTTAACTCTGCAAATTGCGTCGGTGTATAAAAAATATTATCTTTTAATTCCATTTAAAATTCCCCTTTCTTTGTGTGTCCTGTCGCATTTTTAATTTTTTTCATAACATCTTTTCCTTTCTTGTGTTTTTTTTTCACACTTGATTTAAAAAAATTTATGTTATTTTTACATATTCCTTATAGTTTAAATTATTTAACTCACAATATTTTATTATTGCATTACAAACCTTTGGGCTTTCTTTTGTTTTTCGTCCATTAAGTATTGCACTAATATATTCCCTATTTACACCTATTTCCTCTGCAAAATAGGAAATATTATCATGAAATCTCAACTTTATTAGTTGTTTTGTTTTTTTTACATCAACTTCCATTTTTACACTCCTTTCATCTGTGTTTTTTTTTCACACTTGCATTATACATTTATTATTTTTAATTGTCAATAGTTTTTTGTATTTTTTTTTCACACTTTTTGTTGTTTTTTTTTTCGCATTGTTGTATAATAGTTTTGTAAGGAGGTTAACTATATGTTTGATAAACAAAAATTTAGTGAAATTTTAACTCAAATCGTAAAACAATATAATAATATTTCTGACTTTGCAAATATATCTTCATTGGGAAGAAGTTATATTTCAAAATATATAAATTTAAAACTTAACTCTCCTCCTTCACCAAAAATTTTATATAAAATAGCTGATCATTCAAAAGGAATAACTAATTATAATGAATTAATGGAAGTTTGTGGTCATATTACTGAAAATGTGTTTACAAATAATTCTAATGTAAATCATGATATTTCAGTTCTCCCATTATTTATCATAGAAAATAGCAAACTGATACAATATAGTGATTTATGGGTAGATAAGCAAATGTTAGAATATGGACATGAATATTTTGCACTTAAATCTAATAGTGATTCTATGTTACCTTTAGTTCGGCATTGGTGATATTGTTATAGTAGAAAAATCAAATACTTATGAGAACGGAAATACTTGCTTAATTTCTGTTGACAATAGTATTATTATACGAAAAATTATCGATTTTAAAGATTATATTGAACTGCATACTGCTATTCCATATACTCAACCAATAAAAATGACTAATGATGAAAAGCAAGCAAGAAATTTTAAAGTTTTCGGAAAAGTAATTAAAGTAGAAAATTTTAGTGCTTTTAAATAAAATTTTTATGAAAGGAGAAATTATATGAATTGCCCAAAATGTAATAGTAACAATATTATTACTCAAATTGTTCAAACAGGAGGAAAAACGAAAAAACATGGAAATGGTATTGGAGGTCATTTAAACAATACAGCTAGAGGCTTAACAGCACTTTGCACATTAGGTTTATCAAACTTAGTTTGGAAAAAGTCAAAAGGAAATGAAAAAATATCTTTTAAAAATGAAACCATGTGTGTATGTCAAAATTGTGGTCATACTTGGAATATAAATAATTAAAAAAATGGACAATGTGTTTCTAGTTTGCGACAGGACACACATTATCCAAGGAATAACCACTATTGAAAGTGATTATATTATTATAATATCAAATAATACTTTCATTTTCAATAGTTTAATGTAAAAAAATATTGAATATGGAGGTTTTTTATTATGGGTACAGCCAAAAAACGCGGAAACGGCGAAGGCACTATATTCAAAAGAGAAATAAACGGAAAAATCATGTGGGTAACAGAATATACAATTGCTATGTGTGATGAAAAAACCGGAAAAAGAAAACGAAAGACAATTTATGGAAAGACACGACAAGAAGTAAAAAATAAATTGGAAAAAGTTATCACGGAATTAAATACAGATACTTATGTAGATAAATCGAAAGTAACATTTTATACTCTTGCTAAGGAATTTATAGATACCGGATATAAAATGAACAAATTACAAGAATCATCTTATTCTAGAAAATTGCATACATTAAAAAATATATCTTCCCATTATATGGCAAATATGGAACTTCAAAAAATAACTGACAATGATGTAAAAGATTTTCTAGCATATATTACTAAATACTCTGACTCTGTAATTGCAAAGATATATGGAATAGTAAATAATACTTTTAAAATAGCCGTAAGACGAAATATATTGCGTTATAATTTTTTTGATGATCAATTAGAATTTGAAATACCTTTATCTTCAAAATACAAAGACAAGTCAAAATCAGTTTCTGCATTTACAATTGAAGAACAAAAACAACTTATTGAGGAATTATTAAAAGCAAAGAAATTCAGATATAAATATCAGATTTTTTTAAGCCTATACACTGGTATGAGAATGGGCGAAATAAATGCTTTAGATATTAATGACATTGATTTTGAAAATAAAATTATTCATATACGAAGAACTATTACACGAACTTTTGATGATCGAGCAAAAATTGGATTATATACAAAAACAGTTAATGGTATTAGAGATTTAATAATGGACTCTAATGTAGAGAATATTCTCAAAGAATATTTATCATCAGAATATTATACCCAAAATGATTATAACTTACTTTTTTGTAATTCAAATAAGGAATGTATTAGTACGGATACAGTAAATGTAATGTTTAAGTACTTTTGTAGAGATAATAATATAAGCAAAGGTTATGATGTTCATCAACACATGCTTCGTCATACTTTTGCAACTAGGTGCATCGAATCAGGAATGCCTGCTGCAGTATTAGCAAAAATAATGGGACACGCCAATGTGTCCACTACATTAAATGTCTATTGTGAGGTTTTCGATAAATTCAAAAAAGAGCATTTAGATATGTCATACAATTATTTAAAGAGTAATAATTTAACTATTAATTTTTAAATTTTTACAGCCACCATTACAGCCTTGCCAAAAAGTTTTAAGTATATTTCAAAACTTGTATAAAAAGGTTGAAAATCAAAGACATAGTAATATTAGGAGTTTAAACAGATTTCACACTTTTTGAAATTTAGTTCAAACTCTTAATTTTAGGCTGTTTTTGCCAACCATTAAATTCTTTTCCATCATATTCTATTGTTAGTTTAATATTTTTCGTAGCCTATTCTCCTTTATTCTATTACATTTATATTATAATCTTTATTATTATAATTATATATTATTACAACTATAATTAATTTTTATTATAAGTTACTTATCTTTTTCATTATCTTCTTTTTCACTTATTTTACTGTTTTCCGCTTTTCTAACAGCTTTTAATTCTTTTTCTGTTGCCACTCTTTTTCTCTTTTCTCTTATAATATCAATAAATTTTTTTCTTTCATGCTCTGCAAATCTTTTTGTAACTATATATTTTATTAATATCTTTTTTAAAGCATCTTCTTTTACATCTGCTATTAAAGTACCATCTTTTGCTACAGATATTTTACCTGTTTCTTCGGATACAACAACTGCTATTGAATCACTTTCTTTAGAAATTCCAAGAGCTGCTCTGTGGCGAGTTCCTAGCTCTTTTGCTATATCTTTATCATCTGCTAATGGCAAAATACAAGCTGCTGCTGCAATTTTATTTTTAGAAATTATAACAGCTCCATCATGTAATGGAGTATTTGGTGTAAACAAATTTACAAGCAATTGTGGAGAAACTTCTGCATTTATAGCAACTCCTGTATCCATTATGTCCTTAATTTGTATATCTCTTTCTAAAACTATTAAAGCACCAGTTTTTGATTTAGCAAGTTCCTCTGCTGCAATTATAACTTTGTATATATCTTCTTTTGTTTTAGTTGCTAAATCCTTTTCAATTCCAAAATACTTTGTAAACTTATTCGTTCCTAGCTGTTCTAGCATCCTTCTTAATTCTGGTTGAAATATAATCATTAATGCAATTACACCATATGGCATAAATACAGTTAAAATGAAATTTAAAATTCTAAATTGTAAAATTCCACTTAATATTGTTATAAGCACAATTAATACAATTCCTTTTAAAAGTTGCCATGCTCTTGAATTTCTAGCAGATTTTATAAATTTATATATAATATAAATAACAATTGCTAAATC
>ERZ836877.1320-NODE-1320-length-38195-cov-4.964394_pt1 | contig 38195 bp, 20 predicted proteins | sample MGYA00519469_ERZ836877 | MGnify/ENA primary metagenome ERZ836877 (study PRJEB31850, sample SAMEA3708809) | human gut metagenome | biome: human gut; feature: human-associated habitat; material: faeces | place: China | collected 2014 ...
GAGCTTCACAGCAGCGGGACTGTCCGGGATTTACACCCGATTCCCTTTTAATCCACATACCCGAATGGTATATGCGGAACCGATTCGGGAACAAAGATAGCATGTTTTCCGTATATATCATATCTTTTCGCTTTTTTGTTTACTTTTATTATCCAAATAAAAAAATCCCGGGACAAAACAATTGAACCGGGATCTTTTAACCTCTAAGCTATCCTCCCGACAGGAAGAGGCTTTGATTTTCCTTAAATAATAATTACTACAAGGGAATATTTCCATGTTTTTTAGGAGGATTACTCTGGCTCTTATTTTTCGCCATTTCCAACGCCTGAATCAATTTAAAACGTGTGTCTCTAGGTTGTATGACTTCATCTATAAATCCTTGCTCGGCTGCCCGGTAAGGATTTGAGAATTTCTCGGTGTATTCACGAATAGCTTGTTTTTTCTCCTCATCGTTGGCTTTCCGATATAATATATTCACGGCACCTTCAGCTCCCATCACGGCGATCTCGGCCATCGGATATGCCAAATTTATATCAGCACCGGTAGGCTTACTCGACATTACGATATAGGCTCCCCCGTAAGCTTTCCGGGTAATCAACGTGATTTTGGGAACCGTGGCCTCCGCATAAGCGTAAACAATTTTTGCTCCGTGGCGTATAATTCCCGCATGTTCTTGCGTACAGCCCGGCAAGAAGCCCGGCACATCCTCGAACGTGATCAATGGAATATTGAAGCAATCGCAGAAGCGGATGAAACGTGCGGCCTTATCCGATGCGTCGATATCCAATACCCCCGCTAGAAAGGCAGGCTGGTTCCCTACGATACCTACGGTACGGCCTCCCAAGCGAGCGAATCCCACTACGATATTGCGAGCGAAATGAGGCATAACCTCGAAGAAGTAATGATTATCCACTACCGGCTCTATAATATCCTTGATGTCATAAGGAACATTCGGATCCTCCGGAATCACATGCTGCAACGACTCTTCTACCCGACGCACATCGTCAGCACAAGCTATGACTGGAGCGTCTTCCATATTATTAGAAGGCAGGAAACTCAGAAGTTCCCGGATACTCATCAAAGTCTCCTCTTCCGTATCACACATAAAATGCACGACCCCGCTTTTCCCGCTATGTACCTGCGCCCCGCCCAGCTCTTCCTTATCGATCACCTCGTGAGTCACCGCCTTTACGACATCCGGCCCCGTGATAAACATATGACTTTGCTCTTTGACCATAAAAATAAAATCGGTCAAAGCCGGGGAATAACAAGCACCCCCCGCACACGGTCCCAAAATAGCCGATAATTGGGGAACGACTCCCGAGGCCATCGTATTTTGGTAAAAGATAGAAGCATAACCGGCCAAGCTATTCACCCCCTCTTGAATCCGGGCACCTCCCGAGTCATTCAATGCGATGATCGGCGCTCCGTTCTTTAAGGCTAATTGTTGCACTTTCACGATCTTAGCGGCATTCGTGGCACTCAAGGTCCCACCGTATGCGGTAAAATCATAAGCGTAGACAAAAACCAAACGAGCATCGATCTTTCCATAACCACTTACCATTCCATCACCGGGAATCTTATTCTTATCCATCCCGAAGTTTGTACACCGATGCACCACGAATTTATCCAGCTCATTGAAAGTCCCTTTATCCAACAGCATCTCGATTCGTTCACGGGCGGTCAAACGCCCGCAAGCGTGTTGTTTCTCAATGCGGTTCAATCCTCCTCCCAACGAGGCCTCTTTATCCAAAGCCTCAAAATCTTTATATAATTGCTCGTTATTCATATGAATCTTCTTTTAATAGGTCTAAAGTCATAAGCACTTGATTGTTATCAACGGAATCCCCCTCGGATACCAATATATCTTTTACCACGCATGCTGAGCTTACCTTATAGTTACTCTGCATCTTCATCGCCTCAAGCACGACCACGGTATCCCCCGTTTCCAAGCGATCCCCTTTCCGCACAGGTATTTTCACGACTTTACCCGGCATCGGGGCGACAATCTTGTCATCTTGCTTCTCTTCCGCACTTTTACGCATACGCAAATATTTCTTTTGGGTATCTACGATATCCACATGATAGGAACGGTAGAACATATTCACGTCATAATTCCGATGATCTTCTCCGGAGATGATCTCCGCATTAAACGAGTTCCCATCGTGCAAGACAGAACAACTGCCGTTTTCCGCCATCACGATATCCACATCATACGGCTTCCCGTCAATAGAAAGCCGGACTTTATTCCCTTCTTTACTGACCAATGTCACGTCGGCCACACGATTTCCGATATGTATTTCCATCACCCGTATCCGTTAAATCCGTAAGACACCTTTTTGTAAACCAAACTCCCGCCAACGACTGATAGGACGTGTATCCGCCAACTGGGTAGAAGTATTTTCCTCTAAATTCATTAAATAATCCATATAAGCGGCGATCATGGCGATATTCTCGATTTCCTCGTTATTACCGTTAGACCGTTGCAGCATCCGGGCATTCTTAGCGATAAATAATGTGTTATATTCCCCTTTCACGAAATCGGGGTTATGCATGATACGTTTCAGATAGCTGAGATTCGTCTTCAGTCCCGTGATCTTATATTCATATAACACCCGGCGCATACGCTCGATCGCATACGCACGCGTCGTTGCCCATACGATCAATTTCCCGATCATAGGGTCATAATACACCGGAATCTCATACCCTTCATATACATAGCTATCGATACGTACCCCAATACCATTCGGTTCCGTTAATTGCCGGATGATACCCGGGGAAGGCATGAAATTATTTTCCGTATCCTCCGCGCAGATCCGGCACTCAATGGCATGTCCTCGTTGGAAAATATCTTCTTGACGAAGATGCAGAACCTCATTATTGGCGATACGGATTTGTTCCTTCACCAAATCCACCCCTACCACTTCTTCCGTGATGGGATGCTCTACTTGTAGCCGGGTATTCATTTCCAAGAAATAAAAATGGCGGTCCTTATCTACAAGGAACTCTATCGTTCCCGCGCCGGAATAATGAACCGCTTTAGCCGCGGCCACAGCCTTTTCCCCCATTTCTTTACGCAAGTCCGTTGTTAAGAATGGAGACGGGCTTTCCTCTACTATTTTCTGGTTACGACGTTGAACCGAACATTCCCGGTCAAATAGATGAATGACATTACCATGGTTATCTCCCAATATCTGGAATTCTATATGATGCGGCTCCTCTACGAATTTCTCTATATATACCGTATCATCCCCAAACGAGGACAACGATTCTGAACGAGCCGTATGATAAGCCTCGACAACCTCGCCCTTCTCATGTATCAGGCGCATCCCTTTTCCTCCACCTCCCATAGAAGCTTTCAGCATAACAGGGAAACCAATTTCTTCGCAAACCCGAAGCGCTTCTTCCGCGCTTTGCAACGGTTGCTCCGTACCGGGAACCACAGGAACCCCTGCGGCGATCATGCGTTTGCGTGCGGCGATCTTATCGCCCATCGCTTCCATCGTCTCCGCTGACGGGCCGATAAATATCAATCCTTCCCGCTTACAACGGCGTGCGAAGTCTGCGTTCTCCGACAAGAAACCATAACCGGGATGTATCGCATCGGCATGGTGCCGTTTCGCCGCAGCGATCAGATTGTCTATATTCAAATAACTTTCCTTGGAAGCCGCCGGGCCTATCAAGGCTGCCTCATCCGCATACATCACATGTTGAGCGGTACGATCGGCCTCCGAATATACGGCAACGGTGCGAATCCCCATCTCCTTACATGAACGCATCACACGGATAGCAATCTCACCTCGGTTCGCAACTAGCACTTTACGGATCATGTCTCCACGAGGACATAAATTCTCCATAAATCATAAACTATTGATTCTTATTCTTTTCGTACTGCTTTCCTAATCCCTCGAGCAAAAACAGCCTTTAATGAATGGCAGGTCTTCTGACTGACTCCCATCTTGAAGCCTTCCCGGTCGCTAGAACCAGTGGCGATAGTGTTGTTTCAAGATGTTCTTCGGAGCTTCACAGCAGCGGGACTGTCCGGGATTCACACCCGATTCCCTTTTAATCCACATACCCGAATGGTATATGTGGAACCGATTCGGGGGCAAAGATATAAATTTTTCTTATCTACGTTCTAAATCCTTCGTCTTTTTATCCGGAACGATCGGGATACACTCATTATACATTACTTGCATATCTCCCGAATTTTTACGAATATTGTGCCATTGATAAATAAAGAACAAAATAAAGAAGAATATGGGTATCGGGAAATGGATAGGTGGCGTCTTGGGATTTATGGCGTTCGGACCGCTAGGCGCTCTAGCCGGCATTATATTAGGCTCTTTCTTCGAGGAAGGGGCAAATATGACGGGGCAGTCTTTCGGTGGCGGCACCAATTACGATGATGAATATATACGAAGAGACCCATACGCCGGGGAACGTAACAGTTTCCTTTTCTCCATGTTGGTTATGGCATCCTATATCATCCGTGCCGACGGGAAGATCATGCATAGCGAGATGGAATACGTCCGTCAATTCCTTCGGAGAAACTTCGGCGAGATCGCCGTAAGCCAAGGTGAGGAGATATTGCTAAAGCTTTTCGACCAAGCTAAACGCATGGATCAGGAGAACAACATGGGATTCAAGAATACCATCCGGGAATGCGGAACCCAGATCGCATACAACCTAAGTTATGAGGAGCGGCTGCAATTGCTCGCGTTCCTCGCCGAGATCGCTAAGAGTGACGGGAATGTGTGCGCAGCCGAGATCAATGCCTTGAAAGAGGTAGCGATGGCGATGGGAATGTCTGATAGAGAAGTTGAATCCATGTTGAACCTAAAAGGAAGTTCCTTGGACGATGCCTACAAGGTGCTAGAGATAGAACCGACCGCCACGGACGAGGAAGTCCGTGCCGCCTATCGCCGGATGGCCGTCAAGCATCATCCGGACAAAGTAGCCAGTTTGGGAGAAGACATCCGCAAGGCCGCCAACGAGAAGTTCCAGAAAATAAATGAGGCCAAGGAAAGAATCTATCAATCGAGAGGCTTGAAGTAAGATTCGACAAACAGTATTACTTACGAATTGTCAGCCAATTACATTTACCGATATCTTCTTTATGATGTAAATATTCTTTCTCCTAAATAGAAGTGGACAGACATATCATACCTTACAAAAACGCAATCGGCTGTTTATAGAAAAACTTTTTCATATATATTTTCTAAATATTAGAAAACATTCATATCTTTGCCTCCGATTTTAGTAATCAAGCTATCACATAGTTTGGTGAGAGGGAATCCGGTGTGAATCCGGAGCTGTTCCTGCAGCTGTAATCCTCATTAAGTTGGTTAGAAGTTCAAAAGCCACTGTTCCAGAATTGGAATGGGAAGGTTTCTAACCAGAGGAGAGCCAGAATACCTGCTAAAGTCTTACAATAACATCAAGCTTCCAGGATAGAAGTACGTGTCATACAAAAAACGATTCAGTTTATTTTTTGAGACATTATCAATAGAAGCTTGTTGTTTTATTTCGTGAACCAATAAAACACTATATGAGGCTTTTAGCATTCGCTATTCTGGCGGCATGCGCACAATCTGTATGCGCCCAAAGCATATTGAAAGATCCAAAGGAACTTTCCGTGCTATTGAATGAGGTCGTGGTTACCGGTACTGGTACCGAGCACTATCTGAAAGACGCCCCTGTACAAACAGAGGTAATCGCCGGTAAAGCCCTTGACAGTTACCAAGGACGTAGTATGCAAGATATTCTGGAGGGACTGAATGCTTCCATCACCTTCAATCCGAGTGATATGGGTAGTGGCATCCAGATGAACGGATTAGGCAACGATTATATCTTGATCCTTATCAATGGCAAACGGATCAACGGAGATACCGGCGGACAAAACGACTTGAGTATTATCAACCCCGCCAATATCGAACGTATCGAGATCGTAAAAGGTGCCGCCTCTTCCCTGTATGGCTCGGACGCTATCGCCGGTGTTATCAATATTATCACGAAAAAGAACCGGGATAAAGTGAGCCTATCGAATACGACTCGTGTCGGATCATATGGAGATATATTGGAAAGCGTACAAATCGGCTTTGGCCATAAGAGAGTGAATTCCACCACCTCACTTAGTACGACCCATACGGACGGCTGGCGAAATACGACCCAAGAATGGGACCATCACGAGGTAATGGATGGAACTGTGACACGAACCGTAAACCGATCCACGAACTTTACGTTAAGGGAGAACTTAACCTACAAAGTGAACGACCGGCTGAGCCTTTCGGCCGATGGCTCTTTTTACCAGAAATGGAATTATCGTCCACACGGCGCATTCAAGTATTATACCTATGATCAATTCTACCGGAACTTCGATGTAGCCGGAGGAGCTAAATACGCATTGGGAGGGCAGAACTTCCTTTCGGTAGATCTAACGTATGGTAACTATAGCTATTTCTATAATTACCATCATAAAGATGTCACGAACTTCTTCGATCCGGAGACGGGTTTACGTATCACTCGTTATCCCGGGGAACATATTCTGGAAACCTCTCAACAACGTTTCCTTGGACAAGCCAAAAGCGTATTCCACCTCGGGGAAAACAATATCCTAAGCGCCGGACTCGAATATCAATACGATCATTTGAAATCCCCCCGGCGTATCGAGAACGGGAAAGCCTCCGTATTTACGGCTTCCGCTTATGTACAAGACGAATGGAACCCGACGGATCGGTTGAATGTGACGGTAGGTGGGCGCTTCGTCGTGCACCAAGAGTTCGGGGCTACGTTTACCCCTAAAGTCTCCGCCATGTACAAACTAGGCGACTTCAATATCCGAGCCACATACTCAAATGGATTTAAGGCTCCTACCTTAAAGGAGTTGCACGATGATTATATCACGCAGATCGGTGGCGGCCCGTGGAAACATTATTATGGTAATAAGGATTTAAAACCGCAAAAGTCCAATTATTATTCGGCGAGCGTAGAATATCACGCGTCGAACCTACAGATCACGGTAACAGGATTCTACAACCGTATCAAGAACATGATCGCCCTGACCGAGGTCCCGACAAGCGCCGAAGACCGATTGGATGAGATCGAGGCCAGCATGCAACACAAGAACTTATCCAAAGCCCGCTCTTTCGGGGGAGATATATCGCTCACCTATCAAATCCTATCTTCCTTGGCTATTGGTGGAGGCTATAGCTATACGGATGCCAAAGCGCAATATACGGATGATCCGGCCGACCCGAATTATATGCTCTACACCCCGATCAACGGAACCTCATTCCATAATGCCAATTGGAAACTAGCATGGAACCATGCGTGGAAAAAGTATAAATTGGATGTCACCTTGTTCGGCCGATACCAATCCACCCGCTTTTATATCACGGACGGTGATGGAAAAAGTTATCAGTTATGGCGATTGAATACCCGTCATAACGTATTGAAAAAGAAAAAATGGAACCTAGATATCAATGTCGGTATCGATAATATCTTCGATTATGTGGATCGTACCCCGTTCGGACGCCATCGTGGAACTACGTCTCCCGGACGGACTTGGTACGCCTCCTTTATCGTGAAATTTCAGAATAAACATAAACTATAAACAATCTTAAAAGTTAAATGCGATGAACAAATTTAAGTACCTTTTGCTTGCGGCGAGTCTATTTGCCTCAAGCGCAGTTTTTACCTCCTGTGATGATGGAGACGACGACAATACCGCAAACCCGGCGGAAGAAGTCGTAAAGGCAAGTAAGAAACATGACACGGCGATCTTGTTGTGTACATTCGGTAGCACATTCAAGGAGTCTATCAAGACATACGACGCTACACTGGCCGATTTCCAGAACGCATTTCCCGATGCGGACATCTATTTGTCATTTACCTCTCGCACTTGTGTGAATCGTGTAGAAGCAGAGACAGGTATCGCACGTTACCAACCGGACCTTTGGTTACAAGCCCTAGGAAATGCCGGTTACAAGAAGGTAGCGGTACAGTCCTTACACATCATCCCGGGTGAGGAATACCTAAGCTTGATGAATACGGACGTGAAGAAGAAATTCATGATCGAGTCTTTCCCGAGTGTTCAAGTCGTAAAAAGCCCTTGTTTGGTGTACGACGAAGAGGATGTGGAAGCCGTAGCGAAAGTCCTATACAGCCACTACAGTGATAAATTGGCTGATAACAAGAACGTCCTTTTATTAATGGGACATGGTAACCCGGATAAAAACTATAACGCAAATACGAAATACACGGAAACAGAAGAGGCTATGCAAGCCTTGGCCGCTAACAAGAATGTATTCGTAGGTACCGTTGATTACGGAGATATGTTGTTCTGGCCGGAAAAAGGTGAACCAAATCCGGAATGTGTCTATTCCAAACTTACCAAATACTGCGAGGATCACAACTTAAAACCGGAAGAGATCACGATCTCCTTAGCTCCGTTCATGTCTATCGCCGGAGACCATGCGCATAATGACCTTTGGGGTATCGAGGAGGGTGATGATTTCAGCGCTGCCGCTCCTAACGCCGACGCTTGCTGGAGACTAAAACTTTTGAAGATGGGCTTCAAGATCGACACGGAAGAAAGCCATAACGGAAGCTTGGAGAATTGTAAGATCATAGGCTTAGGCGATTACGACGCTGTTCGTCAGATCTGGGTAAACCACCTAAAAGCATTATATAATGATGCGGAAGCTTGGGAAACCGGAGAAGACTACCAGTAAATAATTGAGAATTGAGAATTGAAAATTAGGGAGTACTTACTGAACCAATTTTCAATTCTCAATTTTCAATTGTTCAGTGTGTATATAATTTCTTTCGATCAAAAATCGTCGCCCGTTTATATTTCATGGCGAAACGAATGTGATCGATAAATAAAGAGCGGATCGCCGGATTCTCACCTAGAGGCTTCAAATAAATATCCACATCGAAACCCTGTTGATGTAGCCCTTTCTGCCAGAAATCCGTAACCGTATTTTCCGTACCTCGAATCAGTACGAACATAAAAGGAATCAACTGCACACGCTTATGACCGGCTTGGCGCATTTGCTCACCTACATCCTCGATCGTAGGGAAACCCTCACGGGTTCCGGTATAATAATCTTTCATTCCTTTGGTCTGGAACATATACCCCAATTTCGCGTAAGCCGAGTTACTGGCATGATAAGTTCCGTGCGCCACCAATAACTTAGCCCCATTTTTAGTCACTCCAGAAGGTGAGGAAACCGCTTTCATCACCGCCTCATAATCGGTATCATCATATAACAAGGGATTACCTACACGCAAATCCTTAAACAAACCTTTTCGCTGTTCCGCCTCTTTGCGGATCGCTTCCATCTCCACACCCTCTATAATGATAGTCGGTTGGATAATTACATGGGTAAACCCTTGATCACGCAACTCCACCAAGGCGTCCGCCGGCAACTGAACCCAAACACCTTGCGCCCTCAACCGACTCACTACGCTACGGGCGCTATAAGCCTGCCGGACTTCCACGTCTGGGAAAGCCTCCTTGACACGCTTGTTCATCACATCGAGTACTTGGGTACGAGCTTCCGGGTAAGCACTCCCGAAATGTACCATTAAGATCGCTAACTTATCTCCCTTTTCCATGCTCTCCCGGATATCGGAAGCGTAAAACTCCCGCCCGGGTTTCGCCCATAATGAACAGGCGAACCCAAGCAGGAGTGAATAAACAAACATGGATCGTAAAAATCCCCTATACATTATTATATTAGTTGATAGTTGACATGTGACAGTTTACTGCTTGAAACGGACCAGAAGGCTGACGTAATAGGTACGGCCCGGGGTCAATGTAGCGTAATTGTAATTAAAGGGGCGATCGTCTACATAATCAAAAAGATTCTCGATACCTACTCCCGGTTCCAACAAGAAATCGCCGGCTCTAAACGTATGGCTCGTATTGAGATTCCACAAGGAATATTTCGGTGCGTATCCATAAGAAGTAGAATAACGTTCCCCTTGGATACGTCCGTTAAAATTCACGTTCAGCTTATACTTATTCCAAGTATGAGACCACATAGCCGCTACCGTACCACTATGCTTAACGGTCTTATCCAAAGGTTCATCCTCGTATACGTTCTTTCCATCCATGAAACTATAGCCACCATTCAAGGTAAAGCCCGCTCCCAGATAACTATTGAAGGTTACGTTAATACCTTTGATCTTCGCTTTATCGATATTCGCACGCATCTGTATCTCATCATAGTCCGTACCATGGGCGGTGTTATAAGCATCCCGTTCCGCCGTATCCAATATCTTATAGTTAATCATGCTACGTACGTTATTCATAAAAGCGGACACGGACAAAGAGAAATACCGCATCGTATATTCTGCGCTCAACGTAAAATTGTCGCTCTTCTCCGGGTCCAGATCCGGATTACCGATCGTAAGGCGAGTCGCTCCGGACGCTTTCTTCTCCGATTCCGTATACAACTCCTTCAATTCAGGCGTCCGGAAACCAGCCGCATACGATCCGCGGAAATTAAAACCGCCTACCTTATACAGCAAAGCCACGTTAGGAGTCGCATAACTCTTAAAATTCTCATGGTAAATATAGCGCAAACCTGCGTACGCTTGGAAATGCTCATTGATATTGATCTCGTCTTGCGCATAAAGCGCGGTCGTGTACATACTTTTACCCGTTATGTTATCCGTCTCACTGCTCAGTAACTCTTTAATGAACTCCGCACCAGCCGAAAGCTTATTATACTTGCCCAAACGAAAGATTCCCTTGACATTCAAGTTATGGTAATGAATCCGTTTCGTCATATCACTCTCTCCGCTTTTCTTTCCATCAAAGAAATCCTTATACGTACTATGATTGTCCGACAGATAATCAGCGTTCAAATAAGAGTTCTTATTAATCATGTATTGAGCGCCCGCCCCATAAGTGAACGTCTCTCTTCTCATATCATAGTTGGTCGTATTCACTTTATCCATCGGCATCGGACGATCGCTGGAACGTCCGAAGAAAGTACCACGCACATAAAAAGACAAACGATCCGTAGCGTCGTACGTGAAACGTTGGTTGATCACGTTCCGGTGAAATCCCTCGGAAGCTTGCTTATTGGTAGGAACCAACTCGCCTTTACTCTCCGTATAGGGATTTAATTGCCAACCATCGGCCCGTTGATATTGATAAGAAGTATATGAACCGAACTTCCCTACATTCACGTCCGCGTTGACCGACTGCAAGAATTGGTTCTTGCTACCATAACGGCTATTGCTCGTCACGTTCACCTTATTGCGGGAATCATCCGTGATGATATTGATAACGCCGGCGATCGCGTCGCTACCATACAAAGCGGAAGCGGCCCCGTTCAAGATCTCTACCCGCTTTACGTTAGACATATCGATACGGGAATAGGTATCATCGCCGGCCAAACGCTTACCGTTTTCCAAGATAACCACGTACTTCTCTGTCAATCCGTTCATATTCATCGTAGCCCCCTGTCCGTTTTCCATAAATACGATACTCGGATTCAGCTTGGTCATCGCATCTTGGAAATTGGTTACGCTCGCCTCTTTCAAGTCTTTTCCCGTAAGCACTTTCACGGGAATAGGAGAATTACTCATGCGGCGATGCGAACCGGTACCGGTTACCACCACTTGATCGATATTCACATACTTTTCTTTCAGCTTAATAACGACATCTTTTTCCGAGTGATCCGTTTGATACACGCCCTGTTCATAGCCAAGGTAAGTCACACGAATACGATGTCTACCATCGGGAAGGTTCAGCTCAAATTTTCCGCCGGCATCCGTGGTTGTACCATTCAAGGATTCCGACACGCGGATATTCGCGCCCGGGATTGGTTCATTACTTTCATCCACGACCTTACCCTGTAAACGTACCTGCGCAAATGATACGTTTATCGCACAACTTACAGCTAAAGCCGCGCACAAACACTTTCTTTTCATAAACGATTTGTTATTATGTATATTTCCGCTTTCCTGACCCCGAGAAAAACAGCAATAAAAACGCTTGGCAGGTTTCCTGACTTACCTCGTAGAGAACGACCTTCCCGTCTTTTACAGACAGTGGTATGAGAAATGTTTTCTACTTTACAAAAGCTTACAGTAGCGGGCACTGCTCCGGATTCACACCGGATTCCCTCTTTATGACGAAACCGGATGGTTTTTACGTCATCACCAAAACGGGGGCAAAAGTATGAATTATTTTATATAAACAAAAATATATCCCGGCTTATGTTCTTTAATAGCTTTACAAAGAGAAGCTTATAACACATCACATCGCCAAAAAGGAAAACAAAAGCAATCATGCAAGATACAAAGTTTTCCAAAACTTTTTACAACGCACTGCAAATTAATGCATTAACATAATTTAATCAGCAAAAAGTTTTCCAAAAAGAAAATCATATAGAGTAATAAGATACCTTTGCACGCATAATCAATCACAAATTAATCGACATCATGATACAGACAGTTGTTAAACGGGACGGGCGTATCGTTGGCTTCAACGAGGAGAAGATAGTAACCGCTATCCGTAAAGCCATGTTGCATACAGACAAGGGAGAAGATATGCAACTGATTCGCCAAATCACAGACCATATCTCATTCAAGGGAGAACCTCAAATGACCGTAGAGGCGATTCAAGATGCCGTGGAACTGGAATTGATGGCCAGTAGCCGGAAGGACGTAGCGCAGAAATATATCGCTTACCGAAATCAGCGAAGCGTAGCCCGCAAGGCGAAAACACGGGATATGTTCTTGGAGATTATCAATATCAAATCCAACGACATCACCCGTGAGAACGCGAATATGAACGCCGATACACCCGCCGGCATGATGATGAAATTCTCCAGCGAGACCACCAAGCCGTTTGTAGATGACTATTTATTGAGCGAAGAGGTCAAGGAAGCCGTATCAAACAACTATCTCCATATTCATGATAAAGATTATTATCCGACTAAAAGCTTGACCTGCGTACAACACCCGTTGGATCGCATCTTGAAATACGGGTTCTCCGCCGGTCATGGCGAATCACGTCCGGCTAAACGAATCGAAACCGCAAGCATCCTTGGCTGTATCTCTCTAGAGACCGCCCAAAACGAGATGCATGGCGGACAGGCGATACCGGCGTTCGACTTCTACCTAGCTCCTTACGTACGTAATAGCTTTATCGAGGAAGTAAAGACCTTAGAGGATTTATACGGACAGGATTTCTCCCACTTATATAATAAGCCTATCGACGATTACCAGACACAGACCTTGGATGGATTAAGCGGTGATAGACGCGTCATACAACATGCCATCAACCGCACGGTAAGCCGTGTACACCAATCGATGGAGGCTTTTATCCATAATATGAACACGATCCATTCCCGTGGAGGCAACCAAGTGGTATTCAGCTCCATCAATTATGGAACCGATACCTCGGCGGAAGGTCGTTGCATCATCCGGGAGTTATTAAAAAGTACTTACAGAGGCGTAGGTAACGGCGAGACCGCTATCTTCCCGATCCAGATATGGAAAAAGAAACGAGGCGTAAGCTATCTGCCGGAAGACCGTAACTACGATCTTTACCAATTGGCCTGCAAGGTCACCGCCCGTCGTTTCTTCCCGAACTTCTTGAATCTCGACGCGACCTTCAACCAAAGCGAAGATTGGAATGCGGACGATCCTCAGCGCTATATCCACGAGGTAGCGACCATGGGATGCCGTACCCGTGTATTCGAGAATCGTTTCGGACCAAAGACTTCTATCGGACGAGGTAATATATCCTTCTCGACGATCAATATCGTGCGATTGGCTATCGAGTGCATGCAAGTGGAGAATAAGGAAGAGCGTATCGCCCTATTTTTCGCTAAACTGGATCATATGCTGGAACTTACGGCTCGTCAGTTGCATGAGCGTATGGAGTTCCAGAAAACCGCTTACGCGAAGCAATTCCCGTTGTTGATGTCTTCCTTGTGGTTAGGCTCGGAAAAATTGAAGCCTAACGATTCGATTGCCTCCGTTATCAACCAAGGCACCTTGGGTATCGGCTTTATCGGACTGGCCGAATGCTTGGTAGCCCTTACCGGGAAGCATCATGGCGAAGATGAGGATTCGCAGGCCTTAGGCATAAGGATCGTTACGTATATCCGGGATCGCGCCAACCAATTCTCTGAGCAATATCAACACAATTATAGCGTACTGGCAACTCCGGCTGAAGGCTTGTCCGGCAAGTTCACGGGAAAAGATCGTAAGCAGTTCGGATCGCTTCCGGGTATCACGGATCGGGATTATTATACGAACTCTAATCACGTCCCGGTATATTATAAGTGCAGTGCCCGTCATAAAGCCGAAGTGGAAGCTCCTTATCATGATTTGACTCGTGGCGGCCATATCTTTTACGTAGAGATGGATGGCGACGCTACCCATAACCCCGAAGCGATCATGCGTGTCGTGGATATGATGGATAAATACAATATCGGATACGGTTCCGTAAACCATAATCGTAACCGTTGTCTGGATTGTGGCTACGAGAACTCCACCCCGAATCTGGAAGCCTGCCCGAAATGCGGCAGCAAACACTTGGACAAACTTCAACGCATCACCGGTTACTTGGTAGGAACCACCGACCGTTGGAACAACGCCAAGCTATCCGAGCTGAACGACCGCATCACCCACAACTAATTTTCAATTGTCAATTGTCAATTTTCAATTACCATGTTGTCTATCATAGATATCATCGAAGATACCACCGTAGACGGTCCGGGATTCCGGACCGCCATCTATGCGGCGGGTTGCCCGAACAAATGCCCGGGTTGCCACAACCCCGAATCATGGGACATCCATAAAGGAAAGAAAGTAAGAACGGAAGAGATCGTGGAGAAAGTGCTGGCTGACGAGTTCGCCAACGTCACCTTCAGTGGTGGAGATCCCATGTTCCAGCCGGAAGGTTTCACCGAGGTAGCCAAGGCGATCAAGGAAAAAAGCCAAAAGACGATCTGGTGCTACACGGGATATAAATTCGAGGACCTGATAAAGAACCCGGCACAAGCCGCCTTATTATCCTATATCGACGTATTGGTAGATGGCCGCTACAAACAAACCCTTCGGGATGAGAGCCTTTTATTCCGGGGAAGCAGCAACCAACGGTTAATTGACGTACAAGCTTCTTTAAATAAAAAGGAAATCGTAAAATACAAGTACGATCCTTTCATTTAAGGAAACTCTCCAATTATAGCCCGGATATTAACAAGATTTCATACCTTTGTCCCGAATTGGTTCCGTTTCGCCCAACCGGGGTTACGGATTAAAAGGGAATCAGGTGTAAATCCTGAACAGTCCCGTTGCTGTGAAGCTCTATTTCAAACATTCCGGAAACACTTTCGCCACTGGTATATAAGAATATAGCCGGGAAGGCTTTCGGGATGGGAGTCAGTCAGAAGACCTGCCAGTTAGGGAGAAGTCGCTTGCGAGGACAGAGCGGCTTGGTACGAATCATTTTCTAAACAGGTTTTAAATAATGGTGTTATCCTTTGCTAGAAAGGGATACCTTGCTTGCGTATTATCGATGCTGGCGATAGGTATGTCCCATGGACAAAGCAAACTCGACTCTATCCAGCACTTGGACGAAGTTACGGTCACGGCCCGGAGTTTCAGCTTTAAAGAGGTAATTCCTTCCCAAAAACTATCAGGGAAAGAATTACAAAATTTGAACAGTCACACGGTAGCGGATGCTTTACGCTACTTCTCGGGTGTCCAATTGAAAGACTATGGGGGCGTAGGAGGTATCAAGACCGTAAATATCCGAAGTATGGGAACGAACCACATGGGTGTTTTCTACGACGGCATCGAATTAAGCAACGCACAAAACGGACAAGTAGACCTTGGAATGTATTCCTTGGACAATATCGAGGAGATTTCTTTATACAATGGTCAGAAGAGCGATATCTTCCAATCCGCAAAAGATTTCGGCGCAGCCGGTACGCTTTATCTGCGTTCTCGTCGTCCTCGTTTCGAAGAAGGAAAAACAACGAATATCCGTGCCACGATGAAAGTCGGTTCTTTCGACGTTATCAACCCCTCGGCGCTGTTCGAATATAAGATATCAGAAAACGTAGCCACCTCTTTCAGCGCCGAATGGTTAAGCGGAAGCGGTAAATACAAATTCCGTTACCGCCGTATCAACCCTGCCGGAGAGATCGCTTACGATACAACCGCCGTCCGGGAAAACGGGGATATCAACGCCACCCGCCTAGAGGCCGGACTTTATGGCAAGATGAGCGACGGTACTTGGAATCTTAAGTTCTACAACTACAATTCCGAACGAGGAATCCCGGGAGCCATCGTAAACAACGTATGGAGACGTGGTGAACGGGTATGGGATACGAACTCTTTCATGCAAGGCTCCTATATCAAAGAAATCAATAGCAAATTCAAGACACAGGTGAACGCAAAATATGCATTCTACCGTACGCATTATGTGAATAACGACGACAAGCTGATTCATGTAGATAACTTGTATAAGCAACGAGAGATTTACCTATCCTCCGCAAATGTCTATTCCATCCTCTCAAACTGGGATGTATCCGCCTCTTACGACTTGCAATGGAACAAGATGAACGCCGATATGTACGGATTCGTTTACCCGGAACGCTTCACCAACCTCCTTTCGGTCGCCACAGCGCTCCGGTTAGGGAAAGTAAAATTACAGGCCAGCGGACTGGCGACCTTTATCAACGACCGTGTAAAAGAAGGCCCCACACCGGAAGCCCGGCAAATCCTTACACCCGCCGTATTCGCCTCCTACAAGCCGTTTGAGAAACAAGACTTTAATGTACGCGCTTTCTATAAACGGATCTTCCGTATGCCTACCTTCAACGATTTATATTACGCCGATATGGGAAACTCCAAATTAAACCCGGAATATGTAACCCAATATGATGCCGGCTTCGCTTACACGAAAACATGGGAGAACCATCTTTTCTATCGCTTCAAGATACAGGCGGATGGTTATTTCAACAAGGTGAAAGACAAGATCATCGCTTATCCCAAAGGCCAGCAATTCCGTTGGACTATGCTGAATTTAGGTAAGGTAGAAATCAAAGGCATAGATGTCAGCACGGAAACGACCGTCAATCCGGTAAAAGATTTATTCGTCACGCTACGAGTACAATACACCTATCAAAAGGCCCAAGATTTCACGGATCCCTCGGATACCTATTACGGAGATCAAATCCCTTATATCCCTTGGCACAGCGGTTCCGCCATCGCGCAAGCCTCCTTCAAGGGATGGAACCTCAACTACAGTTTCATCTATGTGGGAGAGCGGTATAACCAGCAGGAAAATATCAAATACAATTATACGCAACCTTGGTATACCAGCGATATTTCCTTGTCGAAAGATTTGAAATTCAAGTTCGGGCTTATCAAGGCCGCCGTGGAGGTAAACAACCTGTTAAGCCAAGATTACGACGTGATCCTGAATTATCCGATGCCGAAGCGAAATTACAAAGTGTCTTTAACCATCGAGATATGAAAAGATATACATTATATATAATAGGTATCCTGATCGGTTGCGCTTTTTCATCCTGCCGCAAGATCGAGATCGTAGTTCCCTCGGAATACGAGCTGGTTTCCGACGGTATCCATCCCGAGGCGAATCCTCAAGGGATGTATTTGGTGAACGAAGGGAATATGGGAAGCAATAAATGTACGCTGGATTATCTGGATTACGTGAACGGTTATTATATCCGTAACCTCTACTCGGAACGGAACCCGAACGTGGTCAAGGAGCTGGGCGATGTAGGCAACGATATCCAGATTTACGGAAGCAAGCTTTATGTCGTAGTCAATTGTTCCCATAAAGTAGAAGTACTGGATGCCCGGACTTGCGAGCGGATCACGCAAATAGACATTCCCAACTGCCGGTACATCCGTTTTTACCGGGGAAACGCCTATGTAACCTCTTATGTCGGCCCGGTGCAAATCGACCCGAACGCCCCACAAGGAGCCGTATACCGGGTAGACACGACCAGCCTGAAAGTAGACGCCAAAGTCATAGTCGGTTACCAACCGGATGAGTTGGAGATTTTGGGTGAATATATCTACGTAGCGAATTCCGGAGGATATCGTGCCCCGGAGTACGACAATACGGTTTCCGTAATCGAGCTAAACCGTTTCAAGCAAGTTCAAAAGATTCCGGTAGGGATCAATCTGCATCGTATCCGTGCGGACAAATACGGTAAATTATGGGTAACTTCCCGGGGAGATTACGATACGGTACATTCCAACCTGTATGTACTGGAAAAACGGAAAGGATATAACGAGATGGTGGTTACCGATACCCTGAATATCCCTTGCTCTAACCTTTGCATCAGCGGAGATTCCCTTTTCTATTACAGTACGGAATGGAACGTGAACACGCAGAGTAACAGCATCTCGTACGGAATCATAGATGTCCGTACCAAAGAGGTGATCAGCACGAACTTTATCACCGACGGTAGCGAGAAAGACATTCGTATCCCATACGGGATCATGGTCCATCCCTATACGAAAGACATCTTCGTCACCGATGCCAAGAACTACGTATCCAGCGGGACCCTCTATTGCTACGATAAGAACGGAATACGAAAATGGGGCGTACGTACCGGGGATATCCCCGCCCATATGGTTTTCCTTTATAAATAGAACAGCGTTATGAGACAAGTTTTATATCTATTCATTTCAGGTTTCCTAGCATTTCTATCCTGTACCCAAGACAAGATACAGATGGTTAGCTTGGGTATCGATGATGTCTATTATCTGCCCCGCATGAAAACCTATCTACTCAGCCCAGCCTTTACCGGCGACGAGTATCGGTGGACACTGCACCGGAACGGGACGGACTCTCTCGTATCTACCGAACGTTCTTATATCTTCCTCGCGAAAGATACGGGCACCTATCAGATGACCTTCGAGATCATCGATAAGGAGACCCCCTATAAGCACGATTTTCGTTTCGAGGTGATGCAGGAGGAAATAGAATATAGCCCTTATTTATCCAAAGTGTACGACTTTTGTCCCGCACCGGGTCAGTTCGTCAATACGATGCCCGAATATGAGGAAGGCGATACGAAAGAAACCATACTGAAAAAGGTAGAGGAGAATATCTCCGGTACGAACGACGTGATGATTTCCCTCGGAGGATACGGAGGATACGTTATCTTCGGCTTCGACCATACGGTCATCAACGTCAAAGGGAAGAAGGACTTTATGATCCTTGGGAACTCTTTCTATTCCGACCTGCCGGAATATCAAGAAAAAAAGGGAGGCAGCTGCGAGCCCGGTATTGTCATGGTCTCTTTCGACACGAACCAGAACGGCTTACCGGACGATGAATGGTACGAACTGGCCGGTAGTGAATACTATAAACCGGAAACCATCAAGAATTATCGCATTACTTATGATCGTCCGGATCCCAACAAGATCCCCGAGCCAGACATGGGCCAGCAATGGAGTGACGCTACTTATGTACCATGGAAAGATAATCAAGGCAATACCGGTTATATAGCGAAAAATATATATCATACGCAAAGTTATTATCCGATGTGGATTGAAGAGAATTCCTTGACTTTCTCCGGTACCCGGTTAAAGGATAACGCTACAGACGAGAGTGATACGGGTAAATACTACGTACTCTATTCGTATCCATGGGGATACGTGGATAACCATCCGAACGATTACAAGGATCTGAACAGCTTCGATATCGAATGGGCCGTGGATGCGGAAGGTAATAAGGTGGAATTACACGGCGTGGACTTTATCAAGGTATACACGGCGGTAAACCAATATTGCGGTTGGATCGGAGAGACCTCGACGGAGATTATCCGTGCGCAGGATTTACACATCGCCCCCCCTTCCATCATCGTACCCGATCCGGTAAGCGAACAAATGAAATTACAATATGATCAAGCAATCTTAAAAATAAAAGGCTTATGAAAAAGACGATTACCTTACTTCTCTGTACGTTCGCCACGAGCGGCCTAATGGCCCAAGGCAATACCTCATGGATCGCCGCCGGCATCGATCAGGCCCAAATGAGGGATGTACCGTCACAATCTTCCATCCTGCGTTCCACGGATATGGATTACAGTCAAGGTACATTTATCGTAAACGAGGATTGGTACGGCCATCAGAACAGTACCGTCAATTTCCTTACTCAAGATGGAGAATGGCACTATCGTGTCTTCCAGACCGAGAATCCGGGGCATGAGTTAGGATGTACCACGCAATTCGGTACGATCTATGGCGATAAGTTCTACCTAGTCTCTAAGCAAGAACGAGATCCCGGGGCAAAAATCACCGGAAGCCGGTTTGCCGTATGCGATGCCAAGACCATGAAGGTGATCAAAGAATTCAAGTATATCGCCCAAAACGCCGAGGGCAAATCCATAGCCGACGGCCGTTCCTATCTTCCGGTAGACGAGCACAAAGGCTATATAGGAACCAGCAACGGTATCTGGATCTACGATAGCGATAAGATGACGATCGGCAAACAAATAGAAGGTTCCGGAAATCCGAACGCCGATGGATACGGTGAGTTGTATTATGCCCAGATCGGTACCATGGTACGTGCCAACGACCTTGTCTTTGCCGTCCATCAACAATATGGTTTATTGATAATAGACCCGAAAACCGATAAAATTATCCGTACCATCGCCGCCCCGATCGAGAAAGAGACCGTAAAAGGGCAAGAGAAGGAGATTCAACGAGGTTTCGGCTCTATCGTTCAATCCAAGGATGGTACGCTCTGGATCAGCATGACCCAGAATACGGCCGGGGATGGTTCCGCCTTGGAATATATGCTAAACTTGAACCCCTATACCTTTAAGGTGGACACGGTAAAGATCCCGTTAAGCGAGACCATCGGTGTCGTTCCGAACTCTTGGTACGCATGGACCGCCGACGGTTTCTGCGCCAGTGCCAAGGAAAATAAAATCTATTGGAACGGACAGCCCAAAGAAGGAAGCTGGTTCACCGGCTACCAAATCTGCGGATATGATATCGACAAGAAGCAATTCTTCCAATTGATCGACCTTAGGAAACTGGACTGGGATTGGCGCTTGTACGGAACCGGATTTCGCCTTAACCCAAAAACCGACGAGCTATACACCTTCTTGTATCATGAATTCCAAGATCCTACGCACATGTTAGCTCGTATAAATAACAAAGGCGAAGTGGTACAAGAATATTCGATGATCGTAAACTATTGGTTCCCCGCTATCCCGGTTTTCCCGGATAACGCCGCACCGGTAATATCTTCCGATTTCCCTTCCTCTATCGTATTAACCGAGGAAAAGCCGGTCTATAAACTCGCTTTAGGCAATATGGTGACCGATGAGGACAATATGGATGCCGCCATCGTAAAATCAGTCTCATCCGTTACTCCCTCCAGCCCGATTAACGCGATCGTTCGTAATGACTCCTTAATTATCAGTACAACCTCAGATATCAAGGAATATCAGGAGGCTACAATAACCGTCCGCTTCAACTCGAACGGAAAGATCGTCACCAAGAACATGGTCGTAACAACCGAAGAAGCACCGACAAGCATAGAAGAGCTATCGCAGCCGACCTTGAAAATCTATCCGAACCCGGCGGTTAACTCGATACAAATCAATATCGATACCCCGGCGGAGATAGAGATCTATACATCTCGCGGAACAATGGTCCGGAAATCCACGATCAATCCCGGAGAATCCATCAACGTAAGCGATCTATCCCAAGGCCTCTATTTCATCCGTATCATAACCGGAGGGAAGACAGAGACCGTAAGGATGATTAAGAAATAAAAAAAATTCCTTACCTTTGTGCCCGAATTGGTTTCGTAATGCCTATTCGGGCATACGGATTAAAAGGGAATCCGGTGAGAATCCGGAACAGTCCCGCTGCTGTGAAACTCCTTTAACATTCTAATACTACTTTCGCCACTGGCTCAAGGTAGTCGGGAAGGCATTAGGATGGGAGCTAGTCAGAAGACCTGCCATTCATTTAAGATTCATATCCTCGTGGACTAGGATATAGAGTACAACATAAGAATTAAAAGAAATGATGACAGACAAGGAAGTATTGTTGTTACGGCGCAAATTGGATCTTTTGCTCCGTACGGGAAAATTGTTGATGGAAAGTGCCGCCGACACGAATCGTATCGAGCGAAACATGAAACGAGTTGCCGCCTTTATGGGTATCCCCGAGGAGAAACTGCATATCGATATCCGATGGACCATGATCATGGTGAACGTAAGCGATGAGCGAAATTCCTTCTCCAAATTCCAGAAATGCGAGAAGCACGGAATCAATATGACGGCAATCTCACAGGTAAGCAAGCTTTCATGGCGGGCGATCGAGCAAGATTATTCCTTGGATAAATATGAGGAAGAACTGGAGAAGATCGTTCACCAACCCCGGAATTATACCCCTTATATCGTAGCCATCGGAGCGGGATTCGCATGCGGAGGATTCTGTAAGCTATTTGGATGCGACTGGATGGCATTCCTATTCGCTTCCATTTGCGCTTTCGTCGGGTTTAGGGTACGGGCCCGCTGTGTCGAAGCTGGACTTAACGTATATATGAGTATCGCCGCGGCCGCTTTCGTATCCACCTGCTTGGCATATGCGTCCTCCTTCTCCGGGCTATCCGACACACCTTATCATCCATTATTAGCCTGCGCCTTGTTTATCGTGCCGGGCGTACCCTTGATCAACTTCGTGGATGATATGCTAGACAATCATTTGCTGGTCGGCATCACCCGAGCCTCCAATACGGTCATGATGGTAGCCGCCATGACCTTCGGCATCGCGTTCGCCATGCGGGTACTTGTCATGAATGATGTCGAGATAGATCATAAGTTCAGTGAATTGAGTATGGTTCCACATGACCCATACTACATATATGCAATAGCGGCAGCTATCTCCGCCGTAGGCTTCTCCATGATATTCAATATTCAACGCCGATTATTATGGGTGGTAGCCGTAGGAGGTATCATTGCGGTATGTACCCGTAACTTTGTGAACTTCGAATTAGGTTATGGTCCTGTGATCGGCTCGTTTATGGGAAGTTTCGTAGTCAGTGTACTGGCAGTGAAAGCGGTTCATTGGTGCCATGTTCCCAATCACGTATTGACGATTCCATCTGTCATTCCTATGATTCCGGGAGTCCTCATGTATCGCTCATTACTGGCGTTTATAAACCTGCACGGAGTAGTCGGTGAGGTTACCAACGCATTCTTCAACGGGATCAATTCCGCACTCATCATTCTTTGTATCTCACTCGGGGTAGCTGTCCCGAACATCTTCGCCCGTCGTTACATCGCCAAAGATCGCCAACGGCATTTACAAGGGGAACTGGACAAGCGCCGGGAAAGAGGAAAGTTCATTGAATGGTGAAAAAACTTTTCCATAAAGATTAGTTCGGGAAAAACTATCGCATAAGGATATGCCAAATTGTTTAATACGTTCAATATATTTAACATATTTCATTAAAAAAAGCCCTATCAATACTATACTTTTGTGATGTCTTGGTGATAGACGTTGCATTCTGCAAGTCTATAAAAGGGAATTTCGGTTAGATTCCGGAACAGAGCCCGCTACTGTAAAACCCGTAAAGAGGAAAGCTTCTTCATGCCACTGTCTTTTCTAAAGATGGGAAGGTCGCTTTCCGGGTTAGTCAGGAAACCTGCCAGATAAAAAAGAAATAGATTCTCCCGGGATTTGGGGAACTAGTGGAACGATTACATTAGAGATGTAAACTGCGTAATTAATTTTTATACATTATGAGACACTTTTATTTGTTCCTGCTAATTGTTAGCGGGATTGTTTTGTGTGGCACCCGGACGGTCGCTCAAAGTAGGCCATCCGAGGGAAGTTCCAGAGTCATATCCGGTACGGTCGTAGATGAAGACAACAAGGCGATGGCGAACATTGTCATTTACATTAAAGGTACGGATATACGGGTTATTTCAGATACGGATGGGTATTTCTCCTTATCACTAAAGGACACGAAGGACCACGTACTAATCACCAACAGTTACAACACCGTCTCGGCGATCCGGGATATTCCCGCGGGAGAAGGGAATTACGAGATGGATATCCAGTTATCTTACAAGCTACTAGGACTACCCGAGGTAGATATCGTCGGGGCGAAACCACAGAGTTATAACTCCGACATCGCTAATTCGGCTACCCGTATGGATATCCCCGTGATGGAAATACCCGGAACCGTAGGCATAGCGACCCGGAAATTATTGGAAGACCAACAGGCTACCACCATGACCGAGGCCGTAAGGAACCTGGGCGGCGTGAAAGGCGGACCTTCCGGCGAGGCTTCCAACATCAACGAGGTCTTCTCTTCCCGTGGTTTCTCCATGACAAACTCCCGTAACTATTTCAGGAACGGGGTACGATACCTAAAGTTCTCGAACGACGCACTATCCAGTATCGAGCGTATAGAGATCCTCAAAGGCCCGGCATCTGTCCTTTATGGAGCGGTAGAGCCCGGAGGTATCATCAACTTTATCACCAAGCCGACCTTATATACGCCCCGGTATGGCGCTACGATCAGATACGGCAGTTACGACTATAAGCAAGCCTCTATCGACATTTCCGGCCCGCTGAACGCCAAAAAGACCATCCGTTACCGCTTGAACGGAATGTATGAGGATGCCGACAAATTCAGGAAACCGCAAAACAGCAAACGATACGACATCACCCCAGTCATCGACATTGACTTAGGACGCAAGACCACCCTTAATATCGATGCCGATATCTTCCGGGATAAAAGGACACAGGATCCGGGCGTTTTGCATATCAACAATGAGGTGATAGATAACGGATTCAAGACATTCCTCGGCGAACCGTGGGCCTATGGCAAGTTTACCAATAATAGCGTTGGTTTCCAGTTGACCCACCGTTTCAACCAGAACTGGTCATTCAGAAGTTCCGCCCGCCAATATTTCACGCATGAGGATCGTCTGTATTTCCAGATGAAAACCCCTCAGAAGGACAGCACAATTACCCGCCGTTTGGCGCATTGGGACGCGAAAATCAATTATACCAACGTATTGGAGGAGTTGAACGGTAGTTTCAAGACAGGTTTCATCCAGCATAAAGTAATAGCGGGCCTGGAATACGGATGGCTTACCAACCGTAGGAAAGTGAAAGGGAATATGTACACCCCGATTAGTTACGTTCATCCGGAATATTCCGAGGAACCGGCCAATTTCGAGATGGAGCAGAGTACGGACTTGCGTATCACCCAACGTACTTACGCGATCTATCTGCAAGACCAAGTAAGTTTCTCCGATCAATGGAAGCTGTTGCTTGGCGCCCGTGCCGACTGGGTGAACGATAAACAGAATAATTACATTAAGGATAAAAAAACGGATGAAAACAATTTTGCCATCTCGCCTCGTGTGGGTCTTGTTTATCTGCCCATGCCCGACTTGAGCCTATATGCTACCTACAGTCAGTCTTTTGTCCCTCAATCCGGGCAAACGAAGGATGGCGAGGCATTCGACCCTATTACCTCTAAACAATGGGAAGCGGGAGTCAAGAAATCATTCTTCAACGATCGCTTGAGCACCAGCCTAGCCTTCTATACCTTGTCGAAGACCAACTTGCCGACGATAGACCCGGAAGACGAGGAATACAAGATACTGATCGGCAAGCAGACCAGCAAAGGTATAGAGCTTTCGGTAAACGGAGAGATCACCCCCAGTTGGAGCGTAGCCTTCAATTACGCATATACGCATGCCGAGGTAACGAAAACGAACGACGAGACCTATCCCGTAGGTACGCAACTGGCCAATATCTCACCAAGCCAGTTCAACCTCTGGACCTCCTACCTAATCCGTAAAGGCCCGGTTAAAGGCTTATCTTTCGGCGGTGGTTGGTACTTTCAAGGTAAATCCTACGGAAACATGGCACATACGATCGATCTGGACGCCTATCATCTGGTTGACTGTTTCGTGGCTTACAAGCGTAGTTTCTACAAGATCTCGGCGAACTTGAAAAACGTATTCAACCAAGAATATTATACCGGATCCCAAGGGAACTATCTTTTATTCCCCGGCTCGGCCAGGACGCTGATGGTTATGCTAGCAGTCAACTTCTAAAAAAGGCACAAGACATGTCGCATAATTCGATCATCAGAAAGATCATAGTAAAGTTACATTTATACACCGGACTCATATTAGGGCTAGTAATAACCCTAATATGCCTCTCCGGCACAGCGATCGTGTACAAGCCGGAACTTGAAAAACTATCTGTCAAGGATATCGCTTTTGTCAAGCCAGCCTCCCGAACCGTGTCGCCGCAAACTTTGCTAGAGAACGTAAGGCACGAATATCCACAAGCTAAGATCAATAATATGGTCTTATACGGAGGCGAGGATTGCGCCTACAGTTTCCGTACTACATTCCCGGATGAGAAAGGCCGTATCCAGATCTATGTCAATCCCTATACAGGGGAAGTTACGGGAGTGGACAGATACCGGCATAAGGTTTTTCAATGGTTATACGACTTTCACGTGAACCTGCTATTGAAAAAGCAAGGAGCTACCATCGTCGCCTTATCGGGATTCCTGTTGATTTTCCTAACTCTCTCCGGCTTTCTATTATTACCCAAGCGTCGTATCTTCTCCGTGAACCGAAAGATGGGCTTGAGAGCCAAGCTTTTCAAGTCGCATTCCATCATAGGTATATGTACATCCCTCTTTTTGCTGGTCATCGCTTTTACCGGCTCCTATTTCGGGTTCAAGAAAGAATATCAATCTTTCTTTGAATCCATATCCGCAGGAAAAGCAGTCGCACCGGCACCAAAAACAGATAAATACACAGGTGATTGGGTATCATTGGATTCCGTTTTAACGACCGCCCAAGAAGAGTTCAAAGAGGGAACCCCGACAATGATATTCTTCCCAAAAGACAACACGTCTGTTTTCTCCGTACGGATGTATCAGGAAGGGGACTTCGAAAGAACTGGAAGCAACCATATCTACATCCATCCTATTACCGGCAAGGTCGTCGCCATAAACCTCTGGAAAGACAAACCGGCCGCCGAGAAGCTTGTCCGCTCCATGTACTTTGTCCACTTCGGCACTTTCCTCGGGCACTTCTCCAGAATCCTATGGATCCTCATAAGCCTAGCCGTACCGTTCCTCTATTTCACGGGAGTTTACCTTTGGGTTATTCGCAATCGGCAGAAACATTTCCCTTTCCGGTAAACATAAGTCCAGTAAATCGCATCGCATAAGGAAATTTCGTATATTTGTAATATTGTGTAATTAGGAAAAAAGAAATGTCATGGCACAAATAACGATTCCTTATGCGGTAGCGGATTTTATAGATTTACGGGAGCGTAAATTCTATTATGTGGATAAAACGAACTTTATCCCCAGATTGGAGAATTATAATGCCCCGGTCTTCCTGCGTCCCCGTCGTTTCGGGAAAAGCCTACTCGTATCCACTCTTGCCTGTTACTACGATCGCACCAAGGCCGATCGCTTCGAGGAATTGTTCGGCGGCACTTGGATCGGGGAGCATCCGACGGAAGAGCATAATCGTTATATGATCGTGCGCTATGACTTCTCCGCTATGGCCATGGCCGATGACATGGAAGGGTTGGAGCAGAATTTCAACCGTTTGAATTGCTCTCCCGTGGAGATCATGGTGACACACAACCGGGACTTATTCCAAGACTTCCAGTTTACCACCAAAGGCAATGCCTCCCAAATGCTGGAGGAGGCTTTGGGGTACGCCCGCGAGCATGGCCTTCCAAAAGTATATATCTTGATCGATGAGTACGATAATTTCACCAACCAATTATTGACCGCCTACAAGGACCCGCTGTATGAGCAAATAACCACGAAGGATAGTTTCCTGCGTACCTTCTTCAAGGTTATAAAGAAAGGTATCGGCGAGGGTAGCGTCCGTACCTGCTTCTGTACAGGTGTCCTTCCCGTGACGATGGACGATCTGACCAGCGGATATAATATAGCGGAGATCTTGACACTGGAACCGGAGTTCTTGAATATGCTGGGGTTCACGTATGAGGAAGCGGGCGCTTACCTACGTTACGTGCTCGATAAATATACGGAGGGCCAGGATCGATTCAATGAGATTTGGCAATTGATCGTGAATAATTACGACGGTTACCGCTTCTTGCCGGAGGCCGAGCCTCTGTTTAACTCCACGATCCTGACCTATTTCTTCAAGAAATTCGCCGTGCGTAAAGGCGGGATCCCCAGGGAACTGGTGGATGAGAACCTACGTACGGATATCGGTTGGATCCGCCGCTTGACACTATCCTTGGAGAACGCCAAGGAGATGCTGGACGCTTTGGTCATCAACGACGAGTTGCCGTATAACGTTCCCGACCTATCCAGTAAGTTCAATAAGAAGAAGTTCTTCGATAAGACCTTTTATCCTGTCAGCCTCTTCTATCTGGGTATGACTACGCTACGTAACAATTATCGCATGGTACTGCCCAACCTCACGATGCGCAGTATCTACATGGACTATTATAACGAGATGAACCATATAGAAGGTGGTGCCCCCCGTTATGTACCCACCTACGAACGCTTCACGGAAGACCGCCGTTTCGAGCCGTTGGTGCAAAACTATTTCGAGCAGTATCTCGGGCAGTTCCCGGCGCAGGTGTTCGACAAGATCAACGAGAACTTTATCCGTTGCTCCTTCTTCGAGCTTTGCTCCCGCTACCTGAGCAGCTACTATACGTTCGCCATCGAGCAGAACAACTCCGTAGGCCGTTCCGATTTCGAGATGACCGGCATACCCGGCACAAACTATTATAAGGATGACCGATTGGTGGAATTCAAGTATTTCAAGGCGAAAGAGGCCGAACACATGCTGGCGCTAAACGATCCCCGCCCCGAGGACGTGGCGCAAGTACGTGCTTACGCCAAGGATACCAAACAGAAATTCCCTATATATAATGTACGCTCGTACATTGTATATATCTGCGCCAATAAAGGATGGAAATGCTGGGAGGTTACCGAATAAATAAAGCCTAGCCGTACCACTCCTCCATTTCACGGAGTTAACTTCATCGGCAAAGTAAGTTAACTCCATCGACAAAGTAAGTTAACTTACCAAATCGGGGTTTCCCTATCATATAAGAATCCACTAACCAGAAGTAAATATTCCGGCAAATTCCGATTCTCGGACCACTTCATCTCTATACCGAACAACTCCGAGGTAGTACGTCCCAGATCGAACCCACAGGCCTCAAGGGAACGACGAATCCGCGAGGGGTAGTGGCAAGCCTTACCAGATCTACGTGTACACTCTTCCCAAGGGCAAAGGATACAACTACCGGCATAAAACGCCCGCCCATTATATTCCTTCTCCAACGCAAGAAGACGTTTATCCAATCGGCTCCTTTCCCTATGCATCAACTCTTGCCCCGCTTCCACCGCATCCGGCACATCCAATACGACAGGAGTAATCCGCGTACAAACAATCAATAGATTCCGAAAACCGGATAAATAGTCCTCCGAATCATTAAAAGGCGGACAACTCCAACTGTTTCCATACCTACGACACTCCCGGCAATAGGCCATGAAACGCCGCTCATCCCGATAACGTAAGATATAATCATCCACAGGGATGGTTCTTGTATAATCGTAGCTTTTATATTCGATCATATGAAAAGAATATTTTCTTGTAAAGAAATAAAAAAATCAGCAACTACATACATTATAATACAGGGAACACAGTACAGCTACACGTGAAGCTTTCAATGAAAAAACAATGGCATGGTATTATGGTGATATACTCCGGGATCGTCGCAAGGAACGCAAATTAATCCAAAAGCTAGCTTGTAGTTCGATAAAAGATATATGATCTTACCATTATAAGATGTATGATCTTACCGTTGTAAGATGTATAATCTTATCGCCGTAAGATCATACATCTTTCACAGAATCTGTAACGCTAGAGTACTCTCAAGAGCAAGAGAGAGCACTCTAGCGAAATCAAGAGATGATTTACTTCACAACAAACTTAACAGAGACTTTCTCTGTACCTTTTACCGCTGTAAAGCCATAAACACCTTTATTCAAGTTTACTGTTTTCACGTCATCAGAAGAGGTGATCGCATAAGTAGATACTACAGAACCTGCGGTGTTCGTGATGTAACCGGTATAACCGGCTAGATCTTTTACACGCAAGGTATTGTCGGAATAAGAGATGTTTGCGGTTGCGGCCGCTGATTTCGTGGCTGTACCGGTTACGGTTACTTTACAGTACGTGTTATATTTACCATTAGCTGTAATTAATTTGATTTCAGTTGTACCCGGAGCTACAGCCGTAACTTTACCCGTTTGATCAACTGTCGCAACAGCAGTATTCTTAGAAGACCATACCGCACCCGTTAAAGAAGCATAAGCAGATTGTACAGACGCAACTAATTGATAGGTTCCACTTCCACTCAAAGAAATAGCTTTCTTATTAAGCCAAATGATAGGAGTTGCCGCTACTAAATTATCACCCGGTTCTGTTCCCGATGTCGTTCCCATAAAACTATTCCAGCTCCAAGCATCCCAAGTACCATTCTGGACTTTTCGGCTTGATGCCCCGTATCCGGAATAAGAGAAATCTTGAGTATAGGAATCACGAACGAAATAACTCCAATAACCGGAATACCAACCAGCGAACCAGTGGTTAGTTGCCGTAGCCGTAGCCACCCAATAGTCATAATCATAAGCAGGATAACTTGTTCCATTTGAACCAAATGGATGATAAATAACACCTGATGATTTTCCTTGGTTTATAGCAGTTCTTGCAAGTGTTGCCGCATTATCTGGATAAGTATAACTAACATGAGCTTTAGCGCTGTCTAACTGAAAAGATATTTGCATTGAAGTCGCTCTTGGTTCACAGTATCCAATGCCATTAATCGTATAACCCATTGAACCTGTATATTGAACCAATCCAACCAAACGGGGATCAGCTTTCATCACAGACTCAAATAGGCTCAATCCAGAAATGGTATCTACATCAGCAGACCATCGATATCCCCATACCATATTATCGGGTACGGTTTTATCAGTATCATGCCAAGTCAAAACTATAGCCGCACGGTTTTCACCATCACCTACCCAGAAATCAATACTGTCAAAAGAAAAAGTACGGTTACTCCTTGCGGACATCAAAGCCGCTTTCTGTTTTTCCGCCGGTAAATCCGAACGTAACACACCTTGTACCATACGCTGTGCGCTGATACTTCCCGCCATTAAGATTAATGCGAGAAAAAGATAAAGCTTTTTCATGCTCATCAATGTTTAATTTGTTAATACATTATTTATTTAACAACGATCGTCTTGCTCATCCGATCATTATCTTTTACCACTACTATAATATAAGCACCTCTTGAATATTGGATTGGATGAGACTCGTTAATTCCCGATATCTTAAAAAGATCCAATATAGCGCCATTCATATTTACAATATAGCAAGAATAACCTTCCAGATTATTCAAATGCAATTGACCTTCATAGTAATAAATCATCGCTTCACCAACACTGATAGCCTCATTACCCACCGGACCGGATGTGGAGAATGGCTCACTATAGAATGTTCCTAATATCTCTTGCCTACCATCACCTTCCTTGATTGCTGTAACTTTTACGATATATTCTGAACTTCCATCTAATTCAGGAATAGAGACCTTGATCTTTTCTTGTTCCCCAGAACGAAGCTCACTCATCAAGCCAGTAAGGATATTACCCTCTGCATCAACCGTGTAAACACCAAATAATACAGGTATCCCATTTACGTACTTATAAACAGACACCTCGTAGAAAGTAGCCTCCGGAACTTTCGGGAATGTTAATATAGCCGTGGAATCTTTTACTTCAACCACGGGGTTTTCCAAATTCGGATCTATTACCGTTACTTCACAAGTAGCGGTATAACCACCTTCATCTGTTGTCACCGTAATTGTAGCTACACCGGCGATACCGGCCTTAACCGTACCGTCGTTAGTTACTGTGGCTACCGTGGCATCCGAAGAACTCCAAGTTACTGATTTATTAATCGCACTGGATGGAGATACCACCGCTGCTAATACAGCCTCCTCACCTTTATTCAAAGACAAAGAAGACGCATTTAGGCTAACACCCGTAACATTTGCCCCCGGTTTTTCCAGTTCCGCAGAAACAATCACTTTACAAGTAGCTGTATAGCCTCCATCAAGGGTTGTTACCGTGATCGTAGCAGTTCCTTCCTCATATGCGGAAACATTGCCATCTTCATCGACTTCCGCAACCAATCGATTATCACTTGACCAGTTTACAGTTTTTGTTTTAGCATTTTCCGGAAGAACTGTCGCTATTAATTGAGCAGAACGCCCTATTAGCAACTCCAGCCGATCTTGATTTAAAGAAACACCTGTCACTTTTATAATACCCTTTCCCACAGACAATGTACACGTCGCAACAAACCCACCAGTATCAGTCTTCACTCGAATTGCCGTTTCACCGTCAGCTAATGCTTGGATCTCTCCTGTTTTAGAATTAACTGTCGCAACATTTTCATCACTGCTAGTCCATGTCACACTTTTTTCCACATCCGGCTTTGTTGGATCAGTTTGTACTTCATAAGATAAAGTGAAATGCTCACCAATAGCCGCTACTCTTTGAGAAGACTCTAAAGTCACACCCCAAACCCCCAAGCTCTTATCAGTCACATGGATTTGAACAGAATCTTTAAAACCGCCATCTATCGCCTCAAACACAACTCCTGTTGTTCCAACCTTTGATGGTTTATAACCTCCGTTCAATCCTGAGGGATCCGGTTTTACATAAGTAATAATATCCTCATCTTCGATAACCATTTCAGGAAGCATTGTACTAGAAGCGCAAGACGCATTCATTGGATAATAATTAAATTTAAATTTAGAACGCAAATCATAAACCTGTCCATCATTTATATCCCATAATATATCTTTAGGTTCTACACTAAAGGATTCTAGAGGTATTTCTCCTTGTACATAAACCATACACGTGTCAGACGCTTGACCATCTTCCGATGTTGCTATGATTGTATGCTTAGACATATTGCGACTTTGAAATAAACCATTTTCATCAATATAAGCAGAACCACTCCATTTAACCGAAGAGAAACTAACATCATCAGGATAAACCTTTGCGGTGAACTGAAACCTTTCATTTTGTCCCACTTTCACAATTCTATCTGGTACAAGAATTGTTAATCTGGCAGCAGCAACTTTTGCAACAGTTATCTGACATTCTGTAGAAGCCAAACCATTTTCAAGATATACTTCAATATTCGCTTTCCCTTCTTTATGGGCCGTAACCAATCCTCCATCATCAACAGAAGCTATCGTTTCATCCGATGAAACATATAAGACTTTTACAGGTTCTACGTCTCCCCACTCTATTTGAGGTTTTAACTGAAAAGTTTCATCGGTTTTCATAAACAATGAACTTTTTTCCAATTCGAACTTAGTTAAATCATTTGCATTACACAGAAGACAAGAAATTTCACTCGTTTCCCCTGTCTGCGAGTTCTGGACTGTCGCTATAAGTGTTCCTGTCCCTTGAGTATCATCATAACAGTCCAAAACTAAATTCTCACCGTCAAAACTATTAAATCCCCAACGATCCGCTAAATCTCCTTCAACTCTAGCATCTATAATATCAATATAATCAGGCTTAGCTGGTTTAAAAACAACAGGAATTTCCAAAAACCACTCTCCGGCACCATCATTATAATTATATTTTACAGTCTTATTTTTAAAGGCCGCACCTTCATACTCAAACGAACAAGAAAGTTGACACGAAGCTAAAGCATCACTGCCCGCAGCTGAAACAGTAATAGTCACTTCACCACTACCCTTTGCTTGTATCACTCCTGCATTACTAACAGAAAAAACAGTTTCATCACTAGAAGACCATTTCAAACCCTTCGAACTGGCATTGTCCGGCCTAACAATAGCGGAAAGCTGTAGCTTGTCATTCAGATTCATCGTTATGACATCTTCTGGCAGCAACTCTCCTGAAGATGCGAATCGCAATTCTATTTTTTCGACAGGTATAAATGTTTCTACCGTTACCTTACGTTTAGTTACAGACAAAGTTTCTCCGGTTATTTCCGATTTAATTGTCGCAATAATTTCAGCGACACCAGCAGAATGAGCAGTAACATTCGCATAATATGCCGTTCCTTCCACCGTTACGATATTTTCATCGGATGAAGTCCACTCTATCTTTTCTCCTAATTCTATTCTATTATCTACAGGAGTCAGCACTCTTTCTTTTGTTTCTCCAACATATAATTCTACAGAAGATTCCTTTAATGTCATTGCTGGACGCTTGACAGTAACAGAACATTTCGCAGAAAGTGTCGGGCGTATCTTACTCTTCGCTGTAATTATCGCAGTACCATAAGTGACACCAATGACAGTACCATCTTCCGAAACCCTCACAATTTCAGGATGAGAACTACTCCATTCTATTGTCTCTTCCGCTAATCCTGTAACAGCCAATGTTAAAGTTTTTTCTTTTCCTTCCAGTGTCACCTCTTTTTCATTAAACTCAAAAGGAGCTACTGTTGAAGTTGTCAACTTTACGACAACTTGTTTATTTACGATCTTACCATTTGAGTTAAAACTCAAATTAAGTTGAATTTCTTTCGCTTCTTGGATACTCTCCACGATCGGAGCAATAGTCAACGTGTTATTTATCACCTCCGCACTAATTAGTTCCGGATTCGGATTCACAATCGTAGTAACAACCGCTGAAATCATATTATCACCATCTTCTATAATCTCATCCATTGATTTACTATACTTCGTATTTTCAGCGGAAAACGTAATTTCGCTAGGTAAACCGTCTGTGATTGTCGGAGCCATGTTATCCGGGAACACCGGTAAAGCCGGGAACCAATAATTCACTTTCTCATAAGGATAGCGACCTACCATTGTTCCGTTCGTATCCCCTCTTCCATCTGTTTTAATTACCGCTAATTCATGTTCCGGATTTAAAAATTCATGATAAAGGAAACAATACATATTATCATCTACCGGATCAATACGGAATCCCGTACCATAAAGACGCCAATCTCCTTTATCTAGCTTTGAAAAATCAAATACTTGATAAAAAGAATCCTTATCTATGTCATAACAGAAAATCTTATATCCCGTGAACCAACTACCGGAACCTTGCCCTTTCCAATAGATCTTATTCTCTTTCGTACTGGCACAGAAACCATCGGCGGTCCATGCATACCAAGAGTTGGGAATCTCCTCAATACCATCCGATGTAGGTATATCTATTTTTTGGGTAGTCAATGTATATGGATTCACTTTCCACATATAAGGCATTGTCGCTCCGGTACCTGTTAACTCGAATGTCACGCTGGCCCATAAATTACCATCTTTAGAAAGCACGATAGAGCCCAAGCCGTGATTACTATCATCCCCTGGTTTCAATATCGTTTTCACTACTATATCTTTTTCTGGATCAATCACCAACAATCCTTTCGTTTGATGTACCGCAAATACATATTTTCCAACACGAATCATGGTTCCAATCTGTGAATGATACAAATCGCTGGAAGAAATTCCCGTTGTTCCTTCGATCGCGCTGGCATCTATAGACATCTGGTTTTCATCATATTTTCCGGTTTTTTCATCGTATCCTGTATGAAAAATATAAATACCATTACTCGTTCCGATATAACCTTTCGTCAGATCCACTCCTAAAAAAGAACGTCCATCAGCTCCTGCGCTGTTGATCGTCTGAAATTCCTTCTTCACTTGCATCGTTTTCGCGTCAATTACCGCTAAGCGACTTCCCTCTACAGATGCCGCACCATCTTTTGATTGCTTGGACACGATATACAACAAATCCCCATAAATCGTACCGAACTGGCTCGTACATCCCAATTCATGTCCCAGATTCTCTTTTTGGAACGCGTTATACGTCCAAGTCCCATCATCCGACAGAAAGTTCACCGAACTGTTTTGGTGCCCGTACCAATCCTCGTTTACGATAAAGGTACCTTTCGTGTAATCCACGCTTCCATTGGATCGAAGCATCGAGGCTCGTGCCTGCGAACCGGGCAATTCCGGTAATTGCAGTTTCTGTTTCTCTATCGGATTCAGATCCCGCAAACCGGTTTGGCCGGCTACCGACAGAGCCGATAGCAAACAGACCATACTTAAGTAAAGTGTTCGTCTCATGTTAATGAATTTAATTATTGAGTAATATGAATTTTAAATGTCTTTTTATCGCCATCCTTTTCGCCTATCAATAGATAATTCCCGGATGGAAGAGATATTGGATGAAGTTCCTCCCGGACTATGGAAATATTCATGATTATTTGATCTTTCTTTTATATTCCCTCTTGATCGTTTTTTGGAGTTTTACATTTAATATAAAAGCTTATGAGAAAAATTCTATCTCTTTTCTTTGTAATGGCTTTGTGTGTAGTAGGTCTTTCGGCGCAAGGATTGGTTCAAGGGCAACCACATCCCTCGGCTCCGAATGTGCCGGTGAAACCAAAGTCCCAGTTAAGGGCTGACGCCAGCTTTTCTTTTGACGACATCCAGTTCTGGGTAGGAAGCGGCAGCAAGAGAGCCGCTTTAGTGATCGAATGGCATGATGGGAATCAACCGGATGCCATGGTTTGGGGATATCGCTGGGATGGCGAGGCTACCGGACACGATATGATCGTGGCGATAGCGAAGGCCGATCCGAAACTTCTTTTATTAACCCAATATACGGGTTGGATGGGTTATACGATTGATGGTATTGGATATGGGGATAATCTGGACGTTCGATATGACTTGGATGGGGCCAAGAATGAACCGAAGAATGCTTTCAAATTTGAACCTCCTATTACGAATCCTTTGTTGGGGCAGACTGGTTTTCCTGAAAATCCGGCGGGGGACGTAGCGGCGGCTATTCGACAAGGCGTACAAACCGGGGTTATCTATCACCCGATAAATGCGGAAAGATATGGATATCCATCTTATGACTATGACCATTGGAGTTGTAGCAATGGCATTCATTGGCAAGCCGGTTGGTATTATGGTTATTGGAGTTATTTTGTGAGAAGTAGTCAAACCTCGAATTTTAGTTATTCAGGTTTAGGTGCTACAAGCCGTGTATTGACGGATGGTTGTTGGGATGCGTGGAGTTGGAATGGAAATATGAATACATCAGAAGGAACTCAGCCCGGGGATGTCTTTGTCGCTGCGACAATACCCTCTGGAGGTGGAGGGGATGAACCCGAGATCCCAGTGATACACGTAACATCCATTTCTCTCAATAAGTCTTCTTTGCGTTTACAAGCAGGAGCAAACGCAACCCTTGTAGCTAGCATCTCTCCTGTAAACGCTGATAATAAGCAGGTTATTTGGAGTAGTTCCGATACAGGTATAGCAACGGTAGAAGATGGGGTCGTAACAGGTGCCAAGTTCGGTGTGGTGAAAATAACAGCCCAATCGGTAGATGGCGGATATACCACTGTTTGCGAAGTGACGGTAACGGAGACGGTTACTCCTGAGATCGATTTTGAAGGGACCGGGGCGGTTATCTCATTCCCGAAAGTAGAGGAAGCCACCTCCTATGAGGTCCGTGTCTACAGATATGAGAACGGAAGTTATAAAAAGATAGGCACTTACGTAGCGGATGCGGAAGGTAATATCATTACCGAACTACTGACGAAAGGCTTACGGGCTACTTCCGGCAAGGTATCGGTCCCTCTGAAGAACCTAGGGAAGGATGACGCTTATCGGATAGAGATCCAAGTCATGAATGGCTTGGACGTGATCGATACCTATATGGTAGAAAAATCTTCTGATCCGGTGAGCAATGAGACTATGGTTCCCGTTATCCCAAAGGTTTCCTATCAGAATGGAGCGTTGCGCTTTGAGCATTTAGCCGGATATCAAATCTATTTAATGCAGATAAACGGGAGAATGCTGGAACGTTTTGTGATTCAAGTTCGGGAGGTACTAAGTCACGATTTACCCGATCAATCCTTCATCTAAAACAATATTCACTTCGTATATTTCCCTTTTTTGAATCCTACGCTAAACCCCGGTAGCGTAAAATCGCGGCGGTTATCCGGTATTGGCAGGTCTTCTGACTTACTCCACTTTAGAACTTCCTTCCC
>ERZ836877.1321-NODE-1321-length-38182-cov-4.263934_pt1 | contig 38182 bp, 28 predicted proteins | sample MGYA00519469_ERZ836877 | MGnify/ENA primary metagenome ERZ836877 (study PRJEB31850, sample SAMEA3708809) | human gut metagenome | biome: human gut; feature: human-associated habitat; material: faeces | place: China | collected 2014 ...
GGCCCATGATATATTTAATAACGCGCAGAGCACCCACTATGTTGCCCGACTCCTGAGGTGTCTGTCTGGCAGGACCTCGATTGATACGCCGTGTCAATCGCATATCATAAAGCAACAGTCCGTGGGCACACACATTACGGACTTGCCTGATGGTGTGCATATAATTCTCAAAGGTAACGACCTGACGGATGCCGAACTCATGTGCGATAAAGATTTTGTCATCTGGATCTTTCAATTGTTCGTAGAGCTTCATCACGGCTCCGAAGGTCATAAATTCGAGAGTCTTCCACGCCGGAGCGAAGCGATCGTTGGGATTGTTCTGATGGTGGCGGTGAATAATCGGATTTCGCTTGAAGTCAGAAGTATAGACTTTACTCTCAAACTCACGTGCATAGAGACGATTGACGACTGCCGGACTCACAAACCATATCGGATTTGAATTATACTTGTTGGAGAGATTGTATATAAGCGAAGTGCGGAAAGCTATCTCGATTCTGTTGAGGTAGCGCATGAGCAACAGGCGGAGGTCTAAATCGAAATAATAGAGATTTACCGCATCCTCGAACGATGCACCCTTGATATACTCGTGTGTCCGGTTTCGGAGTTCAGGATATGATCTTTCAAAGGGAAACAGGTAAAAGCCAAGACGGTAATATCCGATATCAAGAAGGATTTCACGAGCCTTGTCAGCGTCGTTGACAGTAAGACCTCTTGATCTCAGGAGTTCGAGCTGTTGGTCTATTGTTGTTGCTGACTTCACCATGTACAGATTTGAATTATGCAAAATTACAAATAATCTGTGATATGAGGAAACATTCCAAGAAAAACAGCGTAAAAGTTCCGAGTATAACCCCGCAAAAATACGTGATAAATGGTTCTTAAATGGCTCTTAATTGGTTCTTAACCACTTTTGTGATTGATATGTCGCGGATTTTTGTTAATTTTGCAGTTTGAGAAAAAAGCTTAAGAAAAAACGTAAGCAAAAGCTAAAGAAAAGCATAAGCAAAATAAAATGAAGACCAACGTAGCTGTATTTTTCGGAGGAAGGTCCGTGGAGCACGAGATTTCGGTGATTTCGGCGCTGCAGGCCATCAACGCATTTAATAAGGATAAGTATGAGATAATTCCTATCTACATCTCGAAGCAGGGCAGGTGGTACACCGGCCCGCAGTTGCTCGACATCCGCAATTATCGCGACATGAACGCGCTGACGGCGGCGAGCGAGGAGGTGTACATGCGTCCCGAATATGGTGATTACAATCTGTACAAGGCCAATCCGGGCGGCGGTCTGTTCGGCAAGAAGAATCCTGTCGTGACCACGCTGCATGCGGCCATTCCCGTGCTGCACGGCACCCATGGCGAGGACGGCATCTTCGAGGGCGTGCTGGAGACCATCGGCATTCCTTTCGCCGGTTGCGACACCCTGAGCAGCGCCAACGGCATGGACAAGATCACCATGAAGATGATACTGAAGTCGGAAGGTATTCCTGTGGTGGACTACGTATGGTTTACCGATTACCAGTGGCAGCAGGACCATGAGGCATGGCTGGACAAGGTAGAGAAGGAGCTTGGCTATCCCGTGATAGTCAAGCCGGCCAACCTCGGCTCGAGCGTGGGCATCAGCAAGGCTTCGGACCGCGCCGCGCTGACCGAGGCTATAGACAACGCCACCAAGTTTGCCGAGCGAATCATCGTAGAGCACATGGTGGAGCAGCTGAAGGAGATAAACTGTTCGGTATTGGGCGATGCCGACGAGCATCAGAGTTCGGTATGCGAGGAGCCGATCAAGAGCGGCGACTTCCTGAGCTACGAGGACAAATACATGGGCGGTACCAAGACGGACGCCGGTATGCAGAGCAGCGACAAGCGCATTCCGGCCGACCTGCCCGAGGCCGTGAGCGAGAAGATACGCCACATAGCGGGCGAGACTTTCCGCGTGCTGAGCTGCCACGGCGTGAGCCGCGTGGACGTGATGATTGACGAGAAGGACGGCTCGATATATGTGAACGAGATCAACACCATACCCGGTTCGCTGAGCTTCTATCTGTGGGAGGCCAGCGGAATCAGCTTCGAGCAGCTGATGGACCGCCTGGTGCAGTTGGCGCTGAAGCGCAAGCGCCTGCAGGACCGCAAGACATTCACATACGACAGCAATATCTTCGCTCTGGGCGGCGGCGTCAAGGGCGCGAAGGGTGCCAAAGGCGCCAAACGTTAACAACTACAAGACTGATAAAGCACAGCCATGGATAAGAAATTCAAGGAATACAGCAGCCAGTTGAATCTGAGCGATGTAAATAAAGAGGTGCTCGGGGAGTGGGACAGCCACAACCTGTTTGAGCGCAGCATGAAGGAGCGCGAGGGATGCCCCTCGTTCGTGTTCTACGAAGGACCGCCGTCGGCCAACGGTATGCCCGGCATCCATCACGTAATGGCGCGCACCATCAAGGATATAGTGTGCCGCTACAAGACCATGAAGGGCTTCCATGTGAAGCGCAAGGCCGGCTGGGATACCCACGGACTTCCCGTGGAACTCGGCGTGGAGAAGAACCTCGGCATCACCAAGGAGGACATCGGCAAGAAGATAAGCGTGGACGAGTACAACGCCGCCTGCCGCCGCGAGGTGATGAAATACACTAAGGAATGGACCGACCTTACCCATAAGATGGGTTACTGGGTGGACCTGGACAATCCCTATATCACCTACGACTCCAAATATATGGAGACCCTGTGGTGGCTGCTGAAACAGTTGTATCAGAAGGGCTACCTGTATAAAGGCTATACCATCCAGCCCTACAGTCCTGGCGCCGGCACCGGACTTAGCAGCCACGAGCTGAACCAGCCCGGATGCTACCGCGACGTAAAGGACCTGACGGCCACGGTGCTGTTCGACATCGTGGACCCGAAGCCCGAGATGACCGGCTGGGGCCGTCCCTGTTTCCTGGCATGGACAACCACGCCCTGGACACTCCCTTCGAACACGGCTCTCTGCGTAGGCCCGAAGTTCGAGTATGTGGCCGTGCAAACTTATAACCCCTACACCGGTGATAAAATTACCGTCGTGATGGCCGAGGAACTGGTGAAGGCATACTTCAAGAAGGAGGGCGCCGAGGCCGACATGGAGGCCTGGACACCGGGCAACAAGGTGGTGCCTTACCGCATCGTCGGCAAATGGAACGGCATGGACCTGGTCGGTATGCACTATAAGCAGCTGATGCCTTGGGTGAAACCGACCGAGAAACTCGACGACCATTCGCCCGAATACGTACGCAAGTATGCCGAGGCTCATCCCGACAAGGTTTACGACGTTGACCGCTACAGGTTCGTGGAGCTGGAGAGCGAGGCGTTCCGTGTGATACCCGGTGACTACGTGACGACCGAAGACGGTACGGGAATCGTACACATCGCGCCTACGTTCGGTGCCGACGACGCCAAGGTGGCCAAGGCCGCCAATATACCGCCGTTGTACCTGATAAACAAGCGCGGAGAGACACGCCCGATGGTGGATCTGCAGGGTCGTTTCTATCCGGTAGAGGACCTGGCCGAAAGCTTCGTCGAGAAGTGCGTGGACGTGCCTCTGTATTCGAATCATGCCGGAGCATACGTCAAGAACGCATACGACCCGAAGTTCAACGAGGGTGGCAAATACGACGAGGCAGCCGCATCGGCCGCCGACGACCTGAACCTGGAGCTGTGCGTGGAGTTGAAGAAAGAGGGCAAAGCCTTCAAGACCGAGAAACACGTACACAACTATCCGCACTGCTGGCGCACCGACAAGCCCGTGCTCTATTATCCGCTTGACAGCTGGTTCATCCGCACGCCCGATGCCCGCGCGCGTCTGATGGAGCTGAACGACACCATCAAGTGGAAGCCCGCCGCTACCGGCTCGGGCCGCTTCGGCAAGTGGCTGGAGAACGTGCAGGACTGGAACCTGTCGCGCTCGCGCTACTGGGGCACTCCGCTGCCCATCTGGCGTACGGAGGACGGTGCGGAGGAAATGATAATAGGCAGCTACGAGGAACTGTGCAAGGAAATAGACAAGGCCGTGGCCGCCGGTGTGATGGCCGAGAACCCCATCACCAAGAACGGTTTCGTCCCCGGCGACATGAGCAGCGAGAACTACGAGAAGATAGACATGCACCGTCCGTACGTGGACCGCATCGTATTGGTGTCGCCCTCCGGCAAGCCGATGCGCCGCGAGCTCGACCTGATTGACGTGTGGTTCGATTCGGGCGCCATGCCTTACGCGCAGATACACTATCCCTTCGAGAACAAGGAACTGCTTGACAGCGGCGAGGTATATCCCGCCGATTTCATCGCCGAGGGCGTGGACCAGACACGCGGATGGTTCTTCACTCTGCATGCCATAGCCGGCATGGTGTTCGACTCTGTGGCATACAAGGCCGTGATAAGCAACGGCTTAGTGCTGGACAAGAATGGCATGAAGATGTCCAAGCGACTGGGCAACGCCATCAACCCGTTCGACAACATCGAGCGTTTCGGCGTCGACCCCGTGCGCTGGTACATGATAAGCAACTCGTCGCCCTGGGACAACCTGAAATATGACGAGGCCGGAGTGACCGAGGTGAGCCGCAAGCTGTTCGGCACACTTTACAACACATACAAGTTCTTCGCTCTGTATGCCAATGTTGACGGCTTCTCCGGCACGGAGGCACAGGTGCCCGTGGCCGAGCGTCCCGAGATAGACCGCTGGATACTGTCGTTGCTTCATTCGCTGACCGCCGAAGTTACGGCCGACCTGGACGACTACGAGCCGACACGCGCCGCACGCGCCATCGACACGTTCGTCAACGACCACCTCTCCAACTGGTATGTACGTCTGAACCGCCGCCGCTTCTGGGCAGGGGAGATGGACACCGACAAGCTGGCAGCATATCAGACACTGTACGAATGCCTGAAGACCATCGCGCTGCTGATGGCACCCTTCTCGCCGTTCTACAGCGACCGTCTGTACGGCGACCTGATGGCCCCGGCCATCGAGCCGGACGGATATGCGTCGGTACACTTGGCTAATTTCCCCGTCAGCGATTCCGAGCTGATAGACAAGGATCTGGAGGAGCGTATGGCAATGGCGCAGGACGTGACGTCATCGGTTCTGGCACTGCGCCGCAAGGTGAACCTGAAGGTGCGCCAGCCGCTGCAGACGCTGCTCGTGCCCGTCATGAACGAGCATCAGCGCAAAGCCTTAGAGGCCGTAATGGACGTAATCCTGAGCGAGGTCAATGTAAAGGAACTGAAGATTGTTGACAACGCCGAGAGTGGTCTGGTGAAGAAGGTGAAGGCCGACTTCAAGAAACTCGGCCCGCGCTACGGCAAGATAATGAAGGACCTGGGCCGCGCCATCATGGCGATGGACGCAGCCGCCATCTCCGAATTGGAGGGCAACGGCGAGTATAAGTTCGCAGCGCTGCCCGGTGAGCCTGTCGTGACGCTCGACGACGTGGAGATTACCACGGAGGACATACCCGGATGGCAGGTATCGAACGCCGGACTGATGACCGTGGCGCTCGACGTGACCGTGACTCCAGAACTCCGCAACGAGGGTATGGCGCGCGAGCTGGTGAACCGTATACAGAACATCCGCAAGGAGAGCGACTTCGACATCACCGACAAGGTGAAGGTTGAGCTGCAGGATGTGCCCGAAGTGCGCGAGGCTCTTAAGGACTTCGGCACCTATCTGGCCGAACAGGTACTGGCCAACGACGTTGTGCTGGTAGAGGAGCTGGAAGGCGACGGTGTAATAGAACTTGACATAGATGGCAGAAAGATCAACGCTCGCGTCACCCGCGACTGACAACCGGGTCCGCACGTCGGCATGGGTGGTGACGGCCGTGATATTGGCCGTGCTGCTCGTGGATCAGATCATAAAGATATGGGTCAAGACCTCGTTCTATATGGGCGAGGACTTGCCCATAACTTCGTGGTGGCACCTGAAGTTTATCGAGAACAACGGCATGGCGTTCGGCATGGAGCTTTGGAACAAGCTTGTGCTTACGTTCGGCCGAATCATAGTGGTGGGATTGCTGATATGGTGCCTGGTGAAGATGGTGCGCATGGAGGGCCTGAGGCGCGGATTCCTGGTGTCTGTGGCGCTGATAGCCGCCGGAGCCGCCGGCAACATATTCGACTGCGTGTTCTACGGCGTGATTTTCAACGATCCGTTTCCGCCTGAAACGGCCCAACTGTTTCCGCCGGACGGAGGGTATTCCACATGGTTCGAGGGCCGCGTGGTGGACATGATGTATTTCCCGCTGTTCGACTTTGTGTGGCCGGACTGGATGCCCTTTGTGGGCGGCAAGTACTATGAATTCTTCGCTTACATCTTCAATGTGGCCGATGCCGCGATATGTGTGGGCGTGGCCATGCTGATACTTTTTTACAGCAGCGACACGGGCGTAGCCTATGCAGCCCTCGCCGGCAGCAAGAAGGAGGATAAGAAAGGGGAGACCCCGGTTCAAAAGAAATGAGAAAAGTCAGGATAGGATCGATAGCTGTGTTGGCGGCATGTCTGGTCGTGATGGCCGGATGCGTGCGCCGTCCGCGTCATGTGATGAGCGACAAGGAGATGGCGGGCATAGTGGCCGACATGGAGCTTGCCGAGGCCTATCTTAACAGCGGTCAGCAGGACATAGGCAGCCGCGAGGAGATGCGCGAGCGAATGGTGGAAGGAGTGCTGAAGCGCCACAAGGTGAGCCGCGAGGACTTCGATTCCACGCTGAGCTGGTACGGCCATAACGTAGATGCCTATTATAAGCTTGACGCCGAGATAAACCGTGCTTTGGCGGCGCGTCAGAAGCAACTGGCCAAGAAAAGCGGAAGCATGAAGGAAGTTGACGTGCAGCTTGACGACATCTGGCCGTATCGCCGTACGGCAGTGATATGGGAGAAGTCGGGCAGCAATGTGCTGCGCTTCTCGGTACCTGTGGCCGAGGCCGAGAAAGGCACACAGATGAAGTGGAAGATGCGCACGCGCACCCCGTCAGACATGGGCGTGGTGATGGGTGTGGAATACGCCGACGGCACCGTGTCGTATGTGTCGCGCTCGGTCAGCAGCCAGAAGAACATAGAGGTGATTTGCCAGACCGATACCGGCATGAAACTGAAGCGCGTGTTCGGCTACCTCAACGCCCGCAAGCCGCAGGAACTGCCAATTTACCTCGATTCGATACAGCTGGTGAAGGAACCCTACGACTCCACCCTTTACTACCGTGTCAACTCACAGCGCCGCCTCTCCAAGCCCTCGCGCCCGGCACCGAAACCGGTGAAACCCGACACAATCAATTAGGAATCAGGAATCAATAATTCGGTCGGCTCCGTGTGGAGTGTGATGCGTAATCGATATGAAACAAAATAATGGCGGCCTCATGGCCGCCATTATTTTGTCAGGCATTGTTTCCAATGGGAATTACCAATGGGTTAGTTATAATTTTGTCTAAATTATCCGGAGGGAGTACAATGCTGGCCAATGGTGTACCTTCCAGCTTGCATGCCAATATGCCTCGCGTGGCTCCATAGAGCATAGAGGTGAAATATCTTACTGCTTTGGAGGGCATTACCAGAGTGTTGTCTTTGACAAATTCACCTATTGCTACGTCCATTAACTGATATAATGCCTCGGTTTCAATTTTCATCACAATTTTATCACACTGTGAATACGTTATTGAGGCAAGACAGCGGAAATGACCTGTTGTCAAGTCAAATCCATACGAATAGGTACCCGATACGTTCAGTTCGGGAATCTGCCTGTCAAAGTTTTCTTCAAAACAGGCAAATTGGTTAATCTTAATATTAAGAAACCTATATGCATCAGGTATTTCCATCATTTGTATGTTGTTATAGGTTCAGCTACATACGCGTTATTGTCTACCGCCATCTTATAGAATCCACCGTTCATGCAATAGGCGGAATCTGCGAAGTATTCAGTAGCCTTTCCCCGTTGCGGTTTGATGTAATGTTCAGTATATGGGTTTGTCACCCTTTGGGCATCTGCATATACATTTTTCAGAATTATTACTTCGGTTTTAGGCTTTTGGCTTATTGCTCTGTCTATAATATTAATGGACAGAGCATTTTCTATTTTAATCATGGTTTTAAGTTCCATGTTTGCCTTACCGCTTAAATATCGGCATATCATAGCACGATCCGCGCCCATGATGTCGGCAAGCTGGGCCTGTGTCATCCCTTTGGTGCGAAGCGCCCGCTTAATCTTCATGGCTATGCGATACGACGTTTTATATAAATCGCCGTTATCGTGCATATCGGCGGCAATGTCACGCTCTGCCTGACTTTCCGACAAAGCGACATTATCAAGCCTGTCGATATCAACACTAATCTTACTGAGAATACGCTTTATTGTAAATTGTAATAAAAAAGTTGATTTTTAAGTCAATTTAATTGACGGCCTAATTGGCACGCCACTGATTGACACCGATTGACACTGATTAGTGTGGGCTTAAACCAATGATTGCTTGATCCGGTCCACGATGTAGCGGACATGGTCGTCGGTGACCCAGGGGCCGGCGGGGAGGCAGATGCCCACCTTGAACAGCGACTCGCTGACGCCGTTGACGTATGCCGGCGCATCCTTGTAGACGGGCTGGCGGTGCATAGGCTTCCAGAGCGGACGCGACTCGATGCCGGCGTCGTCGAGGGCCATACGCAGGGCCTCCACATTGTCGTTGGGCTGACAGTCGGTCGTGGCCGATGCAACGGTGTGCGTCACTCCGGCAGCGCCTCCGACAGCACCCGTTATCACCTTCTTATATGCCATTTCCTGACCTTTGACTTTCAGGTCCGGATCCAACGTGGCCGTGCAAAGCCAGTAATTGGAGTCGAACTCCGGTTCGGACGCCTCGTGCAGTGTAATGCCTTTTACGTCCTCCAGCAGCTCTCGGTACAGCGCCTGCACATGACGGTGATGGGCGATGTGCTCGTCGGCTATTGTCATCTGGCCTCGGCCTATGCCCGCACAGATGTTGCTCATGCGATAGTTGTAGCCGATGGCCTCATGCTGATAGTAGGGATACGATTCGCGCGCCTGGGTAGCGTACCACAGTATCTCGCGCGCCTTGTCGGCGTCGGGACATATCAGCGCGCCGCCGCCGGAGGTGGTAATCATCTTGTTGCCGTTGAACGACAGCACGCCATACTCGCCGAATGTGCCGAGCATCCGGCCATTGAAGCGCGATCCGAAGCCTTCGGCCGCATCCTCGATGACCGGTATCTCATAGCGGTCGGCGATCTCCATGATGCGGTCAATCCTGTAGGGCATGCCGTACAGGGCTACCGGGATGATGGCCTTCGGTTTACGGCCTGTCCTGGCGATGCGGTCCTTGATGGCTTCTTCCAGCAGGTCCGGATCCATGTTCCATGTCTCAGGTTCGGAATCGATGAATACAGGCGTGGCGCCTAAGTAAGTAATAGGATGGGAGGATGCGCAGAAAGTGAACGACTGCACAAGCACATCGTCGCCCGGCTTGACACCGCAGGCTATCAATGCGAGGTGCACCGCTGCCGTGCCTGCCGACAGAGCCACGACCTTCTTATTGAGAGAACCTTGGTCATCAGTGCGATTGTTAACGAATTTCTCCAGGTCTTCTTCGAAGCCTTTGACGTTGGGGCCGAGGGGTACTACCCAGTTATCGTCGAAAGCCTCTTTTATAAAATGCTGTTCTTTGCCGCTCATGTGAGCCAGACAAAGCAATATACGTTCACTCATATATCGTAATGGTTTATGAAGTTTAAAATAAGGTACTGAAAGGGAAACCATGCGCGGCGCGGAGAGTCCACGTCACTATTTTATGGTGTAGTTCAGTTTCTTGCTGACGTTTTTGCCGTGGCCGGATGAGGCCGGACGTAAGGCCGCTCCCAACAGACGGCGTACCGTATGCCGACGTTTATGGTATGCCGCATACGTTTCCTGTTCCGGATTGAAATCGTCCTTGTAACACGATTGCGGACTGACATATACGTATGTCAGCTCCTCGATCAGCGCTGCCGTTTCATCCTGATCGCCGGCCACCGCCTCAATCTGCCCGCAAGTGGGCGCAATGCACATTATTCCGCGTTTACGGCATTCAGCTGCCACAGCTCCGATCGAAGTATCGTAATTATCTATCAGTGGTTGCGGATCGAAGTCCTTCCAGTCGGAATCGCCAATCTTCTGCACGGGGCGCAACTGCACAATGTCAGGCAGACCACCTTCGTGCCACAGATTCCAGAACCGGTCGCCTTTCAGGTCATGCACGTTCAGTGAATTTACAGTATAGTTGACACGTAACTTAAAGTCAGGATATAGCCGCTTCACTCTTGCTATTTCAGCCGTAAGCCGGCAAAATGTCTCAAAGTTTGCTCCCGGCATCAGATTCTCATAAACTTCTTGGGTCGTGCCGTGCAACGACAGTGTCAGTTCATTAAGTCCGGCACGGACTAATGGTTCCAGCGGGCATTTACCGGAGCCTATCAGCTGGCCGTTTGTGGTCAGCGAAATGTAGGGCACACCATATTTTCGTCCTGCGGCTATGATCTGTTCGAGATTGGGATACAGTGTCGGCTCCGCACCGCAGCCAATCTGCAACTTGAGTGCGTATGGGAAAATGGATTTGGCGCAGACATCGAGTTGCCTGTCTGACATGATACCTTTCATTTGGACGCGTTTCTTCGGGTCGGAGAAGTAGCACATCCGGCAGCGCAGGTTGCAGGCCATCACCGGGTCGAGAAACACTCCGGCCGTGCGGCGACGCAACCTGAACATCGCCGCCAATCCCGCCAACTTAACCGGACGGGGTAGACCATGGCCTACGGCCATTTTCATAAGTTTATATAGATTCATCGTTTAGTGGCGTGGGCTCTCCGAGCCGCGTTAGGAAAAATTATAATGCCTTTCATATTACCTCGTTTCCGTATTTCATGCATCGGCCCAGAATTGTGCAGACTATCATCCGGATGTCCTTGACAAACGAATAGTGATGTAGATAATAGCGGTTGATGCGGACCTTGTCGGGGAAAATTACCTCGTCGTTATATCGTTGCGGATCCGATTGTTTGGCAAGTAGATCCTCCTCATCGCGATACTTGAGGGAAGCCGGGCCCGTAATGCCGGGACGGAGTTTCAGTACTTCTCGGTCGGCGCCTTGCAGCTGGTCGGCATAACCCGGCACATCGGGCCGAGGCCCGACAAAGCTCATGTCGCCGATCAGCACGTTCCACAGCTCGGGCAGTTCGTCGAGTTTGTAGTGGCGTAGTTTTGCACCGAGCGGTGTGATGCGGCTTTCGCGGGCCACGGATACTGACGAACCGCCATGATTAACGGTCATTGAACGGAACTTATACATGGTGAACAGTTTGCCGTCGCGACCTACGCGTTTCTGCTTGAAAATTACCGGTCCTCCGGGCATCTTTATCTTGATGAGAATAGCCACGACCAGCAGCACCGGCCATAAAACGGCCAGACCGACGAGCGCCATCACCCTGTCAAATATATATTTTAGAAACATAATTGCTATGCCGATATTTTCATGCAAGAATGAGAGGTTCAGTAACTCATTTCGTTGATTTCAGACCTTGATGTCCTGTTGTCATAATTTGAACATTAACAATTGAGCGCTGATTCCATAATTATTACTGTCCAAAGTTAATTGTAACGTCGCCATTGATTACACCTATTGAATGGGCTCCATTTTGAACAATCGATGTATATGGAGCATTTTCTCTATTGTGTGTGGTGGACTTGTCATTTGTTATCGCTTTATTAACCGTAGACGCTGAGGTCATAGAATTTAGATTGGATATTTCCTCCATCAGCTTTTGGGCATCGTTTTCAGTCAATCTTTCCATTGAATCTGCATTTCGATCGCATAAATATTTCAAGATTGATCCAAGATATTTGAGTATCAATTCCACTTTAGTTATTTCAGTAGTGAAAGATTCGAATATGTGAGGATGTGCCAACGCCTCCTTTTTCAAATTGAAGATTTGCCTTTCCCAGAAAGTAATCACGTCGTTTTGGGAATCAAGGCTTCTGTCAATATCAACAACCGGAAACAATCTATTGTATATATTCCCATTCTCAAACACCTGTGCCAGTTCATACATGCATCCCACAGACTTAAGATATTCCGGAGTAATAATGGCAATGATAATTAGACCTTTGCCTATTTCTTCCTCAAACGACTTGATGCTGTCTTTATATTTGATGCTCTGGGAATCAATAGAATATGTAGCCTGAATTTTTACAAGACCATTTATGATATTGCTCAAACATTTCGTGTACTTCTTCTTTGTCGCAGGATTTACGCAATTATCATAATGTTTGTAAGAGATATACACCATAGGGATTTCTGTACTCATATCATGACGTAAATTTTGTATTGGATAATATAAATTGTCTTAACAGCAATATATACCTCTCCTTATAGCGGAGAATCGACTCGGAGACCCAGACTCGTTGTTCATCTTTATTCATTGTCAAGCTTATGGAAAAAAGGGGTGAGACGAGAAGATGCGATGGAATTCATAAGTAGATAATCGAGGATGTCAATCGCCTTTTCCAGGATAGACATGAGACGTTTGTCATGAAGACTGTAAATCCCATTATAGCTTTGCAGCAGAGCGTCGGTGATAGAATTCCATATATGGGAATCAGGATTGCTATCACAATAATTACCGAGCGAATTTTCTATGGCCACAAGACATTTTTGTGGATCTTTGATGGAATAACTAACTAAACCTCTGTAGAAAGACCTATTATTTTGCTTTACTGAATTTGATTTAGAATAAGCTTCCACAAGCATGGGGAAATATTCTTTAAGATCGTCAATGTCAGAAAACATAGTGTCCAATGCTTCCGACAATCCCGGAGATGGATTTACATCATTAATAAAATCTTTGATATACGGTATGCTGTGAATATCGTAAGTATTGTTTGTGTTGAAGAAACGCATGAGCGTTTCCTTCGTTTCCGTATGCAATGCAATCATACGATCTAAAAGATCTTTAGCCTTCTGATTGTCCGTCCACAACCAGGCAAGGAACAAAGCCTGAGCAATTGGCTTATGACATTCCGAGTCATTGATACCTGCTTCAAAATACTCTTGCAATTCGTCAAAATTATATTTGATCAGATGGAGCAAAGGGTTAAATTGATGTAAAGGCAGATTCATGATTGCGGGATGATAGTCGCATGTGGCATTCTTGAAAATACACAGAGTCCTGTCCCAATCTGTGTGCAGTGCTGCGGCAAGATTCGCAAGAATAGCACCTCTTGTTGAGACTGATCCATTCGCTGATGCTATATCAAGTGCATTAAAAATCCTATTTGCATATTCTTCATGTCTAATAAGTCTGACAAGTTTGTAGCACGCGTTTCCTCTGGGGCGATTTATGCTGTAATTTATTAAGTCATACGTCCCATCAAGATTCTTGTCATCGTTGCTGTCATCAGCTTCTTTTACAGCCTTATATAGGAAAGAAAATATAGGATCTGTGATATTGTCATTGTTTACTGCATCCGTAAGTGCAAAAAGAAAGGAATGCAGCGAGAACCCACGTATGTGTGAATTAATATTATCCCCCGCGGCATTTAAGATTTCCTTAAGAGCCGTATCCGCATAGTCCATTTTCTCAGCTTTCACAAAACCTTCGAACATCGCAATACAATATTGCATAGGGACATCCGGGTCTTTCACGATTTCGTGAAATAAAGACAGGAATTTGTCCGGATTCTCAATTACCTCCGCTTTGAGATCCCGGCTGATTCCTGTCAAGGAGGGTGTGTTGAAATCCGGAGCATCATCCGAAGTATATTTCTTCATCAGGGATTTCCATTCTTTCCCCTTAATCTTTTTTGTATCTGCCGCAATTGAAGTCCATCCGACACATGAATCCATCGAGGAAGGAGGTGTGTTATCGAGCTTCTTATACTTCCGCTGAAGTTCATTTAAGAGTCTGAAAGCCGCTGGATTCAATCTTTTAAGGTCTTCCTTGGAAAAGATTGCCAATAGTTTACCTTTCTCGAATCCAGACCATGAGAGAGTGATGCCAAGCTCCAGTCGTTTCTCTAATTTGACATTATCACGGAATACATCATCCTTGACATTCATTATCTTTTCGATAATCACATTCTTTTGATCATCTGAAAGATAGGGGAGTATATTTTTAGTCAGTTCTGCTGCTTGATAACGCACCCATCCAGGCACGTTGTCAAATAATATCTTATCTTTTAAAACATTGTATGCGAAATTGTAAGTTTTCGATGCACTCCTCGTCAATATTCTTAATGCAGTGTAGAAAACCGGTTCGTAAGGAGCTCCGAATAATTTCTCAACAATTTCAATACCTTTTTGATTGCCATTATCGATATGCCTACACGCTTCTTCCTCGATTTTCCTGCGTAAATACTCGCTTATATTCTCGGAATGAACACATCCGGGACCATACTTTATAATATGGGCATAAGGTGAGAGTCTAATATTATAAGATGGTGTTTCGATTGATTTCTCAGATGAAATCAATAGCAATAGCCTTATCCAAAGTTCCGAAATGTAATCTGGATAGATTTTTTCAAATTTCTCTAATAGATGTTTGAACTGATAATTAGCTGTATCGAAACTTCCAAAGCTCTTATCTCGGGATTTCAATTCAATCCTAAGGTCATGTTCAAGGATATCTGCAGCTATAATATGATCTTGGCCTATTAAAGGATCTATCAATTCAAATACTCGCAGTAAAGGGGATTTTTCTTGAAGCCATTTAATGGTTTCAATTAATTTGGTTGGGGCTATTAAGTATGCATTATGGTTCAGTATATCCAGCAAAGACTTCCTGTCTGTTTCTGAAGCATCCTCATAATATCTTTTGAACAAATCAAGAGCAAAATCTGAATTTTCTGGAATCAGATTATACAATGCCTCATTTAAAATCTTTTTATGACAGTTATCTATAATATCAAACTCTCTGCCGTTTCTTATTTTACAATCCGCTTCCCTCAGCCATTCGTCCGAATGTATGGCTTTTATAAATGTTGATAGGAGGAGAGGATCTTTCAAGATATACTTCCTGAAAATATTCTTTTCATCTTCAGATGGATCCTTTATAAAGGCCAGTGATGTAAGAAGCATGTGAAGAATATGGAAATGACATCCGTATTTACAGTAATTATCCCTTGTCAGTAAATCATTAAAAGTGGCGATGTATAGATCTTCATCATGATTTCGTAAATAGGCCATCACCGATCGTACGCGCGGTCTGACAAACAGCCCCTGATGCACATCCTTCAGATCATCAAGCAATGACCCGCCTCGTTCTACAAATCTTCTTGCATAGACATAATCAAACAAAGTCTGATGAAAGAAAGTCAATTTATTGCCTTTGCTTTCCTTTACAAGGAATCCGTTGGAGACAAGATAATCTATTTCATCTTGAAATTCACTGAACCTACATTCCGGCAAAGCAAGACGTTGCTGTTCATACATCATCCTGCATAATGCATCGAGGAATGAGGTAATAGTTTTTCTTCTGTCGGAATTCCTGATTTTGAGATTCCAAAACAAGTCGTACAAAGACTCCAGACTGTAGCTATACTCATTAAAGGTCTGTCTTATACTGTCTTTAACCTGCAGAAATAAATAAAGGTACAATGGATTCCCAAGAATCTCCAAAATCTTATCATTCAGCTTTAATTTAAAATCGTGTTCTTTAAGAATTCTTTCTACCGATTCTTTATTTATAGGACCGATGATCCATTTGATGCTATCTGCTTCAATTTCTGAAAGATTCGGATTATAGCTAAGATCATAACTGCGGCATGAGAATACAACCTTTACTTTCTTCTTTTTCCCCTGACGCAGAAGGAATAAAATAAGATTGCGGATTATGTTCCGGTCACCGCTCAAAGTTGATGACAACGCATCAATCTGGTCTGCTAAAATCACAACCCGCTTTCCTTGACTCACAAGATTGTCGATGCCTTTGTCAATAATCTTCATCAACCAGGGGTTTCGAGGGTTGTTCAGATATAACAGTCGGTCAGATTTCAAGCCCAACACAAAGACATTATCCGTTTGGGAAAGCTGACGATATATGGAATTCAGAACTACAGTCTTGCCGATTCCAGGCAAACCTACTACAAGTCCTATATCCTTTTTGTCTTGTGCCTTGTTGTCATCCGAATCGGATAGAATCCAGTTAACGATCTCGTCAACCTCATGACGTTCGATGATAGGAATAATCTTAGGGCATTCCGATTCCAAAGCGACCGATTCCGCTTTTGCTATATCTTCAAAAGATATGCCGTTATTTCCGTCATAGTAATTAATATTGACGTCGCCATAAACACTCCCGATGTCAACTGTATTGCAGTTCGACATAATCTTAGATTCTTTAACAGGGTACTATTCCTCGAAAATGCGCTTCAGACTGTATATTATTCTGTCAAGAACATCCTTTATTTGCGGGATATCATCTGCGGCGGGATTGGCTGTTAGCTGAATCGCATGTCTCAGATTGTCTTTTGTCTTGTCCATTACTCGCGATGTCGTAAATTTATGGATAGCATTTGATTCCCTACAGAAAAAATCATAAATTCTCAATACCACCGGATGCAATATCTCGCTACACTTTGTCGGGTTGTCTATGATTGATGAATTATGGGTTATTCTATACAATCCTTCTTTCAGGTTATGGACCACCCGTTCCAGTTCTTTCCGGCTACCGGGAAGTTTGTCGATTATGTTATTCTCCCATGAGAGTGTAAGAGTGTTGATGTATTCGTGAAGTTTCAGTTCAGCTAATTTTTCGTCATAAACCTTTAATTGTTTATCGGATAATTCAATAGAAGCCCGCAGGTTGTTGATATAGGCATCGCATTTATTTTTGATGTCATTCAATTCACGTTCATTTACAATGCGGAACCTATATTCGGCTATAGCCGGTGCGCACACACCGAATAATGCGATTATTCCGATCCAGAATGAAAGCCATAGTGTTATCTTGTCAATATTGTTGTTTGTTTCCTGTCTTATGTCAAGTATCAATTCCTTTTGCTGTTCAATGATAGCCTTTTGATTTTTCAACAGTTTGAGCATAAGCTCGGGATCGTTTTCAATTGAATTGGCAGCCGGTTCAATTGAATATAACTCGCAAACCAACGAATCGGATAATGCGGAAGAGTTCGATGACATATAATTTTGATTTGCCTCGAATTTCCAACATGTGGCATAAAAGAATATACAGATGCTCGCAATGAGTACTATTGATGCAGTTATGGAAGAAATAGAGATGGCCTTAAGCCATCCTATTTTTATATTGCCATTATTGTCGGTCATATTTCGTCTTCAATTTTTACGGTCTGGTATTGCTCAGGGTTCTCATCCTTTAATGTAAGCACCCGATAATATTCCTTATAATCATGGGAATCCAGTAACGTATGCTCGAATATTCGAGAGAATTTAGCCGACGCTCCGCTTTTGAGGATTCCTTTATATGCTTCCTCGGCAATTATATCATCATGAGTGAAGAGAATAACCTGTGGCGCTTCGGACAAAATCGTATTTTGGGATCCATCACCGGCTGCGTCGCACGAATGTAGTTTTTTCATAAAAGTCTTCACTTTGTCTCTGTTTTCAAAATCGCTTGAGTCAAAGATGTCATCCATGACAAAGGGGTAATTGTCACCGGATTTCTTGCGGGCAAACAAATAGAGAGCCGCTTTGAACGCTACATAAAACAGCTTTTGGCGAAAGTTATTTAGATAAAATGCCGGTGATACAGACCGCTTCGGCATTGATCCTGGAGCAGATGGATCGCGTGGAGTGATCTTTATTGCAACAGAGAACGGTTCAGAATATGTTATTGCAGTTTGTTCAATATCATCGCTTATGAATTCCGATACAAGATAGTTGAGAATCTTAGAAGCATCATTTGCAAGGCTTTCAAGAATATTTTTATAATAGTCAATCATATAATCCTTGCATCTTACGAATGTTGCGACCTCATCGTTAGATTTGCTCAATGCAGGGAACATACTAATCAGCCTTTGAATATCTTCCTGAATTTTTTGTAGTTCAATTTTATTTTCATCTACGGCTTGAGAATCAGATCCAAAGATGGGCATATTTATTGCAACTGCGCGTTGGGCTGCGGCTTCATTGAGAAGCGCCAGCTCTTTTTGCTTATTTTCAAAAGAGTTATACGCCATTTGTAATCTTTCAATCAAAAGTCTTAGATTGTCAAATCGCAGTTGCTTTGCCACATATTCTTTGGGGATTCCTTCGCGCATCAGAAGTTCGATATCTCTCCCGGAACAAAAGCATGCCGGTGGAAGCACAGACTCAGGGCGACTTCCAGTCAATTTGCATTTTAATTGAGAATGTTTGGCTGTAGTACTGAAAGTTTCGACTACCGCTATGCCCGTTTCTGGTTTATCTGAGAATATATTGACCAAGAACGAATCTTTTTCCTCAGCGTTCATGGTAATATTGGAGATAGATTCGAGATTGCCCAGCATTGTCATTTCCACCCCATGATACAGAGATGTTTTACCGACTCCGTTCCGTCCGATATATACGCACGAAACGGGGGAGCCGGATTCCTCTGTAAAATCAAGACGATAGAAAAAGCCTTTATCCGAGAATCTCCTTATCCCTTTTACGTATAATGATTTGAGTCTGAGATCTGATGCTATGTCTGCCGGTTGTGGTGCTACTTCATCTGTCGGAATTGACCCGATTAGACCCAATATATTATCCGCATTAGGTATCTGTTTGGAGTTTCTGATATAATATACCAAAGATTTTGCGAAGTTGGAGTCATTACCTTTCTTTTGTTCAGAAATGGCGAATTCGGTCAATATCTTAATAGGTAAATCCATAATGCGACAATAAGATAGAGTGGACTGACAAGAGGGATGTGGTTATTAAGCCCCCCGATTATTAAAAATCATTGGGATAAAAAGTTTTGTCGGTTGAATACTCCGGCATGGAAGAAACGGCGCCAATAACTCATGCCGTTGTCTCCATCCACTTTAGCATACCGAGGGATGATGCTGCCTGTGTCGATTCTATCGTCAATCCAGTTATGGATATCCAGGTCGGGTGCAACATCATCTTTTTCGGGATGTATGGTTGTAAACGGTTTAATCAGACTGATTAAAGATTCATATGTTTCACCGATGTTGACGCGACGGAACGATTTGTTTCTGAATACCGGATTGGAATAATGTTGTGTCAGGAATATTTCTTTCAGAATGTCTGTCGGGGAAGTAGATTCCACAACAAGTTTGCTCTTGGTGGATTCAATCATTGATTTGAATTCATCAGGGCAGTATGTGTCAGGCACATTATCGAATGGCATCTGGACTATCTCGGTAACCTCACCGTTACTAATTATTGCCTGCAACGATTCCCAGACAATATCACATACATGGTTACCGAGAATCCAGGCAAGTTCCTTTCTTGATAGGGAATATTGCGGACACAGTTTATTGTGAATATTCGGAGCGATAGCCTTGTTGTATGCAGAAATGGCGAACAGATAATTGGCCCATACGCATAGACTGCGTTCATAATCAGTTCTAAGAAGGATAGAACGCATGATTTCATCGGAAGTATTGACGTCAAGAATCTGCGATTTTATTTTGTCTGTGCATATATCCCATAGATTCTGATAAGTCTGATTGGTAAACAGCTGTTTCCTGTCTATAAGGTCGTAGCTGCTGATTGTCACAGGACAAAATACTTCGAAAGCCACAACATCTTCCTTACCAAAGAACCGACATTTGAAAAAATCGAATGGAACATTATCCTGTAGGGAATTGGTATTGAAGCATACCAATCCACGGGCCGGATCTATGAACTGGACCAGGTCTTTCTTATTGCCGTATGAACCGTCGCTATTCTTGGACATGAACGACTCGTTGATCCAATGTTCAAGGCCTTGACGGTCAAGAGGTGTTTCAGATACGAAAATCGGGAATTCAAAATCGATGGGGAGGTCGTTGCCCACAGCTTTCGATACTGCATCCACTATAGTATCGATTTCATTCTGGCTTGAAGCCTTTGAAGGTTGAAACAAAGGTTCGGCACCTTCATGAACAGCTATCAATGACAGCTGAGGTTTCATGTCGAGATCGTCTAAGTCTAAACCATCCAATATGACAGTGAAATCGATATATGACTGAATTATCGAATCGCCGTGTATCAACACATCATCGGCCAGAATGAAACGCCTGTCCTCAAATGAATCGTAATTGAAAATGAAAGGAATGGCGAGTTCTGATGTAATTTCAATTGAGTCTAATAAGTCTACCCCTTCCAAATAGGCATAATTTCTTTTGAACCACTCTATGAACCGGGGCATTTTACGTGAAAGCGCAACAATCACCGGGGTATGGTGATCGTCCAATATAACAGAAAGGTTCAGATACAGTTCCTCCCACCATGCACGTATCTTCTCATCGAACAATACGCTATCTGTCACACTCTCCATCTGCCTCATTTACATAAGTTCTTCGCACATTCTTGACTCCGGTCTTTTAAGTCTTTGGAATAAGAGGAGAGGTGCCAAGGACTCAAAAGTGTTTCAAAGATAATATCAAAAAACGGAATTTCCAAAAGTCTTAAAATAGTGTAAGGGACAATAATATGCTGATTATTAGAATTGAAACGTCAATCGGGGACTGTGTGGTCTTCGGATTTAAATATAATTAACACAAATTAACATTCAATACCGTAACTGTTATATTGGGTCCATAAATAGTTTTAGGAGAAAACCGCACATTCGTAGTTTGGTCCGGCGCCTTACGCTTCTTGCGTGAACTTAATCCTGTTGTAATTGCAGCGTATCGTAGAGAGTGCACAGAAAGTAGAATTTGTTGATACCCGATATGTTAAGCATAGCACCTCCGGATTGTCTACGAGCTGTAGGAATTCGGAGTATCTCATGCTGCAGCGGTTCTTCAGTATACCGTATATAGTGACCGGAACAAACTTGTGTCGTGTGTCCTGATACCATATTATGAACAGTTTGTACTGAACCTTGTTTCTGAAGCACAAACTCTCTGTAGGGTCTCTCCATGGGAAAATCCATCAACCTTGTAGCGGATGTAGAACCGCTTGAAGTCTTCGATTGAATATGTCCATACTTGCCGGTTTTTGGTTTGTTCCACTAAGTGCGGCATTCTTGCTGATTCCTGCGATACGTCATTCTTATACGCTTACACGAAGTACAAGCATTAATAACGTTCCCAGTTAATCTGTTCGAATTTAAGGATGTTCTTTATTTTTGCAAATGGAATGTGGTTGCGGAATGGATACATTAGCTTAATAACAAGGCCAAACCACAAGGTATAATGTAATCTGAGTTCACAATAAGCTCTGCGATAATTTAGTTTTTCAACCAAAAACGTCTGAATATTACTGTGTTCGGATATACTTCTGGCCGATGAAACCACGTACTTCAGGTGCTTGTCGTTCAAATAATACCTGTCCCTGGCATCATACAGACCGTACATGACATAATACTTAGGCAGAAACTCGGGATTGGCCTTGGATGATTCGTATGTGCACACTGTATCTTCCATCCGGCATATAGAATATGCCTCAAGTTGTCCGGTTTCCTTATCGATGGCACCCCAGATTTGGTGTTGTGGTGTCATATTTTCAATCCTTGATATGAAGTCAACTTCAGTGTCATGAAAGCCGTCATTAATCTTATAATGAGAATAGGCTTTTTGATATACAGTATATCCTTGCTCTTTTAATAATTCCTTGCTGATCAAAGTGTAATTGAATCGTTCATTCGCTTTGATAAGATATTTCTTAGTTTTCTTGCAGTACTCGTCGCGGCAATAACGGTCCTTTATAATAAACCAGAAGTTAGTTTCCTTCCCGCAATCTCAATTGAAAATGTTCTTAACATCCACGCTCCGCTATAATGATGTAATAGCCTATAAACCAAATGCTTGGATAATACTAATTCTTCTGACGGGATTCCGTTCCAGACGATGCAATGCTTATAAATTGAGTATTTATTGATTAAAGTCTGTAAATCCATTTTAAATTGTATTGTGAGTAGAAGTTATATTCAATAATATTTCAGTCATCACGCATTAAATTGATTTGACGAAGACCATCTTTTTAACGATACCCCAAAACAGATTGTTAATAGTGAGAATCGAAGCGGTGAATGCGTTTGAAGATTCCACTTCGCGGAATAGTTTATAATGCCATTTGATCAGAGTGCGATAACTTGTCCGGCTGATTGAACCGGTGCGTTTACGATATTTTGCGAGATTCTCGGGCAGTAGATGACAATTGGCTTTTCTGATAGCTTTGAGCCATAGGGCATAATCATTATTCTTTTTAATCGGGGGAATCTGAATTAGCCCTACGGTATCATTGTCGTACATGACGGTAAGACATCCCGGCCAGCAGTAAGAGAACATGCCTGCTTTCGAAATCTTTTCCGGACCTGAAACAATCCGACCAAGAGATTGACCTGCTTCATCCATTTCTTCATATTGTGTATAAGAGAAATGGATATTGTTATCAGTCATGAACCGAATCTGCTTTTCAAGTTTATCCGGTTTCCAAAGGTCGTCGCTGTCAAGAAATGCAATCCATCGGCCTTGTGCCATCTTAAGCGCAGTGTTTCTTGCTACTGCGGCGCCTGAGTTTACAGGAAGGCAATAATATTTGATTCTCGGGTCGTTAAATCGGGCGACTATTTCCTTGGTATTGTCTGTGGAACAATCATCGATAATCAGCATTTCCCAATTGGGATAAGTCTGGTTCATCACACATTCAATGGTATCGGCAATATAAGGACCACAATTGTAGGTCGGGGTAATGATGCTGACTAATCCCTCTACTGGATTCATATCAAGTTAATACAATTAATTTTGAAGAATTAGAATAATAATAGATGTGTTGATTAGAGTAATATTATTCTCCAATCAATAGAGCCTTGACCGGGGCAGCAACTCTTGAAGCCATGAATGCAGGATTGTAATTCAAGGGATTTTTGATCCAATATTTTGAGTATTGACTTATGGCTTTAAGACAATTCAATAACCGATTAAACCTTGAACGTTTCTTAGTTGTGGCAGAGTTTATCCTTATGCGTCGATAATATACAGCATCTGATGGACAAAACTTACAACTTTTAATCCTATCTGATATAAGTGCCATAAACAGAGAATCTTCACCATTTACAAAGCGTATATCAAATCTTCTATTGCCGATTATGTCTTTATGTATCAACTTCATCACGGGACCGTTAAAGAATCTGCGTGACCGATATAAGGATGGATTATCTAAATCTTTAAGTCTCAAATACTCCTTGTGATGAATATTGTCATAATTTAGCGTTCTTGTTCCATCTGCAAAATAAATGGAATCGGTCAGTGCAACGTTTTCCGGCGAAGAAAGGGCAAGCATTTCTTCGAGATAAGACGGCGATACATAATCATCGTCATCTATGAATGCCATATATTCACCTTTAGCGTGATCAATCCCGATATTCCTGGCGTTGCTTACGCCTCCCCGGTCGGTCTGAATAAACGATACATTCAGGGACGGATGATTCTGTATCCATGTCAGAATATCGTTCTGCCAGGGTTCACTACATCCGTTCAATATGACAATGACTTCATACTCTGATTTGTCAAGTGTCTGGTGATACAGGGAATCAAGGCATTCCCATATATAATCTGACGGCTTGTAGGATGGAACAATAACACTTATTTCCATTGATAAATTAGGAATCGTATGCAATTTTCAATTGCGGAGATATTTATTATAATCCATTGACGCGGTTATAATCTATGTACATTTATCCCATTAAGATACATTTCCTGAACCTGTGCCATCATCACGTTTTCCTTTTTCGACAATTTATTGAAAGGCACAGTTTCCGAGATTATGGCCGATACGAAATCCTTTATTTCATATCTCAGTCCTTCGCCGACAAAAGGATAAAAATATTTCTTGTTTTGATTCTGGTCTTCATAGCGGACTTCAAAGTAATCTGTTTTCCACCAGGGAGCCGGAACATAAACATAACCTTTGGTACCGGCAATGGTCATGCAGCCTTCAGTCTTAACCCCCAACCCAATCTGGAAAGATGCTACGGCGTGCTTATATTGGAATATGGCCTTGGTAAATATGTCTACGTTGTTCCTGATTTTAGAATAAAAGACTATATTATGGAAATCAGTGCCAAATATTTTGAATATCGGGAGTAATGGAAAACACGCGTTTTCACTCATGCTGCCTCCATAGTGTGTACTGTCAAGTTTGTCCGATTGCTCGTCGGTTAAAGTCGTGACCGATGCGTTTACCTCAACAATATCACCTATGACGCGGGATTTGAGCAGTGACACCAAATGACCGAATGCAGGCGCGTATGCTGTCTTTAACGCCACCATAAGCACCAGATTCTTTCGTTCGGCTATGTCGTAAAGTTGTTCCGCTTCATCCTTGTTAAAGACAAAGGGGGTCTCGCACAAAACATGCTTGCCGGCATTCAGTGCGGATCTGGCATACTCATAATGTGTATAATGCGGAGAGGCGATGTATACTGCATTACAATTTGCGTATAATTCCGTTAAATCTGATGCGGTGGTAGGAATCTGGAATTTATCACAAAACAGGCTGTTTTCATTATAATCAGGATTGTATGCTGCCGTGATTTTGACGCTGTTTACGTTTTTAGATTCCGTAATAAAGCGTGAGGCGATGTTGCCGGTACCGATAATGCCTATATTGATGCACGGGCGTTGCTGGCGTATCTGGGTCGAGGAGATGCCTTGAGTGCGAGGGAGATAAACCACCTGACAAAACTCATTAAGGTAGTCGAAGTATCCCTCCCAGTCCGATCCGATTGCAAATATATCGACTCCATATTTCTGGATATCCTCTATTTTCTGTCCTTTGTATTCCTCTATGACAATTTGATCGGCCAGTCCCGTGGCTCTTACGGCCTCGATTCTGTCCATGACATTGTCACAGGTATTCATTTTGCCTCTTTCCAAGTCGAAATTATCGGTAGTTACACCCACAATCAGGTAGTCTCCCAATTCTTTGGCTCGTTTCAGGAGATTGTAATGACCTTGATGGAACAGATCGAATGTGCCGTATGTAATGACCTTTTTCATAGTATTGTCATATCAAAATATCGTCATATCAGATGAAATGCTTTTCCTTAAGGTCCATGAATGCTGCGAGGAGTTTGTCATAGTCTTTAGTGTCCAGACAGCCTATGTGACCTACGCGGAATATCGTGTCTTTCATATCCCCTCCGTTGGGGCAAATCCAGATGCCATATTCATTTTTGAGTTTGAGGAATATTTCGTGTGCCGACTGTGTGGTGGGATGCAACGGCGTCACGGCATTGCTCAGGCTCTCACTCGCGATGGTAAAAGGCAGGTTGTATTCCTTCAGCTTATTGCGGAAGTAGTTGGCAAGATTCGAACAGCGGGCTACTTCTACCTCCGGGCCACCGTTCATCGCGATTTCCTTCAGACGCGTGTTTATCTGTCGCAGGATTCCTACTGCGGGAGTCCAGGGTGTCTGGCCACGCTCCATATTTCTGAGGGCAAGTTTCAGGTCAAAATACTGGCAGCAACATTGGTTGCTTAAAGTACGGGCTATAGCCGCAGGAGACATGACCATGATTGCAATGCCGGGTGCACATGCCAGAGCCTTTTGGCTTCCTGTAATCATTATGCCGGTTCCGGTCTTTCCCATATCGAACGGATCGCAAAGGAAAGAGGAGATTGCATCCACAATCAGAAAGCAATCGTTTCGCTTGCAGAAATCAGAAATGAGATTGATATCATAGTGAACTCCTGTTGAAGTTTCGTGCTTTTGAGTTACAAACGCGGTATATCCTTTCCCTTCGAATTCCGCAAGATGTTCGGCTTTCAAGGCCTTGCCGTGTTGCAGCTTGATCTCTGTATATGGAATGTTATGCAAAGACAGCAATTCTACGAATCTGCTTCCGAAGCTTCCACCGTTCACGACAAGAACCTTGTCATCGGGAGTCAGACAGTTCATGATGGCTGCCTCCATGCCTCCGGATCCGGAAGATGTCAGAAATACCACCCGGCTGTCATCGGTGGCGTGTGCGAATTCTTTTACCAGACGTTCGTTCTCAAGCATTGTCACCGAGAATTCGTCAGTTCTGAAATAAGGCACCTGTTCGGCACCTATGGCACATACGGCCTCACTTGACTGGACAGGCCCTACCGTGAAATTTATCATAACTCTATTTATCTTCTTTCCAATAACATCTGTTTGTATGATTTGACACCCGTTCTTCCTCCGGCGGCAACTGCATGTAATCGCCGAAGTATGTGGTGAGCATCAGATCATATTCTTTCGGGACCTTGAACATTCTCCCTTCAAATTCCATCTCGATTTGGTCCTGAAAGCATTTCAGAGGCATCACTTCCTCCATGCCGTTAAAACCGGTATTGGCGAAACACCCTGCCGTGTTAGTACAGGAATATTGACTGAGCAACCGCCGGTGCTGCCGGGCAAGTTTGCGTATAGTGACGATATTGAAGGTCTCAAGCATCCGGTATATGAATATGCCTATATTTTTCCTTATTGTAGTCAGGAACGTACGGCCACCGCCGTATGCATACGTAAGACACGCAAGTTTGTTTTCGATTGACCTTACTTTCCGTAGCAATTCGATTTGCTCATCATAATTGTCGGGCAGATAGTCGACGGGAAAGATGTCGATGTTGACGCACACTGTACCTATGCACCGTTTGCGGGTGAGTTTTTCGGTTTTAACAGTTCGGGTGTCATTAAGGACAGCAAACAGTTTCCCGTAAACCGGATTTATTTCATTTGCCATCACCTTATAGTAAGGATGGCCTTTAAAGTTATGAATGAACCATTCATAATCCTTGCGGGGCATCAACACATCGATGTCGTCATCCCACGGGATATAGCCTTTATGGCGCACAGCTCCGATAAGAGTGCCGTAAGCCAGAAAATATTTCAGGGAATGCTCGTCGCAATATTTTGCGAAACAGTCAAGGATATCCAGTGCAATTCTTTTTTGTTCCGCAGTATCAATATATTTCATTGTCAGTAATTTTCAAGGAATATTATCCGATATGGCAAGTATTCGGACTTGCCCAATGTGTCGTTATAAATCGTTATGGTATATAAGAACAGTGCACTTGCCGCGAGTGTAAATGCTAAAGTGGACATTCTCTTTGTCTCGCCTCTTAAATGTTTCAGAATAAGAGGAATAACGAGTGTAATATATATCAGGAACGGTCGGCAGAGCCGGCTGTTAAGAGTATTGTCGAAACTCAGCAGGAATAAAATGCAGACGCCGATGTTATAAATAGTTATATATTTGTTAAGTACAGTGGATGATTTATTTTTATTACGCGTCCATAAGATTAAAAAGAGGATATCTATTGCAAGATATAGATATGGTATTTTTGTCATAGCACTCTCCGTATCGCCTATATTAGCATAATAATTCAACCTTTCTCCCAAAATGCCGTAATCGGCCAATGAAGATCCTAAAAGTCTATTCAATACAAATTCGCCGCCTACGAAGCTGAATATCAATAATATAATATTGGCAATGCGCGATATTTTAAATAAAACCAACGGTATGAAAAGTATTCCGACAACCATTGATCCATGCAAGAAATAGCTGATTATGTAAAAAAACGCAAAATGAATCCATTTCTTTTCGTATATAAAAGTAGTTGCATAGAATAGAACGGAGACGCCTGACCAGAACCTTATTATCGATAAGCTGTGGGTATATAGAAGGGGTAAGCAGAAAAAAGCTAATAATGAAATGGAGACATTTACAGACAATTTTTCAATCGCCCACTTGGCAAAATAAACAGTAATGAATGAGTTGACGATAAAGAAAATCGGGATATATGTCTGTGCCGCAAACCGTTGTAATAGATATTCAAGAAATTCAAATCTGTCATAATCAGGGTTGTATTTCAGGATGTTCAGATACATCATATAATCGTAGCCCACGTCATACCTGATTGCGCTAAATACGAAAAGAACGAAAAAGCACAGGTTGTTGGAAGCCTTATTATTAAATCTGAGATTGATAATCAGCAATCCCAGAATGAAAAGGTAGGGTATAATATCCCAATAGTTGATCATATTGCAGTTTATAATATCGGGAGTGAATAATCTTTATTTTCAGAATATTTCTGTGCCGCAATTACTGCATGATGCAGGTCTTTGATACCATCTTCAGTATGGGTCGTGCTTAATTGGGGCATCTTATCGATAATAATATTCTTTATAAAGAAATTCGCTCTTTTGGAGACATTCTTGAATATGGAATTCGCAATTCCTATAATTGAAGTGGGTTTAACATAGGACTTTAGTTCGTTCCTGAGTCTCCAATTAAAGGTGATGAATGTACCATAAAATGAATTGTAGTTAAATTTTGGCAGTTGTTCGGTTAAATCCATCCTTTTCAAAGATTCCAAGGCTGATTGAGCCCAGATGGTCTGAGAGGTCCAGATACGGGGCAATTTGTTGTCCCATCCGGATAATATGTCTTTAGGTAGGAACGGTATATCTTCAAGTCTTCCAATGTGACTATGCCGTGCGCCTTGTCCACCGGTACTTTTATAACTGAACCCGGACAGAATGAATGGCATATCGATCAATGCAAAATTCTTTACAGTAAATGCAAGGGCTATGGCATTGGCCATATCCGGACTTGGTCCCGGGAAAAACGATTGTGTTTTAGCAAATACGCGGTTAAGAGCGGCTCGGGATACTATACCGTGATATACCTTGGGCAAGTCCAACATAGAGGTGCCTCCGGACTTTAATACATTATGGGCAATCTTTTCAGGATCTACAAGACGATTAAAACCATCTTCTTTGGGAATAGATATAGAGTGGAGTTTGTGAAAATTGGCGACGAGATCAGGCCAATTATACCGTGCGATGGTTCCGACGCAGGCTTCGACATTATTGGCCTTCATCCAGTCGGCCACTTTGACAATATTGGGGAGTACGCTATCATCGTCTCCTATGAAACATACATATTCGCCGGATGAATGGAGAATGGCATTATCGCTATTTTCAACAACGGATATCGGCTCCTTAATATGAAAATACTTAATGTCATTTTCATATTTTTGGATCAACGGCAATATATTATGATTATCTTCAGTATTGTCCTGAACCACAATTTCCATAACATTTCCGGTATCTTTTCCGGTTTTCACCAGACTCTCGATGCATTGTGTCAGGTATGTGTATCTGTCTTTGGTGGGAATTATGATGCTGATTAACGGTCGCATATTGGATTCTAAGTATAAAAATATTAAAATATATCAAATTCAATCAAATGGAATGGTCTCATCCTTAATGCCAATGGAATCCTGATAGAATGGGCAATCGGGATTTTTAATAAAAAAATCAGATAATTCAGCTTCTCTGTCATAATCAAAGATTCGCTGTACATCGTGATTTATTACTTTGGCCGGCATTCCGGCTATAAATAAATTTTCGCCTTCATCTTTTAAATTTTTGCCGACAAAACTATTTCTCGCAACAATTGAATAAGATGGTATATACGCGCCTTTAGTGATAACGGAGCCGTAGTTTATCCAACAATTATTACCGATGAAAATACTGCCTGTTTTTTGTGCAATCTTCCCCGTAGAGATATTCTTTACAAAATGCATATTGGAATCCATGACAGTGCATCCGCCTGTAATTCTTGTCTTTTGGCTGATGGTAATGGAATTCATACTCTTAATCAATGTGCCCCCTCCTAAAGTAATATCTTTACCAAGAGTAATCACACTCTCTTTAGATTGTGCAAAAAGGGCGACTCCGCCACTCAATATGGCGTGTCCGTGGAATTTTACGGATCCCCGGATGCAAAGTTGTGTCGGCAAATATGACACCGGAAATAAATCAATCCATCGATAGCCGAGTTGTATCATGCCGTTATGCACTGGTCCATCTATCAAAAACCGACCCGACAGGCAATGATACTTAAAACGGCCGTAGCAAAATATAGGCAATTTTATAGCCTGACTAATAGGTAGAAGTCTGAAATTGACATAAAGAGTCGCAAACCAATTCAGACGATATAAATTCCTGAGAACTCGGAACACTTTATGAGCAAGGCGCTTGATCATCTATGTATCTTGTTTTTAATAATGGTTATCAGGTCTATGTCAAGTTTGGCACGCATATAGTATAATGAATATGCCAATGAGAATATTATTCCAATCGTACCTGCGGAATAACGTATAGGTACACTGTTTATGGTTCGTATCAGAATCATCAGAATGGCTACTGAAAGAATCAAGGCGAGCAGGGATATGACACGTTTGTTCAGCGATATGTCATAGAATTTCTTTAAAATAGCACTCATCAGGCTGATATGGAGCACGCCTGTGAATATATAGGCAAATCCGAGTCCTAAAAGTCCATACATACTATAAAGCAAGAAATATACTCCTAAAAGTATCAGACGTTGTGTAATGACGGACAACAGGAATATTTGGGATGCTTGCTTTGCGAGAAGAATCATCCCCATTGAATTGGAAACTATAATAATAATAGTACCCAGCAGAGCATAATTGGTATAGTCGTTGGATCTTTCGAACGAACTGTCGTATAATATCTGAATAAAGAATGATGACAGGAATATGAATAACACAACAAGTGGAAATATCATTATGAGTCCGACTTCCGACTGCCTGTTCATTTCGTCCTGAAGTTTCCCATTATCTCTGCATACGGCAGAAATGCGGGGGTAATATTCAGTGGACATGGCCGTTATCACTATTCCGAAATAGCTGGAAATTATCGTCACTCCGGCTTGATATAATCCGACATCGGAAAGACTTCCCGAATAACTTATATAGGCTGATACAGCAAGACTGAAAAGTAGGGATATAAAGGATACGAGCATGAGCGAACAGCCCATCTTTACCATATTTTTTACAAGAGCCCAGAACCTTCTGAAGCTGGTTTTGATTCGGTTATAACGAATCTTCCTTACATAAATTTCTGCTACGATGTAAGTTCCGAGGGACAGTGTCACAATAGCCGGAGCTATGCCTTGAGTACCCAAAAAGTAATAAAAGGGAACAGCTATTAGCAATCCAAGTATGGATCCCAACATACTTGCCTTTGCCAGATGCCGAAGACGACGCATTCCTTTAAGGACAGCGAGTTTGCCTTCGGTCATTATTGAGAATCCTACGCAAAGGGATAATAATATGTATGAAAGGATGTATTGGTTTGACCCGAATGCCCATTGGCTAAGTAAGGGGGAGAGAATGATTGTGACCGCTACACCTAAAAATGCTGTGAAAAGGACAATTTTATTGGTGACTGATATTGTAAGCGAGAATCTGTCGTAATTGTCCTGTGAGTTTGCTTCGGAAATGTCCCTTACGGCACTTTGTGGTATCCCGAGACCGCATCCGGTCTGCAGCATGCTCGTGGAGTTGTTGAATAATCCGATTATGCCCATGCCGGACGGTCCGAGCAGGATAGCAGCAATTTTGTTGAGTACAACTTTGACTGCGATATTGAATACTTGCACGAATCCGAACAGGAAGGTGCTTTTGAATATATTCTTATATCCCTCTGCCTGTGCCATCAGAAATCGCGGTTTACGGATAACAGCCGGGTAGAAAGCGCCTGGTTAAGAAAACAGTATGCCTGCAATGATTTTCCTTCTACCTCAACATCACCGTCATAAGGAATCCAGTTGCACGTCCTGTAAAACCCTACGTTCTTTTCCTGACAGAATAATATGCCGGGCATTTTATTTTGCCGGCAATAAAAATCTGCAACCGACATTATAAGGCGACCGTAATTCCGGCCTTTCATTGCCGGATCGACGCAGACATTGCCGATGCCGAGGGCGTCGATAGTGCGGGAGTCGTATTCTAAAGTAATACGGACCATGTTCAGGTAAGCGACCGGAACATCATCTTCTTTAAGCAGAAGATGTATGTCGTCGTCACACAGGTGTGTGTCCATCCAGTCCAGGTGGGATTGGACAGGATATTCCCAATTGCGGTTTTTGAATTCGCAGATCTGAAGTTTCAGCCCTTCGGAAATGTCGGAATTATTGATGAATTCGATGCTGATCATAAATTAACCCACCATCCGCTTGGAAGTGCCACAAATCCGGAATAAAATTCTGATACACCCGGCAGCATTGATTTGTCACCGAATACGGAATAGTAATTATTGGGCAGATGAACCCCGGAGGCGTAAAATCCTTTCTGCCGCCATTTGATTATGCTGTCGCGTTTGTTTTCGGATAACATTCCGAATATCCATCCGTTGGGATTGGATCCCGGCGTAATGGAAACAGGAATCTCATTCCCGCTCAGTAAGTCGGGCCATATTGAAAGGTTATGGCGCTGTCTGGCAATCAGTTCGTCAAGAGAGTCTATCTGGCACAATCCGATGTAACTGTTGACATCGCTCGGTGTCGCTCCGAACCCGGCCAGTGTGATGTCGCATCCGGGATTTATTTCGTTGATGTCATCGCGGAATGTCGGCCTGTCAATACCGAAATCCCTGAATAAAACAGCCTTTTCGTATAAATCCTTATTCTTGAACGATAATGCCCCGCCATCTATGGTGTTTGGTAGCCGAACCGTCTGGAATGACATTATCGTGGCATCGGCCTGCAGGTTTCCCATTTTTTTACCGTTCCATTCAGAACCGAAGGCCTCGATGGCATCGTCGATAAGCAATAATCCGTTGTCTCTTGCAATCCGGCTGATTTCTTCGATGTAGCCGACATTGCCGCAGAAATGATTGTGGATTATGGCTTTAGTCTTTGAATTGATTTTGGATGTTATGCTTTCGGGATTCAATGTCCCGGTGTGAGGATCTATATCAGCCCAGCGAAGTTTTATGCCCAGACTTGCGAACGGTTGGCTGGAAGCAAGACATGTCATGGGAGAGGCTATGACTTCATCTTCTCCTTTTAAATCCAATGTCTTGATCAGGACGAGTACAGCGCTGTTGTGGGAATTTACAGTCAGCAGATAGGGCGTCCCAATCCAGTCGGAAAGTCTTGTTTCAAAAAGTCTGCCGTATTTGCCATACGCCAAGGCTCCGGACCGGAGAATATTCTCCAGTTCCGGAAGCTGTTCAGGCATAAATGGTTTATAGAGTGGTATCATCTTACCATCCCTTCTTGATCGCTTCAACGATATTGGCGCGGTCTTCATCATTGACCCACCATCCGCAGGGAATGTGTACGAAGGAATTGTACCATTCCTCCATGCCGGGAAGATCGCGTCTGGATTCCGCGAATATGGAATGAGTGTCGCTGCGGTGATGTAACGGAGAGGCTGCAATGCCATTGTTTTCCATCATCCTGATGAAATCGTCACGGCGTTCCACTTTCATGGTGTAAAGCCAGTATGATGCTTCTGCCTTCGGATAATAATACGGCAAAGTCACGCCTTCCACATTGGCCAGTTCATGATCATAGTATTTGCCATTGCTGATGTATCGGCCTACAATGTCGCGGACATATTGCATCTGCACGAGTCCGATAGTGGCGTTGACATTGTTCATGGCATATTTATAGCCGACCTCCTTGATGTCATTTTCAAGCCGCGAACGTTTCTTGTCAAGGCCGAACCAACGGAGCCGGCGGGCGCGGTCGAGTTCAGATTCCGACTGCATGGCCAGGAATCCTCCGTCTACTGTGGTCAAATGCTTGATGGCCTGCAAGGAAAAGACGGTATATGGGGCATTGCAGCCGGTCATGACATTGTCATACCCGGACCCCAGGGCATGTGCGGCGTCCTCGATGAACGGAATTCCGGTCTCCTTATAAATCTGTTTGAAAGCATCGATGTCACATACCATTCCGGCATAGTCTACGAATACGATGGCCTTGGTCTTAGGGGTTATGAGGCTCCGGACACTCTCCGGGTCCAGAAGTCCGTTGCGGGGATCTACGTCTCCCCACACCACTTTTGCCCCGACCATTGCAATGCTTGTGTTGGTCGGTTCTGCTGTCATCGGGGTTGAAATAACCTCGTCTCCGGGTTTGATTCCGGCAAGAATCAGGGCGATATGCAACGCGTCGGTGCCTGAGTGCAGCGACAGCATATTTGGATTGCCGATGTAATTTCTGAAGGCATCTTCAAAGTCATCGACGGCCTGTCCGGTGGCTATGTAGCCGCTGTAGAGAATTTTCTCAAGCTCCGGCATCAGAACCTCACGCGGAGGCATATATGGTTTTACCAATGGTATCATTTTCCCTCGTTGTATTTTTTCAGTTCCTCCCGGACGTATTCGAGCGAAAGAAGACGTTCTTTCATTTCGTCTACGGTAAGACGTGCCGTATTGTCGGAGTTATACTGCGTGCGGTCTACGCGATGGCCGAAATCAGCGATGGCCTGATCATAATTCAAGTCACGGAAATCAGCCGGAATGCGATAGAACTCGCCCATATCTTCAGCCTTCACCATTTCTTCGGACGTGCACAGGGTCTCGTACATCTTCTCGCCGTGACGGGCTCCGATTATACGTATAGGCTCATGGTAATCGAATAACTGTCGTATTGCTTCAGCCAGCGTCTCGATTGTAGCTGCCGGTGCTTTCTGGACGAACAGGTCGCCAGGATTGCCATGTTCGAATGCAAACAGTACTAAGTCCACGGCCTCGTCGAGCGACATCATGAAACGTGTCATTTCCGGAACAGTCACAGTCATGGGATGCTTGTTGCGGATCTGTTCTATGAACAGCGGAATGATGGAACCGCGGGAACACATGACATTGCCGTAACGTGTGGCGCAGATTACCGTGCCGTTGGCTTTGGCCCTGGGGTCACGGGATTTGGAAATGGCAAGTTTTTCCATCAAGGCTTTGGTCATACCCATTGTGTTGACAGGATAAGCGGCCTTGTCGGTGGATAACACCACGACACGCTTGACGCCGTTTCGCACGGCGGCTTCAAGCACATTCTCGGAGCCAAGCACATTAGTGCGTACAGCCTGAAGGGGATAGAATTCGCAAGCTGGAACTTGCTTTAACGCAGCAGCACTGAATACATAGTCGACACCGGCCATGGCATTGTTGATGCTGTCGAAATCCCGGACATCCCCGATATAGAAATTGATTTTATGGGCCACTTCCGGATATTGCGCCTGATATTCATGACGCATGTCGTCTTGTTTCTTTTCGTCACGCGAAAAGATGCGTATCTCCTTGATATCGGAGTCAAGGAACCGGCGTAGAACCGCGTTGCCGAAAGATCCGGTACCTCCCGTAATTAACAGGACTTTATCTTTGAAAATTGACATGTTAAGAGTAAGGTATTTATTAGCTGAAGTAATAGGCGTATTCTTCGGCCAGCAGGCGCTGGGCCTTGGAAGTCGGCTTAAGGTCAATGCCAAATGGGGTGTCGGTGAGTGATGAGTGAGGGGTGGCGAGAGTTGATGGGGAAGTCCCGCGGGGGTTGGCAAGGACGGCGAAGATGAGGCGGGTCAGGGCTATGGTCCAGGGGTTGGTGACGGCGGGGGAGAGCTCGTGATAGCGGGTGCGGGCGGCGTGGGCTGCCGTCATGTCGCCGAGGATGTGGTTGGCGCCGTAGAGCAGGGCCTGAAGTTTGGCGTTGAGCTTGCGGTTGCCTACCTTCGCCACGGCCATGCGGCGGGTGAAGACATTGAGCTTGGCGAGGAGGGATTGCGGAATGTCTGAGCCGGCATGGAACAGGCGCATGGCCTGGAGCAGATGCGGTATGAAGGCGTCGATCTGGTCGTTGGCGCGGGTGGCGTGGCGGGAAAACTCAAGCACGCGGACGTCGGTGTTGCGGATGTTGAAGGCGACGGTGCCGACACCCTGACAGATGCTGAGCACGATGTCGCCTGACTTGCTTTTGGCTTTGGGCATGAAGCGGCCGATTAGGCCGGGGAAGTCGCCGTTGACGACTTCGACAAGGTCGCCGTCGTCAAGGTCAATGTCCTGGAGAGGGTAATACGGGAGGCAGTTGTGGTAGGCGCGGGCTATGTTGCGGAAGTTGGCCATGTCCTGTTCGGAAACGGTGGCGTACCGTTCCTCTGAGCCTCGGTCAATCAGGAATGAGAAGCCGTTGTCTTGGCCGCAAAGCCGTTTTACGTCGTCGAAGTCGCCGCGGACGAAGACGTAGTGGAAGGTGAGGTTGGCAGTCCGCATGTGCGTCTGGCCGTTGTGTCTTTCCTGCACTACGTATGTGGGAGCAAATAGCTCAAGAGAGACGTCGGAGGCGCTGTTGAAGCGGTCCACGGTCTTTTGCGCCTGATGGCACGGGGTGGTGGCGATGTGGTTAAGAACGTACCAGGACATGGGTCAATGCGAAATGCGGTGTGTGTTGGCGGGTGGCGCGTGCCCTTGAGGGACAACGACTTCGTCGTTGAACAGAACGGCTCCGCAACTGGTGGGGGCTGCGCTATGGGAGAGAGGGAGCGAGCCTGAAGTTCAGGGTGTTCCTTTACTTGGCGTGACAGATGGATATGTCTTTGATACACAATGTAATAAGATAATCCAATTTGCCAAACTTCCGAAAAGTGGCGATGTAATGCCACTTAAATATTGCTTCGGTTCCTTCTGCTTAAGTGAGAACCGTTAGCAAAATTACGAATTTTATTTGACATATCGGTTATAAACGGGGGAGAAATTTATGCTATGCGCAGGACAGTGAGGCTCGCTGAAGCTCACCGCCGGAACAAAAGCAGACGACACAAGGACGCAACAACAAAGGCGACACCGGTGGTGCCGCCTTTGTAAGGCTTGATGCGCGGGGCTCAGGCTTTCTTCATCTCTTTGGCCCAGGTGTCCTTGAGGCCGATGGTCTTGTTGAAGACGGGATGGCCGGGGGTGGAGTCCTTGTCGACCACGTAGTAGCCGAGGCGCTGGAACTGGTAGTGGTCGCCGGTCTGGATGCGTTCGGCGAGCCAGGGTTCGATCATGGCGTTGTCGCGCACGCGGAGCGAGTCGGGGTTGAGCAGGTCGCGGAAGTCGCCTTCTTCGGCGGAGGGGTTCTCGACGGAGAACAGGCGGTCGTAGTCGCGTATCTCGGCGCGTGTGGCGGTAGGTACGGACACCCAGTGCAGGGTGCCTTTCACCTTGCGGTCGGCGCCGGGAAGGCCGCTGCGCGTGTCGGGATCGTATTCGGCGTGTAGTTCGATGATGTTGCCGTCGGCGTCCTTGACTACGCCGTCTTCCTTACACCTTATTATATATGCTCCCTTGAGACGCACTTCTTTGCCGGGGGAGAGGCGGAAGAATTTCTTGGGGGGATTCTCCATGAAGTCGTCGCGCTCAATCCATAGTTCGCGGCTGAAAGGCATCTGATGGGTGCCTTCGGCGGGGTTTTCGGGGTTGTTGTCCATCTCCATCATCTCGGTCTGACCCTCGGGGTAGTTGTCAAGGATGAGTTTGACGGGGTTCTGAACGACGCTGACGCGTGTGGCGGTGGCGTTGAGGTCCTCGCGCACGGAGTGTTCCAGCAGCTCGATGTGGTTCAGGGCTTCGTATTTGGTGTATCCGATGCGGTTGATGAAGTTCTTGATGCTGGAGGGGGTGTAACCGCGGCGGCGCAGTCCGCGCAGGGTAGGCATACGGGGGTCGTCCCATCCGGCTACGAGGCTTTCCTTGACCAGCTGGAGCAGCTTGCGCTTGCTCATTACTGTGTAGGTGAGGTTGAGGCGGTTGAACTCGATCTGACGGGGGCAGTATGTGTCGTCGGCCAGCTCGCGGACGAAGTATTCGTACAGGGGGCGGTGAGGCACGAACTCGAGGGTGCAGATGGAGTGTGTGACGCCTTCGAAGTAGTCGCTCTGGCCGTCTGCGAAGTCGTACATGGGGTAGACCTTCCAGGTGTCGCCGGTGCGCCAGTGTGGGGTCTTGATGATGCGGTACATGATGGGGTCGCGGAAGTGCATGTTGTCGGAGGCCATGTCGATCTTGGCCCGCAGCACCATTGAGCCTTCGTCGAACTCTCCGCGGTTCATGCGCTCGAACAGGTCGAGGTTTTCCTCCACGGGGCGGTCGCGGAAGGGGGAGGGTGTGCCCGGTTCGGTGGGCGTGCCTTTCTGTGCGGCTATCTGCTCGCTGGTCTGCTCGTCTACGTATGCCTTGCCTTCGCG